>Ga0209464_10000600_pt1 | contig 11622 bp, 9 predicted proteins | sample DOMMetBare1Fresh_2_FD_187473 | JGI IMG/M metagenome (GOLD analysis project Ga0209464, IMG submission 187473) | Wetland sediment microbial communities from St. Louis River estuary, USA, under dissolved organic matter induced mercury methylation -... | ecosystem: Environmental > Aquatic >... | reverse complement strand
AAAATGCCTAATTCTAAACATGCAATGGCTCGTGTGCTGCATCCTCATGCGCTCGACGATTGTGGGGCGATGTGCGCAGCCATGATAAAAACCCAACAGCTTGATGGATTCGATGGTGACCTGAAAACGATGATCAGCAATTTTGCCGATTACATCAGTACAAAAGAGTTTCGTTTCCCGGATGGAACTTTGGCCCGTAACCGGCCATTACCAAACTCACTCTGGCTCGACGATCTTTTCATGAGTGTTCCGGCATTGGCTCAAATGGGTAAATACACCGGAGAGAGAAAATACTTCGATGATGCTGTAAAACAAGTCAATCAGTTTGCCGGCCGGATGTTCAATTATGACAAAAATTTGTTTATGCATGGCTGGATTATGGGGATGGACGAACATCCGCAATTTCATTGGGCGCGTGCTAATGGCTGGGCTGTTATGACAATGGTAGAACTACTTGAAGTCCTTCCGGAAAACCACTCCGGACGTGCACCGGTTCTGGATCTTTTACGAAAACACATTCGGGGATTAGCCCATTACCAGGATGCAAAAGGTTTTTGGCATCAGTTGATTGACCGGAATGATTCCTATCTTGAAACTTCGGCAACTGCTATTTATACCTATTCAATTGCCCGTGCTATTAATCGTGGTTATGTCGATGCTGCTGTTTACGGACCCATGGTGTGTCTGGCCTGGAATGCAGTGGCTTCAAAAGTCAATGAAAAAGGTCAGGTTGAAGGTACCTGTGTAGGAACCGGGATGGGTTTCGATCCTGCATTTTATTATTACCGACCCATTAATGTTTTTGCAGCCCATGGCTATGGACCAGTAATGCTGGCTGGAGCAGAAATGATCAAACTGGTAAATACATACAAAATTGAAATCAACGACAGTGCTTTGATGCTGTATAAATAACAGGTATTCATCCACGTTATACTGAAGCGAAACAAACTTCTTTTATGAATTTTCTTAGTCGTTTTACTCCAAACTTGATAATTTATTTAATGATGAAGACATTTAAATTGACATTTCTATTTCTGGCCTTAGCTGTCTTTTTTGGTTCAGCAAGTGCTCAAAAGCTTCCTTCGAAAAAGGAAATAATGGAGAAAATGGTTCTCACCAATGCCTATTTTATGAAAAAATGGCCTGATCCGGGAATACCAATTGTTACCGATAAAACGCGGGCAAGCCACATCTGGACCCGGGCAGTTTATTATGAGGGACTAATGGCTCTTTACAAGCTCAATAAAGACAAAGCTTATTTCGATTATGCGGTTAAGTGGGGTGAATCCCATCTGTGGGGTCTGAATGGCGGTGTGCAGACACGAAATGCAGATAATCACTGTTGTGGACAGACATATCTTGATTTGTACCAGATCACTCAAAATCCGGTAATGATAAAAGAGCTAAAGGAATCGATTGACCTTATGATTGCTTCAGACAAAAAAGACGACTGGGACTGGATAGATGCGTTGCAAATGGCGATGCCTGTATATGCCAGACTGGCTGTTTTAACAAAAGACAACCGCTATTACGAGCGGATGTATGAAATGTACATGATAAGCAAGACTGTTTTGGGGGGCAACGGACTGTATAATCCGGTAGACAAATTGTGGTGGCGCGATAAAGATTTTGTTCCTCCCTACAAGGAACCAAACGGTGAAGATTGCTACTGGTCGCGCGGAAACGGATGGGTGGTGGCTGCGCTGGTTCGTGTTTTGGAAATAATGCCTAAAGATGCTCCTCACCGCGATGAATATCAGAAAACACTGGTTGAAATGCTTGATGCGTTGATTCCGATTCAGCGTATAGATGGATTTTGGAATGCCAGTTTACACGATCCAACCAATTTTGGAGGCAAGGAATTAACCGGAACTGCCTTGTTTACTTATGGAATGGCCTGGGGGATCAATCATGGAATAATCAGTAAAAAGAAATATTTGCCGGTCATAAAAAAAGCTTGGAATGCGATGGCAACTGAATCAGTTCATCCCAACGGATTTCTGGGCTATGTGCAGGGAACCGGAAAACAACCTTCCGATAGTCAGCCGGTAACCTATGACCGGGAGCCCAATTTTGAAGATTTTGGTCTGGGTTGTTTCCTGTTATCCGGAAGTGAAGTTTATAAGCTTAGGTAAGATTTTGTAACCACAAAGGCAGCCCGATTGGAGCTGCCTTTGTTTATAATATTATTATTACTGAAAGGATGACTTAAAATCACCCCTTCAGAAAAAGTTCTCATAATTAAGAAAGGATTTCCTTTACTTGATTATATACATTCGCAGCAGTAAACCCAAGTTTCTCGTCGAGAACGGTATAAGGAGCTGAGAATCCGAATGATTCCAGACCGAATACTTTTCCATCGGCGCCAACCAAACCTTCGAGGTTAACCGGCAAACCGGCAGTCAAACCGAATTTTTTTACACCGGCTGGCAATACACTTTGCTGGTATTCCTTGCTTTGGCTTCGGAAAAGTCCTTCGGAAGGAACAGAAACGATGCGGCATTTGATGCCTTCTTTTTCCAATAATGACTGTCCTTCAACCAAAGTGGCAACTTCGGAACCACTGGCCAAAAGGATTACATCCGGTGTACCTTCTGAATCAGTAACAATGTAGGCTCCTTTGGCAGCCTGCTGAGCTTCTGCATAACGATCAGATTTTGCCGGAAGATTTTTAATGTTCTGGCGTGAAAGGATCAGTGCTGTTGGAGAATCGATGTTTTCAAGAGCCAGTTTCCAGGCAACTGTTGCTTCTTCGGCATCAGCCGGACGAAGCACCAAGGTTGAGTTTTTGCCGTGGTGGTTTTTCAGTTTTTCCATCAGGCGGATTTGAGCTTCCTGCTCAACCGGCTGGTGAGTTGGTCCGTCTTCACCGACACGGAAAGCATCGTGAGTCCAGACATATTTCACTGGCAACTGCATCAGGGCTGCCAAACGAACCGCTGGTTTCATATAATCAGAGAAGACGAAGAATGTTCCGCAAACAGGAATAATACCGCCGTGCAGCGCCATTCCGTTCATGATACAAGCCATCGTTAACTCGCAAACGCCAGCCTGGAAGAATGAGCCAGAGAAATCGCCTTTGGTGAATGCTTTGGTTTTTTTCAGGAAGCCATCAGTTTTATCGGAGTTTGACAGGTCGGCTGAAGAAACAACCATGTTTTCAACTTCACCGGCGAAAGCAGCCAAAACGGTGCTCGAAGCTGCACGTGTTGCTGATCCTGCTTTTTGTGCAATTTTGCTGAAATCAAATTCAGGAGCTGATTTGCTGAAGAATTTAGCCAATTTGGCGGCCAGTTCAGGATTTGCTTTTTCCCAGGCTTGCTGAGCGGCTTTTTTCTGAGCTGCTGCGGCAATCAATTCTGCTTTGCGGGCATCAAACATGGCTTGAACATCATCAAAAATTACAAATGGGTTCTTTGGATCGCCACCCAGATTCATGATCGATTTTTCAAACGATGCACCAGCTTCGCCCAAGGGCATTCCGTGGGTTTCGCAGCGGCGTTCGTAGCTCGATCCGTCTTCTTTCAGAGCACCTTTACCCATAATGGTTTTACCAATAATCAGGGTTGGTTTTTCTTTTTCAGCCTGAGCTTCTTTCAGTGCAGCGCGGATAGCGTCGGCATTATTACCTTCAATAGTAACTACTTTCCAGCCCCATGCTTCATATTTTTTGGCAGTATCTTCATTGGTAACATCCTTTGTTTCAGTAGAAAGCTGGATGTCGTTTGAGTCGTAAAACATGATAAGGTTGCTCAATCCCAGGAATCCGGCGATACGTCCGCCTCCCTGTGAAATTTCTTCCTGAACACCACCATCGGAAATGAACGCGTAGGTTTTGTGAGCCATCCATTCGCCAAAACGCTGAACCATGAAACGTTCAGCAATAGCAGCACCAATGGCCATTACATGTCCCTGTCCAAGTGGACCTGAGGTATTTTCAACACCACGGGCAGGTTCCACTTCCGGATGACCGGGAGTTGGGCTTCCCCACTGACGGAAATTGGAAAGTTCTTCCATGGTGTAGTTTCCTGTCATCGAAAGGATAGAATACAACATGGGTGACATATGTCCCGGATCAAGAAAAAAACGGTCGCGGTTTATCCAGGTCATATCACTCGGATCGTAATTCAGAAATTCAGAATAAAGAACTGTGATAAAATCGGCACCACCCATTGCACCACCCGGATGTCCGGATTTTGCCTTTTCAACCATTGATGCTGACAGAATACGCACATTATCAGCAGCTTTTGTCATAAGATTTTTGTCCATTTTTATTATTTTGAAGAATTAAGATTTGAAAGGTTAATTGACTTGTCTTTACAAGATAATACCCGGCAAAGTTAGCATTTAGCCTCAATTTTACCGGGTATCAATATTATTAGAGTATTAAGTTATTTTGGCGGAAGTATCCGAACCATTATGACTCCTTCAATTTCCGAAATCATATTTTTGATTCCTGCAGGAACTTCACCGTCGATATCAATAATGTTATAGGCTATTTCAGCTTTGTTTTTATTCAACATGTTGGCTATGTTCAATCCTTCGTGGGCTAATAGTGCCGAAATCTGGCTTACCATTTTAGGTACATTTTTGTTGGCTACAACAATGCGGGTACCGCCATTGCGTTCCATTTCAGTATCCGGAAAATTAACTGAATTTACAATGTTGCCATTTTCAAGGTAATCGATGGTTTGGTTAACGGCCATAATTGCGCAATTGGTTTCCGATTCTTCAGTGGAGGCTCCAAGATGCGGGATTGCAATAATGTTTTTTACTCCAATTAATTCGTCTTCAGGAAAATCAGTCACATATTTACCCACTTTTCCCGATTCAATTGCTTCAATCATATCCTGATTGTTGACCAGACCTCCTCGGGCAAAATTCATGATTTTAACTCCATTCTTCATCATCTTCAACTTGTCTTTGTTGATGAAGCCTTTGGTTTCAGGCATTTGAGGAATTTGCAGAGTAACAAAATCAGCATTGGCCAGCAATGATTCCAGACCTTCTGCTTTTATGACATTGCGACTCAGCTTCCAGGCGTGTGCAACAGAAATGTAGGGATCATATCCCAGAACTTTCATCCCGAGGGCCTGTGCAGCGTTGGCTACTAAAACACCGATAGCACCCAGGCCGATCACTGCCAGAGTTTTTCCCCGAATTTCAGTGCCACCGAAATTGGTTTTGCCTTTTTCCACCAAAGCAGGCACTTCAGCTCCTTTACCTTTTAAAGTTTTGGCCCATTCAATCGATCCTGCAATGTCGCGTGAAGCAAGCAGCATACCGGCAATCACAATTTCTTTCACTCCGTGGGCATTGGCGCCCGGAGTATTGTACACCACAATTCCTTTTTCCGTGCATTTATCAATGGGGATGTTGTTTACACCTGCACCTGCACGTGCAATCGAAAGCAGGCTTGAAGGCAATTCCATGTCGTGCATGGCCTGGCTTCGAACAATGATAGCATCAGGAGATGCAAACTCGCTGGCAATCTCGTACTTATCGAGCGGGAATATTTTCAATCCTTCGGGATCGATCTTGTTTAATGTCTGGATTTTGAACATGTTGTATGATTTTAGGGTTATCAATGATTATGAGGCTACGTGCAAAAGTATGACAAATATCAGAAATTTATTTATGATTTAAAGGTTTTTAAAGGTGCAAATCGTCATAAAATGCAACTTCAATATCATTATTTACTTTCTTTGTGCTCGAATTTTTGATCGTCAAATGGTGGTATCGCGATAGTTAAGGTAAATTGAACGACTTCTATGAACATTGATTTGATTACCCCACGGGTTTCGAAGCATTTTTTGCTTTTAATTGCTGCCATGGTCTGGACTTTTGCAGGAGGAATGTTGTTATTTCGTGGATTTACCCTGAATAAAACTTTACCGGCACACTGGATGGTGGAGTTGCCGGCGGGCATATTGGCCGGATTGCTGTTTTTCAGGATGCTTTTTAGCCGAATTTCGACTAAACATGTCATTCGTATTCAGAATTTGCCCATCGAACAGCCTTGTTTGTTTTCCTTTTTTAATATCAGAAGTTACCTGATGATGTTTTCAATGATTATGCTTGGTGTCATGCTTCGCAAATCAGGATTTGTTTCTGCTGAATACCTTTCATTGATGTACATCACCATGGGAATTCCTTTGTTATTGTCTTCTTTCCGGTTTTATAAGACATTTTTCAATTTCTGAGAGACTATCAAATATTCTTTTTTTTACCAATCACTATAAAAGGTAAGCTGGTTTCTGTGAATGATTCAGAGCGAAAACCGCCGAAAAATTCCAAATTCTGAAATCCGGCTTCATCCAGAATTTGAATCAGTTTGTCCTGCCGGATTGGAAACAATTTTACGGAATTCGGAATTTCCTGGCCGGTTGCTTTTACAATTAGTTTTGTGTCAAAATCAATAAGATCATCACCTGTGGTAAACCTGTATTTCCGTTCAAACCGTATGGTTTCATTTTCAATCAATGGAAGTTCGTTAACACCATGATCCAGAATATGCTGATAATTCAAAATCTGAATCGCCAGTTTCCCTTCAGGAACCATCACTTTGTATGCTGCCTGAATAAATTTACGAATATCATCTTCAGTAAGTAAATGAACCAAAGTGTTTCCAAAGCAGACGACCGTGTCGAAAAACGATGCAGGAAAATGCTCATCGATTAAGCGCATATCCATATGTTCAATTACTGGGAAAAATGCTTCTTCTCCTTTTGATTTCTGGGCAATCTGAATCATTTGTTGGTCAAAATCAAATGCCCAAGTCGGAAATCCAAAATGAGTGAGGGCAAATGAAAGATCGCCAACACCACAGCCAACATCCAGAACTTTTGCTCCGTTAAACGGAAGCACCTGTTTCAGAAATTCGAGTTGAGCCGGATTGAATGGGAAAATATGCTGGTAGAACGGCGCAATACTTGTGTAAAAATGTGAAGTCATCGTTTCTTATGAATGATTAGTTTACTGAAATCTGTTAGTTAAAATTATCTGCATAGGTGGCAATCAAAAAAGAAAATCCGTTTCTTAAGGAATGTATCAGGGTTGTTGACCAAAATGCTAATTTGGTTGTTTTGCTGTAAAAAAAGTAGATGTAAGCTAAAATTAATCCTACTGAAAATGCCATAATGATGTAGCTTAAACTATAGGTGTGAGAAAGTCCAAAAAGCATTGCTGAAACTATTATATAGAGACCTTTCTTGGTTTTTAACCAAATCCATTTTTGCATGAACCAAAAAGGAAAGTATTGAAACACTAATGTTTCAAGAAATGGTGCTATTAAAATAATTATTATCCATGAATTTATATCTGGTCCTTCTGTGCTTTCTGATTGAAGTTCAGCCAAAAGTAAAAGGGGGATAAAACAAATAACAATCAGAAAAGACGAAAAATAAAACAATATGATTTGTGCCCAATATGGTTTTCGTTTAAGTCTTAAGGTTAGTTTCCAAAGGAAAGATTTCATGTTTCTGTTTTAATGGAGGGAAAAATTCAGCGATAATCTAAGGTTCACTTTGGATATTCGATACGGACATGATAAATACTGACCAGTTTTTCGAGCAGCATACTTTTCAGGATGGTCAATTCCCGCAAAGTCAAATCCGCATCAATCAACTGGTTTGATTTAATTTTCTGTTCAACCAGGTATTCAATCATTTCACTAAAAGAGGCTGCCGATTTTTCTTTTAAGCTATGCGCTGTAGCTTCAATTCCATCAGTAAGCATTAAAACGGCCATTTCCTTATTGTGTGGCAATGGTCCCGGGTATGAAAATAAGGTCGGATCAACTTCTACACCGGGATTTTCCTGCTGATACTTTTTGTAAAAATAATTTGACTGGGTGGTGCCGTGGTGTGTGGTAATAAATGAAATTAACACTTCCGGCAATTTATATTTTCGTGCAAGCTCAACACCATGGGTAACATGATCAATAATTATTTCAGCACTTTTTAAATAGTCAAGACTGTCATGTGGATTCATTCCAACGGCCTGATTTTCTATAAAATACTCTGATTTGTTAGTTTTGCCAATGTCGTGGTATAAAGCTCCGGCATATACCAGAAATGGATTTCCGCCAATCCGGTGAATAACGGCTTCGGCCATATTGGCTACCTGAAGCGAATGCTGAAAAGTTCCGGGAGCTTCTTCAGCCAGCTTGCGCAGCAGCGGCTGATTGGTATTCGACAGTTCAATCAGGGTCACGTCGGAAACAAAACCAAATATCCGTTCAAAAATATCGATGAGCGGATAAACGATGAATATAAAAAAACTGCTGATCGCAAACCACTCCAGAATTTTCCAGTTAATCGTTTCAAGGCTGCCCTCCTGAACCAAAGCCATTGAAATATAGATAACCGAATAGGAAATAAATACGGCAAAAGCGGAAATTACCAGGTGAGAACGCTTGTGAAGTTTGTTCAGGGTAAAAACTGCAATAATTCCTGCAATCATTTGTAGGATAATGTATTCGTAGCTGTTCGGTGCAAAATATCCGATGAGAAGAGTGGTTACCATCAGCGAAAATATGGCTGTCCGGGAATCGAAAAATATGCGAACCAGAATGGGAAGTATAGCCATCGGAACCATGTAAATATTGAGCGATTTTACCTGGGTGGCAAAAGCAGCCATAAAAACCATTAAAACAATCATCAGGATGATAAACGAAAGCTTTCGTTTGTGATCGAACAATTCGCGGCGGTAAAACAGCAGATAGAGAAACATCATTACAATAAAGCTCGAAATAATTATCAACCGGCCAACAATGACCAGCAAATATTGCATGTTGTCACCTCTTTTGTTTTCATAGGCCTGTTTTAAGGATTCCAGAATCTGGAATTTTTCTGATCCAACCAGATCGCCCTGGAAAATAATTCTTTCTCCGGCCTGAACCATTCCTTTGTTAGCCGAGATTTTTTCGAGCAATTGTTTCTTTTCCTGTTGATTGAGTTTTTCGTCAAAATAAAGATTATTGGTTATGTAATCGTTTACATTAATCTTTTGGATGAAATCGGCATAATGCGACATTGTCAATTTGCGGATGGTGTCGTTAAATTCCTGATAGGCGGATTTAATGGAATAAAGGCTGTTAGCAGGAATTTTTACGGCTTTATTTCCTTTCACCTGCATTACTTCCGATTTGCCTGCTAATTCGTTGTATGTATTTCCTGATTGTGTTATGATACCCTTTTTGTAAATGTCCGGTAGGATATTTGGAAGTTGTTTGATGCCCGGAATGGATTGAACTGAAGGATTTGATTCCATCCATTTGTTGAGCGCTCCGGAAAATTCCTTTATTTTAGTTGTTTCAACCAGCGAATCAAGGGTGAAATAAGGGATAAATGTTTTTAAGATAGAATCATTTTCAAACTTAACTTCTGCTTCCGTTTTCAGAATGGCAAAGTTAAAGGGCGCGATCAGGGTTTCGTGCCGCCAGGGACTTCCTTTCTGAAATTCATACTTAAAGCGGCTTTCTCCCGGAAAAACAAAAAATATCAACCCAATTCCTGCTATAAAAACCATGATAAGGTAGGCGAGGTGATAGGAATGGTTGAGTTGGGTTAATAACTTTTTCATAAGTTCTGAATTTTGAAAACCTTTGCAATTTAGAAAGTAAGCTCGAAGTTTTATCTTTGATAAAATAAAAATAGTAAAATCTTCGGAGTTCCATTCATTTTGGTGATTCAGGAGAAATGATTGATGTTATTTGGAGGCTTTCCTCCGGTGAATCATCCGTTTTGAAAAAGCTTGAATTGGTTATGATTTGTTAGAAATATTTAAACTCATTCAGCATATCGGTCTGATCATCAAACGGCTATTTGTAGATAAAAACCAAATTATGACCCAATGAATTACGGCATTTCAGGTTTAAGCATTATTCCTGTGCGCAGGGAACCATCAGAGCAAAGTGAAATGATTACCCAGATTCTTTATGGCGAACATTTCATTGTGAATGAAATGATGATGGGCTGGGCTCACGTTAAACTCGCTTATGACGGATATGAAGGCTGGATTGACATAAAAATGATTACCCCGCTACTTGAAAAGTCGTACCAGAAAATTGTCCATTCGCCATTTGCCGTTAGTACCGACATTTTCAACATTATTCCTGTAAATGCCGAACAAACTATGATGATTGTAGCCGGAAGCACATTGCCCTGCTGGCGTCCTTACCTGAAAGATTTCTCGATACAATATGACGTTTTTCATTTCGACGGAAATTTTACTTATAAAAAACCTGTCCATGTTCGTAAAACAATTATTGATCAGGCTTTGAAGTTTTTTAATGCCCCTTATTTATGGGGAGGGCGGTCACCAATGGGTATTGATTGTTCAGGTCTGACACAGATTATTTTTAAAATGGCCGGAATTGTTTTGCCGCGGGATACCAGTCAGCAGGTCCATTGTGGTACTGCACTGAGTTTTGTTGAAGAAACCAAACCAGGCGATTTGGCATTTTTTGACGACGACGAAGGCCGGATCGTGCATGTCGGAATCATTTGGGAGAAAAACAAAATCATCCATGCTTCCGGAAAAGTAAGGATTGATAATATTGATCAGTTTGGAATTTATAATCTGGAAACAAAACGATATACCCACCAGTTGAGGGTGATGAAACGGATTATTAAAGATTAGAAAGTGATCAGTTTTCAGTCACAGATTCCAGTGAAATTAGTCATTGGTAGTCATTTGTTTCACGTCATTTGTTTGTCAATAGCTTGGTCACTTTTACAATTGAATGACAATTGAATGACAATAAGTGACCACCAATGAACACTTTGAAACTCATAATTCATAACTCATAATTCATAAATGTACTCCTATTCTTATCCCCGACCTGCAGTAACCGTTGATGCAATCTTAATCAGTCCTGATAGGAAGATATTATTGATCGAACGTGGAAGAGAACCTTACAAGGGTCAATGGGCGCTTCCGGGCGGATTTATCGATATGGATGAAGAGTTGGAAACGGCGTGTATTCGCGAACTGGAGGAAGAGACGGGAATCAGAGTAGAAGCGTTGAGGCAATTTAAGGCATATGGCGGTGTCAATCGTGATCCGCGTCATCGGACCATTTCCATTATTTTTTATGCTTTTACCGATAATGAGTTGATTGCCAGAGCTGGAGACGATGCTTCCAAAGCCCAGTGGTTTTCGATTAACCAAATACCGGAATTAGCTTTTGATCACCAACTGATTCTGGAGAATTTTCAAGCAGAAGTATTAAAATAAAAACTGCCGGTATCTCTCCGGCAGCTTCCTATTTCCTTATTTCTTTCTTTTGATTATTCAAAACTCTGCACACCGGCGACTTCGGCATTGCGGTCAACTTTTTTAATCAAACCCTGAAGTACTTTTCCGGGACCGATTTCGGTAAACAGAGTAGCGCCTTCAGCAATCATGTTTTTGGCAGTCTGAGTCCAGCGAACAGGAGCGGTTAACTGCGAAATCAGGTTTTGTTTGATCACAGCCGGGTCAGAAGTTGGCAAAGCATTGACGTTCTGGTATATCGGGCAAACAGGTGTTGAGAAAGGTGTTGCTTCAATAGCAGCTGCCAGTTCCTCGCGGGCCGGTTCCATCAGCGGAGAGTGGAAAGCACCACCAACAGCCAGT
>Ga0209464_10000597_pt1 | contig 11639 bp, 10 predicted proteins | sample DOMMetBare1Fresh_2_FD_187473 | JGI IMG/M metagenome (GOLD analysis project Ga0209464, IMG submission 187473) | Wetland sediment microbial communities from St. Louis River estuary, USA, under dissolved organic matter induced mercury methylation -... | ecosystem: Environmental > Aquatic >... | reverse complement strand
TAGGCTGATATTTTTTACCGACGGAAGGAGCAGCGATATATCTGTTTACACTGATGATAGAGAAGTACTTAAAGACCCAATACTTGCCAATAACGAACGTCTAAAAGGAGCACTGCATCAAACATCCAAAACGCTTCGCAAGCTTTTGGTTAGCAGCGCTATCGTGTTGGGAGTATTTGCAATAGTTGTAGTAGGCTTATATCTGTTTAAGAATCAGATTGTAAAAGGGGTTGCAACACAAGTTCCAGCAGAGTGGGAGCAAAAGGCAGGCGATAAGTTATTTACATCGTTAACCGTTACAAAAGAGATACTTAAGCGCGATTCGTTGTATAATGTATTTGTCAAGGTATCTAAACCTTTAGTACAGGAGGTTGAAAAGGAAGGGTTTAAGATCGACCTATACCTAGTAAAAGATCCGACGGTAAATGCATTTGCGCTGCCAGGAGGCAAGGTGGTTATACAAACAGGACTTATTGAGTCGGCAAAATCGTGGGAAGAGGTGCTAGGAGTGCTGTCACACGAGCTTGCACACGTCTCGCAACGCCACCATTTACGAGGGATAATAAATAATGTAGGTCTTTTTGCCATACTCTCGGCTGCTTTTGGCGATGTGAGTGCACTTGCAGGGACTATTGCCAACATGGGTGGCGAGCTGGCATCGTTGGCCAACAGCCGGACTTTTGAGCGTGAAGCAGACAGCAAGGGGTGGGATTATCTTGTAGGAGCAGGAGTTAATCCTAATGGAATGATTAGTTTTTTTGAAACTTTGCAGAAACAGCATGGCGAGCTAGAAAAGCTACCTCTGGCAATCGTATCAACACATCCTGATACCAAAAGTAGAATTGAAGCGTTGAAGAAAAAGCAGAAGAGGGAGAAAAGCAAGTTTACACCGATTAAGGAGAACTTTGCTAAGTTTAGAGAAGAGCTGCTTAAAAAATAATTGTTTTAATAAACAACCTGTAAAGATGAAGTTAAATATTCAAGGGAAGCCTGTATTTGCCCACATTGAGGTGGAGCTACAACCAGGAGAATCGTTTGTAGCCGAATCGGATGCAATGGCAAGCATGTCTGCAGAGCTGGACATGGAGGCACGATTCAACGGAGGATTCTTCCGTGGGCTGTTGAAGAAGTTTTTTGGGGGAGAAAGCTTGTTTGTAAATCATTTTACCAACAACACCGCTAAACCATTAACGCTGCTACTTACACAGCCAACACCGGGAGATATTGAGATGATTGAGCTGAATGGCGAATCGTACTGCATTCAGCGTGGAGGTTATATTGCTTCGGAGCCAACTGTTAAGCTTGGAGTTAAGTGGGCTGGACTAGGGTCGCTTATTGGAGGCGAAGGTCTATTTAAGCTCGAAGTGTCGGGACATGGAAAAGTTTTCTTTGGAGCATACGGTGGTCTTGTTCAGAAAGAGATTGATGGCGAGTATATTGTTGATACAAGCCATTTAGTAGCCTATGAACCAACTATGAAGCTAAAACCTCAGCTAGCAGGTGGTATTTTTGGTAGCTTTTTTGGCGGTGAGGGTTTTGTTACAAGAGTAGAGGGTAAAGGTAAGATTTACCTCCAAACCCGTAGCATGTCAGGACTAGCATCGTGGGTTAACCGACATCTTGTTTAACCACTTAAGAAACTTTAAACATGAATACAACTTTAAAGGTAGAGATCCAAATGCGACCAGGATCGTCTGCTGCAAAAATAGATTTAGCACCCGGAGAGCATTTTACAGCAGAAGGCGGTGCGATGATAGCGATGAGTCCGAGCATTACGCTAACCACATCAACCCATACAAAAAAATCGGGAGGGATAATGAAAGGGTTAAAGCGCCTAATTACCGGCGAAAGCTTCTTTCTGAACCACTACGCTGCCCACGAACAGGGTGGGACCGTATGGTTGGGTGCAACGCATGCTGGCGATATGATGGTGCATGAGCTAAATGGAGAAAGTATTGTTGTTCAAGGAGGATCGTACGTAGCGAGCACTCCAGAAATTGATATGGATAGCAGCTGGCAAGGCTTTAAGTCGCTCATATCAAAAGAATCGCTTTTTTGGATTAAGCTTAGGGGCAAAGGGACTGTTGTTCTGAATTCGTTTGGAGCAATTATCCCCATAAAAGTTAACGGCGAGTACATTGTTGATACAGGGCATATCGTAGCATTCGAAGAGAGCCTAAACTTTACCCTAACAAAGGCAGGGAAGAGCTGGATGAGCTCATTTTTAGGTGGCGAAGGGCTTGTTTGCAAATTCCAAGGCAACGGCACAGTGTGGATTCAATCGCACAACACCTCGTCATTCGGATCAATACTTGGACCAAAACTTAAACCGCGTAAGTAGCATGGAATCAGCAACAAATAGAGGGTTTGAATACAAGTTCGATTGCAAGCCCGATTTTGGATATATAACCGTTACCATACCTTCGGGCGAAAAGCTAAAGGTAGAGGCAGCCGCAATGGCTACAATGGACACCAATATCGAAATGAAGACAAAGCTTAAAGGAGGCTTTTCGCGCTTCCTCACAGGTGAGTCGATTTTTGTAAATGAATTTACTGCTCGTAACGGATCGGGTCAGATACAAATTGCACCAGCTTGTCCGGGCGACGTAGAGCACGTTTACCTAAATAACGAAACGATATACCTGCAAAATACAGCTTTTGTAGCATCTGCAGAAACGGTTGCCTTAGAGTCTAAATTTCAAGGATTGATGAAGGGCTTTTTCTCGGGCGAAAAGCTGTTCTTAATAAAATGCTCGGGAGTAGGCGATCTTTGGTTTAACTCTTACGGTGGCATTATTCCTATTGATGTTGAGGATGGATATGTAGTTGATACTGGACATATTGTTGCTTTTACAGAAGGGCTCGATTATGAGATTACGAAGGTTGGGGGCTACAAGTCGCTCTTCTTCTCTGGAGAAGGCCTCGTGTGTAGGTTTAGAGGCAAGGGAAAAGTGTGGATTCAAACACGTAAAATCCAGCCGTTCATTTCGTGGGTAAATCCATTTCGACCAGCAAAAAACAATTAAAAAAAATCAAGGAGGAGAGCAATCTTCTCCTTTTTTATGCTAGCTTTGGAATATAAATAATATAATAGATTGATAATTATGAGGGTTACAACACTGGTAGACAATCTTACCTACATTTCGAATCTACAGGCAGAGCATGGACTTTGCTTTCATTTTAATCTTGGCTCTACAAAGGTACTTTTAGATGTAGGGCAAACTTCGGCATTTTTACATAATGCCAACATGCTTGGAATTGACATTGCAGACGTCGATGTCCTTATCCTAAGTCATAGTCACTACGACCACTGCGGAGGATTGGAGGCTTTTTTAGAAGTAAATGGTAAGGCGAAAATTTACACCAAACCATCGTTTTTCCGACCAAAGTATGATGTAGAAGGGAGGTATCTTGGCTATCCTTTTGACTTTGAAGAGGTTGTGTCGAGGTTTACACCTATAAGCAGCGTGATAGATATTGAGGGATTAAAAATTGTTCCGGAAATACCTATTGTCAATAGCTGGGATACCCATTTTGAAGGGTTTAAAGTAGAAACAGACAACGACTTGCTAGATGACTGCTTTGATGACGAACTATTTGTTTGCTACCCTACAGCCGAAGAACTTTCGATTTTCACAAGCTGCTCTCATAGAGGGATATCCAACATTGTTCAGGCGGCCACTAAGCTTTTTCCAGCTCCCGCAATCTCCATTACAGGTGGTTTCCATTTAAAAGATGCCCCAGCAGAACAAGTTGATGCAACCATAGCCTACCTTAAAACATTAAGCTTAAATAAGCTAGGCGTTTGCCATTGCACAGGAGTAGGCAGCTTTGCACAAATGGCAGGTAGCTTAACGGGTAAGGTTTACTACTGTTCTGCAGGTTCTACGTACGACTTTTAGCCTACTAATAAGCCTTACTTTCGAACTATTGGTGCGTAGCTGCTCAACCAAAAGCTAGTTTTGGTGTTAAGAGTATAGCTATACCAATTATGATTGAGAAAGTATGATTTCTAGTAACTTTTTATTTGCATTCGGTTTAACCCTTTTTGCAGGACTTTCAACCGGAATAGGAAGCTTAATGGCTCTAGTTTCGCGAAATTTCAGTCCGAAGTTTTTAGCCGGATCGTTAGGTTTCTCTGCGGGAGTGATGGTTTACGTCTCGCTTGTTGAAATATTTGCAAAAGCAAAAGAATCGCTAGTTCAAGCCTACGGACTAAAAGAGGGTTACATGCTAACTGTTGTAGCCTTTTTTGCCGGAATAGCAGCTATTGCTCTTATCGACAAGCTTGTACCATCGTATGAAAACCCGCACGAACTACGCGATGTTAACGAGAATGGGGCCGACAAACGGCTCATGCGAATGGGGCTTTTTTCGGCGCTAGCAATTGGAATTCACAACTTTCCAGAAGGGTTGGCCACGTTTATAGGAGCGTTGTCCGATCCTACACTTGGAGTAAGCATTGCAGTAGCTATCGCGATTCACAATATCCCCGAAGGAATTGCAGTTGCGGTTCCCATATACTATGCCACCAAAAGTAGGAAAAAGGCGTTTGCACTTTCCTTTTTGTCGGGCGTTTCAGAGCCAATTGGAGCACTAATAGGCTACTTCTTGCTAGCTTCGTTCTTTTCGCCAGCAACCTTTGGCGTAGTGTTTGCCGCAGTTGCCGGTATTATGGTTTACATATCGCTCGACGAGCTGTTGCCTACTGCCGAGAAGTATGGCGAACACCATGTCGCTATTTATGGTATGATTGGAGGAATGGCAGTAATGGCAGCCAGCTTGCTACTCTTTGTTTAGCTTGTAATCTATTGATAGCTAGTATTTAATTTAATTGCTGTAGAATATCGCTAGCTCAAAATTGCTTAGCTATTTTGAGCTAGCTTATTGTACGGTTCAAAGATTTGAAATATATTTGCTACTGTCAAATATTAACAAAGGAAAATAAATTATGGAGTCGATTTGTAAGCTTAAGGATATCTATAAAGCTCTGTACGAGTTTGAAGCTGCATTTCACGAGCAATTTGGGATAACCCTAAATGAAGGTATTGTTATATGCATGCTTAGCAAAGGGCCAATGAAGGCAGGAGATATTTGTGTCGAATGCTCGCTCTCCACATCCCGTTTATCGAAAGTGCTAGGCGCACTAGAGCAAAAAGGGTTGATAGTAAGAACGATGGGAAAGAATGATAGGCGAACGATATACGTAGAGCTAACCCAGGCTGGCGTTGAAAAGAAATCTGTAATGTCGCCAGAAAAGGTTTGTATTCCCGAATCGTTATCGAAAATGTTGAAGTAAAGTAAAAAAGAATAGATAATGAAGTACTTGATTATTGGAGGTGTTGCAGGAGGTGCAACAACCGCAGCTCGTTTGCGTAGGCTCGACGAGCATTGCCAGATAGTGATGTTTGAACGTGGATCGCACATCTCGTATGCCAACTGTGGCCTGCCATACTACATTGGAGGAGCTATTGCCGAACGGGAGAAGCTTTTCTTGCAAACTCCACAATCGTTTGGAGCCCGATTTAATGTGGACGTTAGAGTTAACTCGGAGGTTGTGTCTATTGACAGAGCTTCAAAAACAGTGGCGGTTTCTAACCTAAAATCAGGGGAGGTTTACCACGAATCGTACGATAAGCTGATCCTATCTCCCGGAGCAGAGCCCGTAAGACCTCCGCTAGAAGGAATTGATAGCGAAGGTATATTTACGCTTAGAAACGTCACCGATACGGATAAAATTAAGCAGTACGTAACTAGGAACAGCGTAAAAAGGGCCGTAGTAGTAGGTGCCGGGTTTATAGGACTAGAGATGGCCGAAAATCTACATCAGCTAGGAATACTGGTGTCGATTGTGGAAATGTCGGAGCAGGTTATGACACCGCTAGACTATTCGATGGCCTCCATTGTTCATCAGCATCTTAAAACAAAAAACGTAGAGTTCTTTTTGAAGGAGGCCGTTTCAGGATTTCGAAGAAAGAACGGTCAGCTTCTAGTTGCCTTAAAAAGTGGTAGAGAGCTTGTTGCCGATGTGGTTATCCTTTCGATAGGTGTGCGCCCAGAAAATAAGCTGGCGAAGGAGTCGGGCTTGGAAATAGGGGTAACAGGTGGCATTAAGGTTAACGAGTATCTACAAACTTCGGATAGCGACATTTATGCTGTTGGTGATGCCATAGAATATGCTAACCCAATTACAGGAAAGCCAACCATAACCTACTTAGCAGGACCCGCCAATAGGCAGGGGCGTGTTTGCGCTGATAACCTTGTTTTGGGGAATAGGATTCGCTATAAGGGTGCCATTGCAACAGCAATAGCAAAGGTGTTTGACATAACGGTGGGTTCGACTGGTGTAGCGGGAAAAACTCTCAAAAAGGAGGGGATTCCATACCTCGAATCAACCACCCATTCGGCTTCGCATGCGGGCTACTATCCAGGAGCTATCCCTTTGTCTATTAAGATAATGTTTGCACCCGAATCGGGAAAGCTGTATGGAGCACAGGTGGTTGGATACGATGGTACCGATAAGCGGCTAGATATGCTTGCAACGGTTATTAAAAACAACGGCACAATTTACGATCTTATTGATATTGAGCATGCCTATGCGCCGCCATACTCGTCGGCCAAAGATCCTGTGAATATTGCTGGATATGTTGCTGAAAATATTCTTACCGGGAGGATGCGTCCTATATACTGGCGTCAGATTGTGGCTAGCGATAGGAGCGACTTTTTCTTAATTGATGTTAGAACCAAAGACGAAAATGCTTTAGGTACAATTCATGGTGCTGTAAACATTCCGGTTGATGAGCTACGAGCGCATATCGACGAGCTGCCACGTGACAAGAAGCTAGTCGTGTTTTGTGCTGTAGGGCTACGTGGCCATGTTGCTTCTCGAATACTTATGCAGCATGGCTTTAGCGAGGTTTACAATCTTTCGGGAGGGTATAAGACCTACCAAACAGCCGTTCAGAAGCAAAGTAACGAGGATATTTACGCTAATTTGTCGATTGGTAAGGATGATACGATTTACCAAAAAAGAGCTGATGTTAACGTGCTTTCGCTAAAGGTTGATGCTTGTGGTCTGCAATGTCCTGGCCCAATCTTAAAGCTTAAAAAGGCGTTTGATGAGGCTTCTGTTGGTGATGTTGTTGAGGTTGTTGCCACCGATCCTGGTTTTGCTAGAGATGTGCAAAGCTGGTGCAAGAGCACTGGTAATAGGTTGCTTTCGGTTGAAACCGACAAGGGGATTGTTACTGCACGTGCCGAGAAGCTGGCCGTGCGCGAGGATGCTCCATCAACCATAAATGCAAAGAATAAAACGTTTATTGTTTTTAGTGACGATTTGGACAAGGCGCTTGCTTCGTTTGTTCTTGCTAACGGTGCAGCAGCAACCGGACAAAAGGTGACTATGTTTTTTACCTTCTGGGGGCTGAATGTTATCAAAAAGGCTAACAAGCCTGATGTTCGTAAGGATTTAATGGGCCGTATGTTTGGTTGGATGATGCCTTCGAATAGTCGGAAGCTTAAGCTGTCGAAAATGCATATGGGGGGCATGGGAAGTGCTATGATGCGTCGAGAAATGAAGCGAAAAGGGATTGACTCGCTGGAAAGCCTTATGCAACAGGCAATAGATAGTGGTGTAGAGTTTATTGGATGCCAGATGTCTATGGATGTGATGGGGGTTAAGAAGGAGGAGCTCTTAGACAATGTTTCGATTGGGGGTGTGGCAACCTATATGGAACGTGCTGAGAATGCAGGATTGAACTTGTTTATATAGAATTGGCTTCTGTCATTCAAACTTGAAGAAAGGGGAGCAGGTCGTACCTGCTCCCCTTTCTTTACAACCCTAAATTTTCACGTATTTGCCTCTCTTCGTCTTCTGATATGGCCTTACTATTTCCGTTGTTAAGCTCAATAAGCGTACTATTTCTGCGTATGCTGTTGGCTTGAGCATCTAGTATCTTTTCGATGTAGCTTTTTAAGCTCAACCCTTCCGAAACCGCCTTAAAAGAGAGTATTTTAAAGGTTTCCTCATTTAAGCTAATCAGCTTGTTTTTAAACTCTTTTTTCATCTGTTGTATAGTTGTATTTGGGAGGATGCTCCACAGGCTAATAGCATAAGCTTCCTAACGCTTTGTGGTTTCATCCAAAAGTGATTTTACTATACAACCCATATAGTAGGTATATAGTTCTACTTTCCTCCTCTTTTTTTTACTAAAGCAGGTTGCTGGCAAGTTCGGCAAGCATGCTGCGTTCGCCTTTGACAAGGTTTACGTGCGCAAATAGCTCTTGTCCAAGCATCTTATCGCTTAGGTAGGTTAGCCCGTTCGATTTGATATCAAGATAGGGCGAGTCGATTTGGAAGATATCGCCCGTAAATACCAGCTTGGTTCCTTCTCCTGCTCGGGTTATTATTGTTTTTATTTCATGAGGAGTAAGGTTTTGTGCTTCATCAACTATAAAATAGACGTTGGTTAGGCTTCGCCCTCTGATGTATGCCAACGGGGTTATCGAAAGCTTGTCCGATTTCATAATCTCTTCTATGCGGATATACTCTCGGTTGGTGCTTTTAAACCGTGTTTTAATAAAGTTTACATTGTCGTAGAGAGGCTGCATGTAGGGAGCAATCTTCGACTCAACATCGCCTGGCAGGTAGCCTAAGTCTTTGTTAGATAGAGGCACAACCGGACGTGCTATAAGTATCTGGTCGTACTCTTTTTCTTGAGCCATTGCTGCTGCAAGTGCTAGTAGCGTTTTTCCTGTTCCTGCTTTACCTGTCAGAGCCACCAGCTGAACATCCTTACGCATAAGTGCATCAAGAGAAAAGGCCTGTTCGGAATTGCGTGGTTCTATTCCGTAGGCACGGTGCTTTTCGACCCTTCTAAAAGTTCCCGATGTTTTGTCGAAGTAGGCAAGAGCGCTCTTGGCATTACCCCTAAGTATAACGTACTCGTTATGCATAAACGTTTGCTTAAGCTTGTTGGCCTTTACCTCGTCCATCTTATAAAGCTGCTCAACCAAATCGTCCGACAGCGGAACCTCCTCCACATCCTTCTTGAGTATATCGATATCTGCAACCTTATCGGTTAGGTAGTCCTGAGCTTGTAGTCCAAAAGCCTTAGCTTTTAGTCGTAGGTTGATATCTTTTGAAACTAAAATTACTGGACGATCGGGAGTTTGCTCCTTAACGTGAAGGGCAATGCTTAAGATGCGGTTATCAGGAATGTCGTCGTAAAGCGACATTTGCACCTTTTCCGGCATTTTTTGTCCGAGCTCTACCCGTAGCTTGCCCTTTCCCTTGCCAAGCGATATCCCACCGTTAAATAGGTTGTCGCCTGCAATTTTATCAAGCTCACGCACAAATTCGCGAGCATTGTAGTTAACCTCATCGTTTCCTTTCTTAAACTTGTCCAGCTCTTCGAGGATTACTATTGGAAGCACAATATCGTTTTCCTGAAAATTGTGCAAACAGCTATGGTCGTGTAGAATAACATTGGTGTCGAGCACAAATACCTTCGAAATTCCCTTGCCTGCGTTACTTTTGTTCATGGTTCAAACGTTTTGGTATAAATATAGTGGCGAGCTACTTGTCGGATGTTTCTATAAAATCTACAAATCTTAAACCCTATGTTAACGGCTAATGTTTCTCTTTTATAGCTAAAATTGCAAGAAATTTATAAACAATGACCTATCAAGAGACGCTCGATTATATGTTCAGCCAGCTTCCTATGTTTCATAGGGTTGGCAAAAGTGCCTACAAGGCGAACCTCGATAACACCCTTAAGCTGGATTCGTTTTTTAACCATCCCCACAGGAATTTTAAAACAGTTCATGTTGCTGGAACAAATGGCAAAGGTTCTACATCGCACATGCTGGCCTCAGTACTTCAGGAGGCAGGATTTAAGGTAGGGCTATACACTTCGCCCCATCTGCGCGATTTCAGAGAGCGTATAAAAATTAATGGGGTGGAGGTGTCCGAAGAGTACGTAACGAACTTTGTTGCAAGCTATCAGCATATTTTTGATGAGGTTAAGCCTTCGTTTTTCGAAATGACCGTTGCCATGGCCTTTAAGTACTTTGAAGAGGAACAGGTTGACATTGCAGTGGTTGAGGTAGGGATGGGAGGAAGGCTTGATTCTACTAACATCATAGAACCACTTCTATCAATTATTACCAACATTGGTTTCGATCATACCGAGTTTCTGGGCGACACGTTACCTAAAATTGCATTCGAAAAAGGTGGAATTATTAAGGCTGGGATACCTGCCATTATTAGTGAGCTTAATAGCGAAACGATACCTGTTTTCGAGGGGCTGGCCAACAACCTTGGGGCTCCTCTTGTGGTTGCCGAGAGATGCTACAGGGTAGAGTCTTCGGCTTTGCTACCTAGCGGTTTACAGCAATTCGACATCGCTAGTTTTACTGACAATGAAGGCTATTCGAAGCTAGAGGTTGACCTGCAAGGGAGCTATCAGGCTAAAAATATATTGGGGGTACTTGCTGCAATTGATGTGCTAAAGGATATTTATCCGGATAGGATTAGCCCCGAAGCTGTACGGCTTGGGTTAAAGCATGCGTCCAGACGCACTGGTTTGCTTGGAAGATGGTTTAAGCTTGCCGACAGCCCCCTAACAATATGCGATACAGGTCATAATGTAGATGGAATAACCTATATTGTTAACCAAATTAAAGCTACCCCTCACGAAAAGCTTTTTTGGGTATTCGGAATGGTTAGCGATAAGGATATAAGGACGGTTATTCAGCTGCTACCAAAGGAGGCTTACTACATCTTTACTCAGGCAAGCATTCCTCGAGCGAAGGATGCTAATGAGCTAGCGGAAGAGTGCAAAAGCTACGGACTTTTCGGAGAGGTGGAAAAAAATGTTCAAAAAGCGTTAGAAGTTGCAAAAAAAATGGCTTCGGATAACGATTTGATTTTCATTGGAGGAAGTACTTTTGTTGTTGCTGAAGTGGTGTAAAACCCTTTGAAAACGTCAAAATATTTTTGATGAACTATTGCAAGATTAAAAAATTGCCGTACCTTTGCATCGCTTTTGGGAACAAACGCAACGATCTTTAAAAAGATTTTTGAAAGGGAGCATAGCTCAGCTGGTTCAGAGCACCTGCCTTACAAGCAGGGGGTCACAGGTTCGAATCCTGTTGCTCCCACTCTTTCAAACAAAAATATTTCGGGAGCATAGCTCAGCTGGTTCAGAGCACCTGCCTTACAAGCAGGGGGTCACAGGTTCGAATCCTGTTGCTCCCACAAAAGAGAAATCATTTCGGTGGTTTCTCTTTTTTTTTATCAAACGGATCGGCTTCATCCTGCAAAGCTTTCCTCTAGAGGTTTTTCGGATTAATTGACAATTGATATGGATCGTTAGAATTTGCGACACACGATTTTCAACTGCCGAAAAAACGAACACAGAGACGCAAAAGCACAGATTTACACCGATATACGATTCCTAGTCACTTCGTCTCCTGTTACTGAAATTACATCCCACCAACCTACCAGCGGCACGCAACGTCCATAAGTAGCGCAACCCTACCCCCGTAGGCACCGTGGCGCAGCCACACCAGACCGTACGAATTCTGTCTGCGCGAGGGAGCATCTGCAAGCCACCGAGCCGTGAAGCGTGCCGCCG
>Ga0209464_10000596_pt1 | contig 11650 bp, 16 predicted proteins | sample DOMMetBare1Fresh_2_FD_187473 | JGI IMG/M metagenome (GOLD analysis project Ga0209464, IMG submission 187473) | Wetland sediment microbial communities from St. Louis River estuary, USA, under dissolved organic matter induced mercury methylation -... | ecosystem: Environmental > Aquatic >... | reverse complement strand
GATGTTCCTTGAAATTGTGAATATGTTTCGCTGATTGCCTACGTTTGTTCCCTGTAGTAAGCACACGCCAAATTCTGTACTAAGCCAAACCACGTTGTTATTGATTATCTGAACCGAATCCACACAGTCGCAACCTATCGAACCATGCACAGGGTAGCTGTTGAACACTCCGATTGTACCGTTCCAAGTGTAGTCAACCCCTGCAACCTCGTGAGCCTTTGCAATGATTAAACTGTTTTGGAACTTCTCAAGAATCGTGATGTTTTCGTCTGATAGACCAATGATGTTGTAGTTATTGTATGGGAAATACGAAGGGTCAACACCTACCGAAGAAATCCCTGTCCAAAAGTAGTATCCCGTCCCGTTGTTGGCGAAGAATAAACGGTTGTCGTTCTGCCCTCCAAAAGCTTTAACCGATAAGCAATTCAGTATGCTGTCTATGTCGGCTTGAACGGTCTTGTAAGCTGTGATTATTACGTTATTAGTTCCACTAGCAGGAGCGACCGAAAACGTCACTACGCCTGTTGTACGGTTTACAGTGAAGTCTACTCCTTCTGTTTTCGCCACGCCTCCGACTGTGCATGTAACTGTTGTAGCGTCGAGCGTTGCATCGGTTAATGTATAAGCTGTTGCTACGCCGTTTCCATTGAAGCTGTTTTTAAATCCGGGTTGAATACGATTATATCCTTCATTCGTATTGCCTCCACCTGTTGGAGTGCGATTTATAATTACTGTTGGGATGTACGCCACTGTCAGCACGTTTACCGCTGTCGAACCATCCCAAGAAATATACTTACCAGGCTGCTTGAAATAGATTTTACCATTGTACTTGAACAATTTTGAAGCAGAATCATTTACGCCTGTAGAAATTGCTGTAATTACGCCTGTTATCGGGTCTTGCTTATACAGTTTCGTACCGCAATGTTTGATAAAGTAGCCTTTGTACAGATATTTATACGCCGAGTGGCATTTTGCTTCGGGTGCTTCGTCTAATTTAAGCCAATCTTGTCCCCAACGTTTGTTTATTTCTGACTTAAACCATACGTTCAGTGCTTTGCTTGTCTTATTCTCTGGAAGGTTAAATTCCTGTACTGACCAATCAATCCCTCCGTTTAATGAAACAGGGACAGATGGCCAGTACGAAACAGGCGTACTTTTAGGTGCTGACATTTTAGGTGATATATACAAATTTGCACCTCCTTATTATTAAAATAGACCGATTGCAATTTGTTGAACTCCATTTCTATAATTTAAATGGTTCAACAAGAATTTTTCTCTTTGTTTACTGTAATGCTTATATTTTGGATACCATTCAAAGAAATCCCTATCTCTTTTACTACTATTACAACTTTTGCACGCTGGTATAATGTTTGAAATGGCATGTTCTCCACCAAGGGTTAATGCTATAAAGTGTTCTTGTTCTAAAGGTTTTTCTTTACCACAATACGCACATTTGTTTTCAAATATAGATTTTACGGATTCCCATTCTCGCGTTGTTAATGTTGAAGGAAGATTCTTTTTTATGGTTCGTCTTTTTACCACTCTAATTCTAGCTTTTTTCTTTCCTTCTTCACTTTGATTTAATCGCCTATTTCTAAACGCAATTATATCCTTGTTATTTTCTCTATATTCAGCATGCCATTCTTTCCATTTTTCGGTATCTTTTTCTCTATACATTTTTCCATATGCAGAGCATTTGTCTTTATTGGTCTTTCTGTAAACCCTATGTTTTTCATTTATTATGTCTTTGTTTGACTCGTTGTATATTTTATGGTCTTGTATTAAACATTCTTTACACCTTGATTTTAATCCGAATCTTCCATCTTTTTGTTTCCCAAACTCCGAGAAATCTTTTTCAATTCCACATTTTGTACATACCTTTATATCCATTTTACACCGCCTATCGTGTGCCTTAAATTAATATATGGGAAGCACTCTAAGGCAAGAGTGTTTGTTGCGTTGCAATCGCTATCCCATAATCTTATTATACCATATTCACCAAACTTATAACATACTGTAAACTGTTTGTACGCTTAATTCGTTTGGCATTTCTACACCTACAACGTTTTGTATCTGTTCTGCAAATATTGAGCGTAGCCATGAAGATAACGCTGTGTTGTCCGTAGCTGTTGCAAGTACTGCTGTCCATAACGCCACGGAAGGAATCGCCTTTTCTTCTACTTCAAGCTGAACTGTGTCGAGTGCGGTCTTTGCTATATCGCTTGGATATTTGAAATAGTGAATGTCAAATGAGCCTTTGTCGTAGTAATTTAATACGATTTTCTTATTATTTTCCCATTTGTAACTCGAATACGCTTCGTAGACACGCGGATCGCTTTTAATAATCGGGATGTCAAAACTCATAAAGTTACTCGGCATATCGTAAGTCACATAAGGAGCATAAACAGGTATGTCTACTGTTGTCGGGAACGCATATTCATAAAATCCTGTATTCCTGATATTAAACGGATATGTTGCAGTGAAGGTTATCTTCACAGTATCGCTTGATGTTGCTCCTGTAAGCACCTGATAAGCTATAAAAGCATTTTTCACTGTGTTGTTGATAGTTTGTACAACTGAACCATTTACACTGATTGTAGCAACGCCTATGTTGTCCATTTCAAAGTATGCTGATTTGCAACCTGTGAATGTAAATTCTTTAGGCGTACCGGGAAGAACTTGAACCATGTCGAATCCTGCAAACAATCCTAGCATATTTGGAATAGCGTTCTGCGTAACTGTAAAAACAGCAGGGATTTTTATCAGCCCTGCTATATATTTCTGCGCCGAGTCGAGAAAGGTGTCAAACTTCGCTCGATAATCGGCGTTTTTTATAATCGGAAGGTCTACGCCTTTTTTTGTGGCCTCGTCGATGTAGTTTAGATATAAATCTCGTACATCTGCTTTTGTTTTAGCCATTCAAACCTCCTATTCTTCGTACCAATCGAGTACGATTTCTATGTCTTGGGCCTGTCCTTTTTTATTTTGTACTTCTACTGTAAATGAACTATTCGGCGCAATTATGGTTTCTATTCTGTTCCCAGAGCTAGAACCTGTTGCATTTCCTCCAGTACCACCATTTATGAGCTGATTCCCTCGCATTGTTCCTGCTGAAACTACTGTTATTCCATACTTTGCGGTAGTTACAGGTGTTGTTGATGACGTATTATTTCGATTAAATATTGTAAGCTTAGAAGCGTCTGCACCTGTACCTCCTGTAAAGGTTGTACCTAGAAATGTTTTGTAATAAGCCTTGCCCTCGGTCACTATCTGTATACTTAAATGTGCCTGTTTTGCGCCTGTGGACAAATTCAATCTTGTATATCCGTCATTTGCTACCGATAGTTCAAGATAGTTTGCGGTAAAGCAGTTCCCATCATGTACCTCATGGTGAACTTTATCAATTTGTTTTACATAAGTATCTACACCGCCAGTTCTTACTTCTAAAAACTTAGCAATATAGCTTATAATCGCCTGTGACATTTTCATCACTCCTATACTGTGCTATATCCTACCGAATAAGTAGTGTTGTTGGAGTTTCCTGCGGTTACAACGATTCTGAATGTATTTGTGATTACATCGTTTACCGTAGCGTTAGCAACTGCTGTAAGTCCAGGATAAACTTTATAAACGTTTGTAGAAATTGTGGATACTGCCGCACCTGTCAAAACATCTCTATACTTACCGCTTGCGGGATCTTTGCACTGAATTTTTAATGTTATTGAAGATGTATTTACATTAGTTACATCGAGAGTAACAACTACGCCATTACAATAGTTATTTGTTATATCCGAGGTTGTCTGAGTAGTCGCATATACTGCGGAAGGGATAATCGTTCCTTCTGCTTTTGAATTACCTAAATACTTTCCGATTCTCTGAGCTATTTCATTCTGTAGCATTATTTGTCCTCCTTCTTATGCTTTCTGTAGTGAGCCATCAAAAGCCCTTTGTTCGTAAATTCTTCTCCACAATGTTTACATACCATTAATGTAGTTTCGATTGATTCTAGACCATCCTGTGGCTTTGTGTCGAATGTTCCTTTGAGTTTTTCGATTATAACCGCATTATAGGTTTCAAACTCTCCGTTTTCATCGAACTTACAAACCAATTCTTGTTTCCATGTATTCGTCATTCCGACTTTAACTCTGTGCATGACGGTTAAATTCGGTTCTGCGTAAAATTTCATTCTATTCACCCCTAAAGAAAAAGCGGAGCATTTAAGCCCCGCTCTATTCCATTATTTAAGACTGTAAAACTGCAAGCTGCACCTTTGCGGAAGCTGTCAAAGCCGTTCCTGCTGTCGGTGTAACTCTAATTTTAAGCTTTCCTGCTGATGTTTTAAATCTAGCGGAATCTACTGTGATTGCAAATGTTTTTCCTGTAGCAACTGTAACTTCTGCAAGGTTTCCGATTGCCGCCCACATATCGCCACTAAGAACGGAGAATGTAACTGTTGCTCCCGAACCATTCTTAACGAAAATGTGAACTGCTTTATCGCCCTTAGTAGGTATAACCTCGAATGTTTCTGTATCTGTTCCTGCTGTTCCGGAGTTTGTTGCGTCTGTATATGCTACTTCTGCGCCTGTGTTAAGTGCTAAAGTCTGTACGGTAATAGCTGTTCCTGTGATAGCTGCCATGATGTTTCCTCCTTATATTTTATTAAATGGTAGTTTCTGAACCTGCTGTTAATGCCGCTTTAACAAGTTCTTTAGGCTTGATAATTTTTGCGCCATATACATGTAATCCTCTAACCGCTGTGTCGAATGTGTCAATAAGTCTGATATCTTCTGTTTCTGTAATCTGATCAGCGAATGCGATTGCGTTCTTACTTCCTGCCATTACATTAAAAACAGTTCCGTTATTGTTAATCTGATTTGTGATGTAAACATCAAAGCCAAGGTCGTTTGTCCAAGCCATTGCGCCTGTTCCGTTTACTCCTTCTGCGATAGAGAACTTAACGCCTGCAAGAGCAAGTTTATTTCTCATCCAAGGTGGAAGTGCAAGCCACATTTCATTCTCAGGAACGTTAGCTTCTGCAAGCTTCTGCTGAATGAGTGCAACTGTTGAAAGCACGTTTGCGCTTGTTACTGTAACAGAACCAACGTCATTTCCTGCGCCGGTGTAAAGTCCCATCATATAAGTATCGCAAGCTTTGTTAAGACCGTATGCAGCTCTCTGAGCCTGTGAACCTTTAACGTCCATCTTCGCCTGTGCTTTTTCAATATCGCCTACCTTGAAAGCGAACATATCAGACTGGTCAACTAAGAGTGTAACCCTGCTGTCCTGTAACGCTTCGTAGGAGATTGTAGAGCCTGTGTAGGAACTAATTGTTGGGTCTGCAAGCCCATTAAAATAAACTGCGTCACCAGCCTTTGAAATCTCTCCTGTGTACTGTGTGTTCGCTATTTTCTTAGCAATAAGGTTATCTTCTAATGTTCTAAGTATTGTAGCCGCCCAAATTTTAGGGGCAAAGTTAGCTGTTGCCATATGTTTATTCTCCTTTTAATTTTATTTCCATGTTTTCATAGACTTCATAACAAGTTCGTAATTCTTCATTACGTCTTCTGTTGTCATGTTGTCGACTTGTTCTCTTGTATAAAGTTGTGTTGTATCACCTTTGTCGGATAAACTACCTGGCGTCGATTCTCCGTTAGCCTGTATCTTCTTAATCGTATCTTGCTGTGCTTTTTCAAGCTGTTTTGCAACGATTTCTTTCTTGTTCGCAAGAAAGTAGCTTTCGGAAAGCGTGTTTCCTTTACGAATGTAATCAGCCACCTTGTCAGCGTTCGGAAGTTTGTCTAAATCATCGTCTGTCTTAATAATTAGGTCTATGCCTAAGTCTGACAAATCAGCATTCAGCTCTTCTCGTTGCTTGTTGATATAGTGTTCTGATTTAATCTTTTGCAATTCTTGAAAGTCAGGATCATTCTTCTTTAATTCAGAATAAATGTCCTTTGGGTCTGTTTCTTCTGCCTTTAATGATTCGAGTAGTTCAGCTTCTTTCGCTTCTGCTACTGCTCTGTCATAATCGGCCTTTGTGTGTATGCCATGAGATTCGCCGTACATTTCAGAAATCAATCTGTCCTGTGCTTCTCGCTCTGCTTTTCTTCTAACATCTGCAAAACGTGCGTTCTCGTCTGGCGATTGAACTGGCTTATCTTCCGTTGGAGTGTTCGCGACTTCACTCTGTACGCTTTCTTCGGTGTTTACCTGTTCAGATTCTTGAGGAGTTACGACGTCCTCGACTACTGCGTTTACAGTATTTTCATCCATGTTTGTACCTCTTTCTTTATTTGAAAATAAAAAGAGTGCCAGTAAATTAATACCGACACTCTAAGGTGTTCTATTATAGTCTGTCTATTTCTATTCCATCTTTTTTAAGAATCATTGTGCTTTTCTGACTTCCTTTAAATCCATCTTCTGTTTGCTCTATATTATAGTGTTCAATTTCAGCAAACAATTGATATCCTTTCAAATCCATAGATTCTTTAAACTGTTGAGCGTTTTCAATTGTTAACCCGAATACGTCTATTCCATTTCTTTCAAGAAGTATTTTCATCTTTGTATCTTGAAATCGTGCTATCTCTGTTGCTATCTTTCTAGTGAAATCTCTTTCAAAGTCTAGTATGTCTACAGTAAACCTATTCATACTTGTCATTCTCGTGATGTACTATCTCAAACATTCCTTTGCATTTCGGACACTTCACTTGTATTTTTAACGTTTTAGCCCACATCAAGTAATTTTCTACCTTAAAGAACAGGTGGTTACATTTCGGACATCTTTTTTCTAACATATTGACACTCTCCTTTTTATTTGGTGTTCTTAGTTGCAATTACATTAGCTCTGTAAATTATAGGTGGAAAAAACTTTTCATGGTCTACTAACCTATGCCATTCATCATCTACAAATTCTAATATTTCCATTCCTTTTGAATTAAATGTTATTTCCTTTGCCTTGTTTCTGAGTTTTTCCTTATTCAGTTCAAACCATTTAGAAATATCATCATCTTTTAAAACTCTAAGTTCTTGGTAATCTTTCATCGGCATTACGGTAGATAGTATAAATCCTACATATAACTTTTCTTGCATGGTGTTCTCCTTTCGACACTCTTCTAATTCCATTATATAACGTTTGCAGAATATTGCAATACTATTTTACATTACCTCAATAGGCGCAACATATTCCTCTGTTTCAAATGTTTCTAGCTCATCCTCTTTACGGTCAATCTCGATACCTTCCATCTTGCACTTATCTTTTTTATTCGAACAACCATAAACACTAATATGTATAATCTTTCCGTCTCTAATCGTTGGAGCTCCTTTAATTATCATAAGTGGAGTGCCACACTCAGAACATATCTTTCTACCTTCATCCATTATTCATCCCTCCCTGTTCCTGCATAGTTTGGTCTAATAATTGCGGTTGACTTGCAAGCTTCTGTTGTTCTTCTAGGCTTAACTGTCCCATAATCGCATTAGCCTGTTGTCCTGCCATCGCTTGTTCTTCTGCCTGCTGTTTCATTTGTTCTTCTTCTCGGTCAAATTCTTCTCTTAAAGACTGCGGAACGACTGTTTTAGGTGCGTTCTTCACATACTGATATTTGTTGATGTCCCCTGCGTCTTTCAGCTCCTTCATAAATGTCATTTGTAAAGATTCGCTAAATACGGAAGCAGGACCGACTTCTACCGATAAATCGAATTCAATCCCTCTGCCTTTTTCGCCGTTGAATATCTTTGTTACAGGTGCGCCCTGCTCATCTTTGCCCTTGATAGGTCTAGGAAGGTTATATGCTGTCTTGTAGAACTGTTCCCATATTGCCCCGACTTGCTTCATGCTCTGAACAATAACTTTCATGTAACCGTCGTTAGGCTTCTGCGCTTGGTTCTGCAATGCAATAATTGCACTTGCCGCCATGTTTGCCCCTAGTTGTTCGCCTGTAGAAACCTCTGTTATGCCTGTAACTGATTTAGTCATTTCCATTAGCGACTGAGTAAGGTTCATAGGAGCTGATGAGAAATTAGGTGGCTGCATGAACTTGATACCGTCCACACCGGGCTGAGGAAAGTGATCCGTTAATATCTCCCCTGGTACATTCGTTATGCTCTGTAGTAACGCGCCTACCTTTGCGATAATCTTAGGCCATGCTGTTTGCTGTACTGCGAGTAACTGCATACCCATTCCCCAGTTTAAAGCCTTCTGATTCGGTATAATGTCCTCAATGAATCCTCTACCGTATACGCATTTCTTCTTGCGCTTGAATACTGTCACGACTACCGGGTACAGTGTCGCCTTTTCTTCTGATGGTGATAATCTTCTAGGCTTACGAACGATTGCGTTCTTTACAACCTCAGTCCAGTATACTTCGCCCTTTTCCTTGTATATCTTCGTATATGTCGTAACTTCTTGACTGTTCTTTGATTCTACCTTTGCATTATCATACTTTTCTTCCTGCTGATTCTGCTTATCCGGTTCGATTAGTTCCCAGTCTGAGCCTGTTTCTTTCGCCTGTTCTATAACATCGTTAATGTCTTTTTTCCTGCGGATAATCATGAAAGGCTGTTCCTGTACCTTGTAAGGCTTCAAAGTATTGTTTCCGAATGTTATATCCATCGGGTCTATCGTTTCGCCACACAGACGACCTATGAACTTTGTATATGTACCGCCTGAGTATGAGTTATCGAGATAGTAATACAAGATTCCTGTACCCTGAGCAATTGTGTCGTTTGTCATATCTTCATTCAGTGTGTCTTGGTCTACATCTTCCCAAGTATTCTGTGCCATGTCTGTGAAGTCTGTTGCTACTTCTTCGGGTGCTTCTGAACCGTCTTGAGGTAGTTCTTTAAGCTTAAATTGCATTTTTAACTGTTGGCTTAGAATATTAGACCGTTTATTCTCGACTAACTGATCGCAGATATTGACAACTGGTCTAGGCATGGTCTTGGTATCTTCTGTAGCAGGAGGCCACTGTTTGCCCTCTATAAACCTTGCCGATTCTGGCCACTTTGTTGTAAACTCCATCGCTGTTTTATAGTCGATGTCTTTTAGCACTTCTTGATATATTCCTGCTGGGTCTTTAACTATCTTCATTTGTCACCTCCAAACATCCACTCTTTCATTAACGCCTCGTTCTTTAATATGGCTTCTGGATCCTTCTTGTCTGATTCATTGATTGCCTTAATTGTTTCGGATATAGCAATGGATTCCACTACGCTTTTAATGTCTGCGCCTGTGAAATCCTGCTTTCTTAGGTCTAGTATTTCTAGGAGTTTTTCGGTTAAATCTACCATGTTTGATAGCCTCCTGTTTGTTTTTTAGTTGTGTTGAAATGGTTTATATTATCTATCGGACTATTGGCTTGTAATGTCGTGTAGTCCTGTATAAGCTGTTGCAGAGCCTGTGTCATACTATCTACCATATCGTCATGTTGCCCGTTCGGGAAGGAGCTGCACTCATCAATGAAATCCTTTGTCCATTCTTTATCCTGTGGGATGTACACATTCCCTGCTTTGATGTGAGGCAATACAGCCTGTGTCCTTGCTATCTTGCTACCCATTGGATTTACTGCAAATAGTCCAGGTATCTTATGCTTTAACATCTGAATGACAGCAGGCCCATTTGCTTTATCCTCAACAAGTTTTAAATGAGCTGTAGGATATTTATATGTCATTTGCATTATTGCCTGTAAAGTTGATGGTAAGTCTAATCTATCCCTTGTCATGTCTAACAGATACTTGTCTGCTCCAACTCTGCCCCATACTTGGCCGACTACATAATCCGATCCTGTAGAGTCTTTAAATGTACAATCCCAACTTTGAATAATCTGATCGAATCTATCAGGTACGACCTCATAATACTGCCACCAGTTACGCTTAATCATGTTTCCGGCTTCTGCTGTAGGTCTGCCCTGATACAGTGCGTTGAATGTCTGCGAATAGCTTTTCACTTCTTCTATGAACTGTGTGCCATATCTATCCGGCCATAACGGTTCACCTTCTAATCGTCCTAGTATATCGTCCTTTTCTGCTTCGAGCTGTAGGTTGATAACTTCCCAAGGAAGAGGCTTTCCATATTCTTTATTCAGCAATCGTCCTGCTAAATCATCCTCATGCCATCGTGTCATAATTAATATTACGATTGCAGGAGGTTCTAGCCTAGTTTTTAAGCTGTTCTGCCACTCTTTCCATGTCTTATCCCTGTAGGTTTGGCTGTTTGCTTCTTCATAAGTTTTAATCGGATCATCTATTAATAACAGGTTTGCACCCTTACCCGTTATTCCTCCGAGTATACCAGCCTTAACGCAAACTGATCCGTTGTTATAAACTGTTCGCTCCTGATTGTCTGAATCTATCTGACATCCGAACACATTGAAGTTCTTTGTCTTATTGCTGTTCGCCCTTGCGAAATCATCTGCAAGTGTGCTACTGTATGCCGTCATAATCGTTTTGCTCTTTGGGTATTTCCCCATAAAATAAGACGGTAATGTTTCGGTTATCGTCATACTCTTTCCATGCCTAGGCGCTACACTGAACATCAGATATTGATTCTTCTTTGCAATTTTTCCGTCAAGCATCTGCTCACGCTTCATCAGTGCATCATTGACTTTATTGATGATGAACATAGAATATTTCATCGGTTCAAACTCAGGGTTCGTATACTTCACGTAGTCGATATAATTCTCTTTTGCTAGGTGCTTCTGACGAACCAGAAGTGCTTTGGCTAATAGAATCTTTTCTTTATCGGTCATTATCCACCTAGTTTCTTAATAACTCTCTCAGCTTCTTCTGGCGTCATATCGTGGTTTAGGTTTACATTTTCGGTTTCGATACGATCCCTCCACATTGCCGGCTGTCTGTTCTTTAGCCAGAAAATAGCCGCTGTTGTATCGGGTGGATAGTGTTTTACCACTTCCATTGTATCTGTGATTTGTCCCTGAAATGAAGCTGTAACAATTTCAGGATGGTCATATCCTTTAGCTCTGTGGAATAGTTTGCTTGCTATAACAGCGTCTGCTTCTGATTTACCTCTTTTTAAGGACTCGAAAAACTCAGGATAATCTATTTTCCAGTTATTAATTGTACTTACATCAACCTGAAAGAATACGGCTAAATCTGCATCAGTAGCACCCAATAGCGCATAATTATATGCTAAGTCAATATATTCAGGTTTAAAGCTTGTCGGTCTACCTCCTGCATGTGCCATACTACCCCTCCTCAAATTAAATAAGCCACCCCGGAATGCAATGCCCCAGTCGGGCAGCTCTTGACGATACACTACCGCCTGATTTAATTATATCATGTTTGTGGGAAATGTAAATAAATATGTTGCTACAGGCTGAACGAACCGAAAATATTAACAGAGTGAACGCGGAATGAACAAAAAATGAACAGCTGAAACAATTGGTATATAAGGTATATATAGATATATAGATATAATGTTAATATGTTAATACAATAATATACTCCTATACGCGTACGCGCACGCACATGTACAAGGGTATATTTTTCGGGTGAACAGAGTGAACATTTTTTTATAAATACATATAACCGTTGCAATAGTATGTTTAAGGCCGTTTGTTTTTTGTTCATTATGAAATAAATGTAAATTATTAAAAATATAACTTAAGGCATAAGCCTGTAGGATTGCACGTGT
>Ga0209464_10000595_pt1 | contig 11667 bp, 11 predicted proteins | sample DOMMetBare1Fresh_2_FD_187473 | JGI IMG/M metagenome (GOLD analysis project Ga0209464, IMG submission 187473) | Wetland sediment microbial communities from St. Louis River estuary, USA, under dissolved organic matter induced mercury methylation -... | ecosystem: Environmental > Aquatic >... | reverse complement strand
GTTTAAAGTAATCTTTGCTGTAAAGGTTGTAGAATGATTTATACAAATCACGGGAAACACGCTCATCTTCACGCAAAGCCAGCAGAAAACTTTTCTCATCGCTTGTTAAGGTCAGGGAATCGTTGAAGACTGATTTTAAAGAAGATGTCGCAACCGAGGTAACTCCGTCGGTCGATACACTTAATAAGGAAACCGAAGATGACGAAGATGAATCTTTTAAACTCTCCGATTTATCACAGGAAACAAACATTACGCAGGCCATCGCTATACCTGCAGCTCCGAACAGAAATGATTTTAGTGTTTTCATAAACATTGATTTTGGGATTATTGACTGAAAACAAACCGAATCAGAACAAAACAACCCTACCGGAATCAGAACGAAATTTCAAAAAACAACATCGGAGTAAATGGTATGGTATGGGAATATATCGTTAATACATTATCCGGATTATTCGGATTTTGTACCAAACCACTCATTTTCACATTATCTGTATCAAAAAGGTTCAGAACCGATATCCCGGACTGCATATTGAAGCGTCGGGGTGACAGCCGGTAACTCAACGAAACATCAAACCGGTTATAACTATTTCGGCCACCGGTATTCAGTTCGAGATTACGTTGATACTCCGGGAAGCCCGATCCATACACATAATTGGCAGAACAAACCAAGCGCCTGAAATCAAGAATAACGGCAGACTTCAGTTCATGACGCTGATCCTGGGGAGCCGATTGATATTTATTCATAATCTCCGGGAACAGTTCGTCCGTCTTACTTAACGAATAAGAAACCCACGCATAATGTCTGCGATATTGTTGTCTGATCAGAAAATCCACTCCTGCCGAACGCCCCTGACCGTAATAAGTTTTGGTTTGACTTTGGCTGCGATCCACACGGTACAGACCATCAATATTTTTATAAAACCCCTCTACAGAGGCCGAGAATCCGCCTTTATTAAAATATCCACCAACTACCCAATGGTAAGCTGAAGGTACCGGCATCTTCTCTCCATCAGAAACCATCCAGGCCATTTGGTAATTACCCTTGCTATCCACAACATAGTTTTTGGAAATAAACTGATCATACTTTCCCCAGGCAGCAGCCGTTTTCAAAGAAGGAGTCAATTGCCATTGCATGGAGAAACGGGGTTGCCAATATACTTTATGTTCCAAAAAAGAATAATCAAAACGCAATCCGGGATTTAACGTTAACGAGCGTGTGAGATTAATCTGATCTGTACCAAATCCCTGAAGCAGCTGCACATCGTTGTGGAGCTTTGACTCTGATTGAGAAGCAATTTCTTCATTAAAGCTAAACGCATTTCCTGTCACACCACCACCCAATATCAATGAATGGCTTTGACTTAAAGTCAAATGATTTTCAACCGAAAGCTTATATTCCCGAATAATGTTCTCTTTGTCGTAATTAATCACTCCTCCGGGTTGATTTGGGTTCGTACTTTGTTGATTAGTCGTTTTCGAATTTGTCATCAACGAAGAATAGGCAATGTTGAACGCTGTCCGGTTTCCATTTCCCCATAATTTGTTATATCCGGAAGAGGCTCCCCATTGATTACTTTTCTGCCTGGCATCAAAGTTATAAGGACTATTATTTATTGAATCTTTTAATGAATAGTTGAAACGATCCAGGCCTCCATACAGACTAATAAAGTAACTGTCACCACGCGAAGACTTACCTGATAATTTCAGATTGCCGTCCCGAAACATATAATCGGGATAAAGATAGACCGACGAAGTGCCTGATTGAGGAATAGATGGCTGAGGATTGGTCGCCTGATCAAAAGTTGCGGTTCTCTTTTGAGATACATTGTTGGGCTGTGTCCCATCTGATTCCTGTTGGTTTTGTCCCGCAAACGACTGCTCCGTACGGGAGGTCTGAGTCGTACGTGTATCTCTACGAAACGGATTCAGTTTTTCCATATCGTAGAGATTGTAGAAGGTCTGACGAAACGCCCCTGTTAATGCAACATTTTTCCCAATCGGAGTCGAAGCCATTGCATTTACGGTGAGGTTATTCAGATTGACCTTCACCTCCGGATTGTAACTATTTCCATCAATGCCGGTAATATCTACCATACCTCCCACCCGGCCTCCATATCTTGCACCATAACCGCCTTTAAGCAATTTGATATCTTTCACCATATATGGGTTGACCGAACTGATATTATCATTGAAATTCTTCAAACCAAACAACGTATATCCATCCACTGAAAGCTGGCTTTGCCCCTCGTAGCATCCCCAAATAACCAGATCCTGACTTTGCTCTCCTGCAGCCAGATACCCGGGCATCAACCGTAGAAAGTTAAATACAGAAGCATTTCCGCTACCGGGAAGATTATTGGCGATGAGATTGTTTGCCCGGATCACACCGGGCAAATCGGAAGAGCGCAGGCTTTTTTCGATGCTGTGCAGGATCGTTATTTCCCTGATTTTGTAAGAAGCCGGAGTTAGCCGGAAGTTGTGTTGCATTCCGGATTTCACGAGGGTATCCTGCACATAATAGCCAAGGTGACTGATTCTCAATCCGAAGGTTGAATCATTTACAGAAATAAAAGAGAAACGACCCGACTCATCGCAAGCGACATTGTATCCATTGATCTGGACAGAGGCATAAGGAAGAGATTCTCCGCTGCTCTTATCCAATACGCTTCCGGAGATCTTATATTCCCACTTTTGAGGTGTATTTACATTGGATGAAAGTGCCATTGCGGGATATATCACATAGACACCATCCTGCAACTGGAATGAAAGGGCATTTTGCCGGAGCAGATACTCCAATGCCTTTTCCGGTGATGAGAATTTCTTGTTGATTTTTATTTTGTAGCGGGAAAGTAGTTTATCATCGAACGAAAACTTCAGGGCATATTTATCTCTCATCTCTATCAACAACTTGTTCAGTGACTTTTCCGACTCATTCAGATAAATCTTTTGGGCTGATAAAGAAAAGAAACAAAGGGCAAAGTATAAGGTTAATAGTTGGCGAAACAAGTGTTATTCAGATATTAAGTAATGGTTGCTATTGGTTGCGGTAAAATTAATACCAAATGGCAAACAGACCAAACTTAACGCCTCATTTATTGTTAACTTCCTTGAAAAATTCCCGGTATATTGTTCATTAAAAACGCCCTTACAATCGATCTCAACACCATATTGACGGGATATTTCCCGCAATACTTTCGAAAGTGGAGTTGAAGTGAAGAAAAATTCATGACGGATCCAGGCTAAAGAGTGTGAAGCATTTACTGTTTGCTTTTCTAAACTGCCATTTACCAGGATAGCCTGTAAGTCGGGAGTCAGGAGTACAGTAGATGTCCCTGACGTGGTCGTCACTTTTACTTTTCCGGTCATACAGGTTGCCGTGTAACCATCGCTGCGGGCGTAGATATTGAAACTAGTCCCCATAACCGAGGTACTGGCGTCTTTGGAGACGACTGTAAAACGCCGTCCTTTCTTCACTTTAAAAAAAGCTTCACCCTCCAGCTTCACCTCCCGTTGTATTTTCCACCAGTAAGGCTTGAAGGATACCTTCGTTTCTGCATTGAGCAACACGGTAGATCCGTCAGGCAAAGTCACTTTTTCTCTGGAAGCGATGGGCGACACTATGGTTTGAGTATAAAACCACATTCCTGAAAAAAGTAACGCAATAACAGCGACAGCAGCTACGGCTGCAAAACGCAGCCAGCTTTGCCGGAGAGCCATCTTCTTTGCAGGCTGTATCTCTTCTTCGGTCAATCCGGCAAAAACCTCCTGCCAGATCTCCTCCTTACTTTTTTTCCAGGAAACATTAAAGGTCACCTGATCCAATTTATAATCTGATGTATCAGTTTTTTTCATAATACGCTAATTTTTCTCTCAAATGCGACAGGGCATTTGTCATTCTTTTTTCTACCGCTTTCACACTGATCTGTAGACGTTCTGCAATTTCCGAATATTTAAGCTCCTCTACACGGCTCATCAAAAAAGCCACCCGCGAAACTTCCGGCATTGCTTGAAGTGCATTTTCGTATGTTTTTTCCAATTCTTTGTATTCCAGATCGCCGAGCGATGAACTTTCTTGCTCGTTAATATCCAGCGTCTGCATATAGTTCATCTCCAGCACCTTTCGACGATACTGCGTAATAAAGATATCTCCGGCTATTTTGAATAGCAGTGCCTTTTCCTTATTTGCTTCAGGGAAAAGCTGTTTTTCCCATATCCGCATAAAAACCTCCTGTGCCACATCATCTGCCACCTCTTCATCTCCGCAACGGTAAAAGATATAATTACGCACTGCATCGAAATACTGGTCAAACAATATTTTAAATTCCTTCTGTGTCAATGGTACAAACGATTGATTCTTAATACTTTTTTCAAGAGACATTCACTCCTATACCGAATAAAAGGAGCTACGCCCTACCTTCGGCCTTGGAAAATCCGGTTTTTAACTTTTGCATGGGGAAGATGCGTAAATGAAAAAGACGCGAAGTCACAATTCTATTCAAATGAATGTCATCTTTGTGTCTTCGCGCCTAACCTTTAAGAATGGAGCCGGTAGCCGGACTTGAACCGGCGACCTACGCGTTACGAATGCGTTGCTCTACCGACTGAGCTATATCGGCATTAACTATTAAAAGCAAAAATATAAATTCCCCTGAATAAACAATTCTTTTAAGGGATCTTTTTTCGAGAAATATTCACCCCGGGAAATACCGGTGTCATCAATCTACTGATTGAAAGCATCTTTATAAATCTCTCCGGAGATTCAGATAAGACCGTTCAATACTTTACAAAAGCAAAGAAGCGAACCGGAATATCCGATTCGCTTCTTTGCATCTATAGATTTATTACTTTTTCCCATCCGGCTTACGCTGATCATTGCGACGGAGCATATCATGTGCAAAACGAAAATCAGCCTGCTTAAGTTTCAAGACCTTCTGAGGGGATAGCATTTTCTTAAATTTCTGATAATAGGACTTTTCCATATTTGCCTCGCAAACCTGACGATTCAATAGTTCATCAAGAACCGAAAGGCACTCTTCATTCCTGGGATTCGGATTTTTACGCAAAGCTTTCATCTTATCGACTGTCTCTTTCATCATTTTGAACCGCTTTTCCTGCATTTCATTATATAAAGGAAACAGTTGGGCTGCCTCTTCCGGAGTAATCCCTACCTCCTGAATCAGATATGCCATCTTTTGTGCGTTAAACTTTTCGACATCAAAAGGAGAATGACCTTCTTTTTTTTCGCCTTGTGAATAGCCTTGCAAGCTAATCGCCAAAAGCAGAATAAGTAATGTACAGATTTTTTTCATTAGTTAGAAAGATAGTATTTGTAAACCTCAATTCCCCTCTTCACTCATATATTCATAAAGGGAGTATTCATCCACGCTCATGGCCAGCTTTAATGACACCGCATCGCTGGCCTGTTCGCTCACGCCGGCAGTAACCTGCACCGGTGCTGATCCCGAACGGTCATTGGTCAACCGCTCTATCGACCAGAAAGCAACGGCCAACATGGCGGCCATATAGAAGACCGGCTTAACACGGCTCCACACGGAATAAACGGACGCCTTCTCCACCACCTTCGTTTCTTTTTCGGGTAGAGTTTCCATTACTTTAGCTGATAAATGCTCAAAATAATTCTCCGGGACCTTAAAAGGCTGAGCACTTCCGTATTGCTTTTTTATGTCATCCAGATTCTTCATAACTTCTCAAATTCGATATTTTAGACTACTTAGTGACAGAAAGGTTTAAACATCCCTCGTCATAAAATCTTCAATTTTTTTTGCCGCGTGATGATAAGAGGCTTTCAGCGCCCCCACTGACGTACCCAAAATATCGGACATCTCCTCATATTTCATCTCGTCAAAATAACGCATATTGAATACTAACCGCTGCTTTTCGGGCAGACGAAGGATTGCTTTCTGCAACTTCATTTGCAACTCATCACCATCAAACCAGTCATCGCTTTCCAGCTTATTTGCCAGATAACTTTCGGCATCATCCATTTCCACGGTCCCGTGATTATTCTGTTTATTCAGAAAAGTGATACTTTCATTGATTGCTATACGATAAAGCCAGGTGGAAAGTTTCGATTCGCCACGAAAGTTCTCGATATTTATCCAGGCTTTCATAAAGGTGTTTTGTAACACATCGTCTGAATCGGAGTGAGAGATCACCATCTTTCGGATCTGCCAATAAAGCTTTTCGCTGTATTTGGCCACAACTTTCGCAAAAGCTTGTCTCTGCTTCTCCGGGTCATGAAGGTGTCTGATTATCTCTAGTTCGTTGTATTCCACGTATCAAACTTTGGTTACAAATTCATTTAATTGCAAATGTAATAGTTTTAATTGCATTTGCTATGACTAACGACCAAAGATAGGGTTTAAAAGGCAGATCCATCTTCCTCATATAAAAATGCACTCTTCAGAAAATAAGAAGCACAACATAGAGCCTGTTTAAATTTTATTGCGATACTTTTTTCAGCAATATTTTGAGGTAATTTTTTTGCTTTTCTTCCGCCGATTTAGCGGGCTACATCAAGGTGAGAAAGTGAAAAACAGCCCCAAAAGAGACCGAAAAAAGAGCAAAGCAAGAGAACTATCCTCTTTTAGAAAATTGTTTCGGTAAAATTCAAACAGGCTCTTAATGGATGAGAAAATATGAGTATTTTTGCCGAAAAGAAAACCGACATGGCAAAATACAACAGAATCTTACTGAAACTCAGCGGTGAATCGCTGATGGGTGACAAACAATACGGCATTGACGAAGTCAGACTAAACGAATACGCCGAACAAATCAAAGAAATCGCAGCGATGGGTATCCAAATTGGTATCGTTATTGGCGGTGGAAATATCTTTCGCGGATTAAGTGGTGCTGCCAAAGGCTTTGACCGGGTAAAAGGCGACCAAATGGGTATGCTGGCCACCGTGATCAATAGCCTCGCATTGAGCTCTGCACTGACCGCTATCGGCCAACCGGCACGTATCTTTACCGCAACTCCGATGTACCCCATCGGCGAACACTACAGCAACCTTAAAGCTATTGAAGCGATGAGCCACGGTGAAATCGCTATCCTTTCCGGAGGCACAGGCAACCCATTCTTTACCACCGATACGGCTTCTGCCCTTCGCGGTGTGGAAATCGGTGCCGATGTGATGCTAAAAGGCACTCGTGTAGATGGCATTTATACTGCCGATCCGGAGAAAGATCCGTCAGCTACCAAGTTCGATTTTATCACATATGATGAAATCTATGCGCGCGGACTTAAAGTGATGGATTTAACAGCCACCACCCTTTGCAAAGAGAACAAACTTCCGATTATCGTGTTTGATATGGATACTGTAGGTAACCTGAAGAAGGTGATGTCAGGCGAAAACATCGGGACTATTGTTGGTTTCTGATAAAATCACTAATTTTGTTCGGCTAAACAACAGACACAACTTGTTATATTTCTGTTATTTGCCGGACTTACAAAATAAAATATACGCAAAACCCATAACTCAAAATTATCCATAATCATGGTTGATGTAAAAAAACACCTGAACGACGCAGAAGAGAAAATGCAACACGCAGTGATGTATCTCGAAGAAACACTGGATCACATCCGTGCCGGTAAAGCAAACCCCAAGTTGCTCGATGGCGTAAAAGTAGAATATTACGGTTCACATGTGCCTGTAAGTAATGTGGCAACTGTATCTACTCCAGATGCCCGCACAATCACCGTTCAACCATGGGAAAAAAATATGCTTCGCGACATTGAGAAAGCGATCATCAACTCTGAAGTGGGCATCATGCCTGACAACAACGGTGAAATCATCCGTCTCGCTATTCCGCCATTGACTGAAGAACGTCGTAGATTGTTGACTAAACAAGCCAAACAAGATGCTGAGCATGCAAAAGTAAGTGTTCGTAATGCTCGTCGTGATGCTATTGAGGCTTTGAAAAAAGCAATCAAAGAAGGCCTGGCTGAAGATGCAGAAAAAGATGCGGAAGCAGACGTTCAGAAAATCCATGACCGCTATATCAAAAAAGTAGATGAACTTTACGCCGCTAAGGAAAAAGAGATAATGACTGTATAATAAATTAACAGGTCAACTTATACAGAAAGTCGAAAACCAATTGGTCTTTCGACTTTCGTTGCAAAATAGAAAACAAAGAATGAAAGGACTCGTAATTAAAAATACCGGAAGCTGGTACCAGGTAAAGACCGAAGACAACCGGCTGATTGAATGCAAAATCAAAGGAAGTTTCCGGTTGAAAGGAATTCGTAGCACCAACCCTATCACGGTAGGTGACCGGGTATCCATTACCATCAATAACGAGGGTACGGCTTTTATTCACGAAATCGAGGAGCGAAAAAACTACATCATCCGCAAAGCCTCCAACCTCTCTAAGCAGTCACACATCCTGGCGTCTAATCTGGATCAGGCATTCCTCATCGTAACCCTGAATAACCCAACGACTACAACGGTTTTCATTGACCGCTTTCTGGCATCAGCAGAAGCCTATCGCATTCCCGTAAAACTTGTTTTCAACAAATTCGATACACTTGATGATGAAGACAAGGAGTACGCCGAAGCGCTCATCCACCTGTACGCAACCATTGGCTACCCATCTTTTCGGGTTTCGGCTTTGACAGGAGATGGCATAAATCTTTTGCAAGAGGATATTAATGGTAAAATCACCTTGTTATCAGGTCACTCAGGTGTGGGTAAATCGACTTTGATCAATGCCTTAATCCCCGGGGTAAAGGCCCGAACCGGCGATATCTCAGGTTATCACCACAAGGGAATGCACACCACTACGTTCTCCGAAATGTTTGAAGTGCCAACCGGAGGTTACATCATTGACACGCCGGGTATCAAAGGATTCGGCACCATCGACTTCAAGCATGAAGAGGTAGCACACTACTTTCCCGAAATCTTCAAGGTATCGGAAGGATGCCGTTTCAATAACTGTATGCACCGCCACGAACCGGGCTGTGCCGTGATAGAAGCCGTCGAGAAACACTTCATCAGCGAGTCTCGTTACCAAAGCTACCTCAACATCCTGGAAGATGAGGAGGAGACCAAATACCGTCAAAAACTGTAACGGTGAAATACTCCCTTTCCGAAAAATCAGCACTGATTAAGGAAGAAGCCCTGCGATTGGGATTCGACGCCTGCGGTATTGCCCCTGCTGGTGATATAGGTGAAGACCGCGAGCGAGTTGCCCAATGGCTCGCGGAAGGAAACCACGGTGAAATGAGTTACATGGCCAACTATTTCGACAAGCGTTGCAATCCGGCTTTGCTTGTCGAAGGAGCCCAATCGGTAATTGCACTGGCTCACAACTATTATCCTCAACAAAAACAGGCCGGGCAGCTGCCCCAGATTGCTACATACGCTTACGGCAAAGATTACCACGAGGTTGTCAAGCAGAAACTTTTCACCCTGATGGAGTACATCCACGGGGAAATAGAACCGGTTGAAGGACGTGCATTCGTGGACTCGGCACCCGTATTGGAGCGTTATTGGGCCAAACGTGCAGGATTGGGCTGGATAGGCAAAAACAACCTGCTGATCATTCCCGGCAAAGGGTCGTTCTTCTTTTTATCCGAACTGATCCTCAATATCGAACTGACTTACGACGAGCCTTATACCGAATCGCACTGCGGACAATGCACCCGTTGCGCCAATGCCTGCCCCACAGGCGCATTATCAAAACACAAGCTCGATGCACGCAAATGCCTCTCCTACCTGACCATCGAGAAGAAAGGGGAATTTTCACCTGAGACAGAGACCCTTCATAATCGGTTGTATGGCTGTGACATCTGCCAACAGGTCTGTCCGTGGAATCGGTTCTCTACCCCGCACCAAACACCTGAGTTTTTGCCTGAATCAGATTTTCTGCAATTTGATATTTCTCAATGGCAAAACCTTTCTGAAAAAGAGTTCCACCTGCGTTTTCGCCATTCTCCGATTAAGCGGACAGGATTTGTCGGTATTCAGCGAAATGCACAAAAGGTATAATTACAAAAAAAACGATCCCAGACACAAAGTCCAAAACCGTTTTTCTTTTACCAGACTACAAAATCACACCTATTTCAAAAGCTTCTCAATATCGTCGGAGATGCTTTCCGGTTTGGCCGGCGAACCATACCGTTGTACCGGATTACCCTTTCTATCAAGCAGAAATTTAGTGAAATTCCATTTGATATCATTGCCCAATGTACCGGGAAGCGCTTTCTTCAGGTAAACAAAAAGCGGGTGTGCATTTTTGCCGTTCACATCAATTTTGGCAAACATCGGAAAGGTTACACCGTAGTTAAGAGAGCAGAAACTGGCTATCTCTTCGGAACTGCCGGGCTCCTGTCCGCCAAACTGGTTACAGGGAAAACCCAATACAACAAGCCCCTTATCTTTATACTTTTGATAAAGCTCTTCCAGTCCTTTGTATTGGGGAGTAAAGCCGCATTTACTGGCTGTATTCACAATCAGTACGACTTTCCCTTTATATTCCTTCATCTTGACGACCTTCCCCTGCAGATTGTTTGCCTTGAATTGGTAAAAATGACCGTCCGTTTTCTCATTCTGGCCTGCCATCGAGAAAACGGATAGCAGCGAAAGCAGAATTGCCTTGAATGAATTTTTCATAGAGCATATTATTAGTTGATATCGAATTGAAACAATACGAAGTTGATTTTGTTCGGCCACAAAGGGATTTCATTCACCCGCATGATTCCGTGTTGTTGTTTATAAACAGCAAGTTTATTCGTAACTTTGAGACACTAAACAGAGATCTAAAATGCCTGACAATCCCCTACACCTTTTCCATCACTCCACAACCGGATATTCCTTGTCTGTAAAATTTACCTATCCGTTCAACTACACGCCGCATCCCCTGTGTGTGCTGGCCAGCGAAGAGGTGCAGGATTATCTGCGCACCCGAACCGATTGGGCGGAAGAGTTGAGCGAGGGGAAAATGTTCGGAGTGCTTGTCGTGGAAACTTCTGATGGAAAATTGGGATATCTGGCTGCATTCTCCGGCAACTTAACCGGACGGAATGACCACTCCTATTTCGTGCCGCCGGTGTTTGATTTGTTGCAAAAGGATGGTTTCTTCAAGGTGGAAGAACGTGAGATTACGGCTATTAATCACCGCATTCGTCAGTTGTCTCATGTTCCGGAATACATCGTTTGTCAGGCTTCATGGAAAGAAGAAACTCATCGGGCAAAGACAGAACTAGCCGAACAAAAAGCCCTACTCAAAGCCAACAAAGCAGCACGGGAGGAACGTCGCAATAGCCATCCCTCATTAAGTGAAAATGAGTTGACTGAGATGGTGCGCATAAGCCAGTTTGAGAAGGCGGAATACAAGCGGCTGGAAAAACGTTGGCAGACACGGTTGGCGGAACTTCAACAAGAGGCTGCTGTTTTCCATACTGAAATCGAACAGCTCAAAGCCGAACGCAAAACCAAATCAGCGGCACTGCAACAAAAACTATTCGACAGTTTCCAGATGCTCAATAGCCAGGGGGAAGCTAAAGGGCTTTGCGAGATATTTGCCCAAACGGCACAGAAGATTCCTCCCGCCGGTGCGGGTGAATGTGCCGCGCCCAAGCTGCTGCAATACGCCTTTCTTCACGGACTGAAACCCATCGCTATGGCGGAATTCTGGTGGGGAGCA
>Ga0209464_10000592_pt1 | contig 11688 bp, 9 predicted proteins | sample DOMMetBare1Fresh_2_FD_187473 | JGI IMG/M metagenome (GOLD analysis project Ga0209464, IMG submission 187473) | Wetland sediment microbial communities from St. Louis River estuary, USA, under dissolved organic matter induced mercury methylation -... | ecosystem: Environmental > Aquatic >... | reverse complement strand
CTTGTAACTTCTTTGAAAAATGCATTTCGAAACAGGACATATTTATCATATCTATAATCGTGGCAATAATTCTCAAAAGATTTTCTTTAAACGGGAAAATTCTTTGTTTTTCCTCGAAAAGATCATACAATACATTTCTCCCTATTCCGACATCCTAGCTTGGGTGCTGATGCCTAATCATTTTCATTTGATGGTGTATGTAAATGCAGTTGTTATTAATATTAATGAGAAGCATAATATTGAGACTCTCACTCAAAGTGAGAGTCTCAGTATTAGAGATTCCAGACTTCGTACTTTCAATGACTCAATAGGCATCCTGCTTCGTACCTATGCACGGGCGATTCAAAAACAAGAACAACTGGTAGGTTCATTATTTCAGGAACATACAAAAGCCATTTGCCTGACTAAACCAAAAGATATAAATTTCTCATGGTTTTATGAAGATTATGAACTTCAGGATAATTTACAGAATGATCAGGTCGATTATGCAGCTGTTTGCTTCCAATAAATTCATGAAAATCCGGTTAAATCAAGGTGGTGCAAATCGGTTGTTGATTGGGAGTTTAGTTCTGCTTCTGATTATTTTGGTAACCGGAAAGGGAAACTTATCAATAGGAGTCGTGTCAGCGAATTTGGACTAATTTAGATTTGAAATACTTTACTGAGAGCCTCACTTTAAGTGAGGCTCTCAGTAAAGTTAATATCTTTTCTTATCTTTAAGCAAATTCAAACTGCCATGAAACTTCCAAATTTTGTCAAGAAAGATAGTTATTTAGAGCCCTTTGCATCCACCATTGTCAGACGTTTACAAGTTGCCAGAGAAAAGGAAAAAGAACTTTTAAATGGGCAAAGTCTTTCTGAATTTGCTCAGGGACACCAATGGTATGGACTACATCGCATAAACAATGAATGGATCCTGCGCGACTGGGCACCCAATGCCACAGCGATTTACCTGATTGGAGAATTCAACAACTGGCAGGAAATGGCCGATTATGCACTAAATCGGGTCGAAGGCGGGGACTGGGAAATTAAACTTTCTGTAGATAAGATGAAGCACGGTGACTTGTTTGCGTTTTCAGTTCACTGGGACGGGGGTCAGGGAAAGCGCATTCCTGCCTGGGCGAACCGTGTTGTTCAGGATGATCACACCAAAATGTTTAATGCACAGGTTTGGGCTCCTGAAAAACCCTACTACTGGGAAAAAGCAGCTTTCAAAAGAAAATCAGAGGCACCGCTAATCTACGAAGGACATATTGGCATGGCAGGTGAAAACGAACGGGTTCATACTTACAACGAATTCCGTACCGATATTTTGCCACGCGTACAAAAAGCCGGATACAATACCATTCAACTCATGGCCATTCCCGAACATCCTTACTACGGAAGTTTTGGATATCATGTGTCCAGTTTTTTTGCTCCGTCATCGCGTTTTGGCACTCCCGAAGAATTGAAACAACTGGTTGACGAGGCCCACGGAATGGGAATTTCAGTGATTATTGATCTGGTTCATTCACACGCAGTAAAAAATGAAAATGAAGGATTAGGCAAATACGACGGTACACGCTGGCAGTTTTTTCACGATGGCGGAAAAGGCGAACATCCGGCATGGGATTCGTATTGTTTTAATTACGGAAAACCCGAAGTACTCCATTTTTTACTTTCCAATATCCGATACTGGCTCGAAGAATTCAAATTCGATGGATTCCGTTTCGACGGAGTGACAAGCATGTTATACTTCGACCATGGTTTGGGAAAAGCATTCACCTGCTACGACGATTATTTTAATGAAGGACTCGACCAGGAAGCATTTACCTATTTCATCATGGCCAACCGGCTTATCCATGAAATTAATCCAAATGCCCTTTCCATAGCCGAAGAAATGAGTGGTCTGCCCGGACTGGCAACTCCCTTCAAAGATGGTGGTGTCGGGTTCGATTACCGGATGGCAATGGGAGTTCCCGATTTTTGGATTAAACTGATTAAAGAAGTTTCAGACGAGAAATGGGATGTTGGGTATATTTTTCATGAACTGACTTCAAAACGTCTCGACGAAAAAGTGGTCAGCTATGCCGAGTCGCACGACCAGGCACTGGTAGGGGACAAAACAATCATCTTTCGCCTGATCGATAAAGAAATGTATTTCAGTATGCGGAAAGATCAATCCAATCTGGCTGTTGAACGTGGCATTGCTCTGCATAAAATGATCCGTTTGGCAACACTTTCCTGCGCCGGAGGTGCCTACCTGAACTTTATGGGCAATGAATTTGGTCATCCCGAATGGATTGATTTTCCGAGGGAAGGAAATAACTGGTCGTATGCTCATGCCCGCCGAATGTGGAGTCTGGCCGATAATCAGGATCTGAAATATGGCTGGCTGTCAGATTTCGACCGTGAAATGATCACATTGGTGAAAATGGCTAAACTGATTGAAATTCCTGAAGTAAAGTGGATTTACGATCATAAAGACAATCAGATTCTGGTCTTTTCAAGAGGAAAACATCTGTTCGTCTTTAACTTTAATCCAAACCAATCGTTTGCTGATTACGGCATTTCGTTGATGCCATCCAAATACAAGATTGTTCTCAATACCGATGAATATCGATTTGGCGGCCAGAACCGGATTGACGACAGATTGATTTATTCAACGGTTTCTGATGGTGGAAAGGGCGCTCCGGATTATTTGCGATTATACATGCCGGCCCGAACTGCCATGGTATTAGAGAAACAGAAATAGAAGGTTGATTTTAGAGCTGGAAAATTGGGGTAGAATACAGATTTTCCAATTGTCAAATTGCCAAATTGTTTCATTGTCAAATTGTTGTTATGTCTTTTTTTACTGAAATAAATATACCAGAATTTCCCTGGAAGATGGATTATTCAAAGAGCATGATGCTGTTGGGGTCATGCTTTACAGAGAATATCGGTCAGAAATTGTTTGACCTGAAATTTAACGTGGATATGAATCCATTTGGCATACTTTACAATCCTGAATCGATTGCCAACAGCCTGAAGATCTTGCTTGAAAAACGAATTTTTACGGAAAAGGATTTATTCAACGATCAGGGACTATGGATCAGTTTTTATCATCACAGCCGGTTTTCGGGTATCGATCGGGGCGAAACTCTACGGAAAATAAATGACCGGATCTCCAGCTCACATGAATTTCTGAAAACTGCCGATTTTATTATCCTAACTTTTGGCACTGCCTGGGTTTACGAACTAAAAAGCACCGGTCAGATAGTGTCTAACTGTCATAAGGTTCCGGCTTCAGAGTTTAAGCGTTTCAGGTTGGGTGTTCAGGAAATTACTGAAACTTACCATGAGTTGCTTGAGATGCTCTGGAAATTCAATCCGGAAGTAAAAATTATATTTACAGTCAGTCCAATCCGCCACTGGAAAGATGGAGCGGTCGAAAATCAGCACAGCAAAGCAACTTTATTGCTGGCGATCGATCAGTTTATCCGTGGATTTGGAGATCAGGTTTGCAGTTATTTTCCTTCTTACGAAATCATGATGGACGAATTGCGCGATTACCGTTTTTATGCCGAAGATATGCTGCATTTAAGCGCGGTAGCGACTGATTATATTTTTGACCGCTTTAGTAATGTAATGATTAGCAAGGAAAGCAAAGAGATTGCAAAAAAGATCCTGAAATTAAAAAAGTCCATGGGTCATCGGCCGCTTAATCCGAAAACGAATGAATACAGGGATTTTATTTACTTAAATCTGAATCAGATAGAACAACTTGGATCGGATTTTCCTTCTATTGATTTTACAAATGAGAAAAAATATTTTGAACAGGAATTAACACGTTTTCAGGAATTAAGTAGCTAAACCGATTGCATCGTATTTTCTCTATTTCCTTATTTCTTATTTCTTTATTGCTGAAATGATGAGAGTTTTAATGTTTGGCTGGGAATTTCCGCCACATATTTCGGGCGGATTAGGAACAGCCTGTTACGGACTGACCAAAAGTTTATCCGGATTCAGTGATGTGGAGGTAGCATTTGTTGTTCCCCGGAAATTCGGTGATGAAGTACCTTTGGATATTACTTTACTCGGAGCAGATGAGATTCCGGTTATCAAAAAACAGCTCCGGTTTGCTGACACAAACTCCAAAATCGGGTATTATGAACTGAATTCGGATTTGATTCCATACCTCGGAACCAGCGAGTATTTCGAATTAAAATCAAAAATGCTTCCCGAAGAAAAAAGGTTAGCTGAAATCACCACCGAAGGTAAATTTATTTTCAGCGGTGATTATGGAATTCATCTGTTTCAGGAAATACAGAATTATACCCGGGTTGCAGAGAAACTTGCCAGCGAATTGGATTTCGATGTAGTTCACGTGCACGACTGGATGACTTTCCCGGCTGGAATTACTGCTCAGCGTATTTCGGGAAAACCGCTGGTTGTTCATGTGCATTCCACCGAATTTGACCGGAGCGGGCAACAAGTCAATCCGGCCATTTGTGAAATTGAAAAAGAAGGATTAATAGCTGCCAGTCAGGTTATTGCGGTCAGCAATTTAACGCGGAGTATGATTATCCGGAATTACCACATCGAGCCTGAAAAAGTAATAACTGTTTACAATGCAGTTGAACCGGTTGTTGCTAAAAAAGATCCTTCCTTGCAAAAACCGGCTGATCAGCACATTGTTACTTTTTTGGGACGCATTACAATGCAAAAAGGTCCGGAATATTTTCTTGAAGCCGCATTCCGTGTTCTTCAGAAAATGGAAAATGTACGTTTTATCATGGCCGGAAAGGGCGATTTACGCGAGGCAATGATCAGAAGAGCAACCGAATTGAACATTTCAGATAAAATGGATTTTCCGGGTTTCATTCCGGATCACGAAGTTCAGCAACTTTTCCTTGAAAGCGATATTTTTGTAATGCCATCTGTTTCGGAACCATTCGGACTGGTGACACTTGAAGCCATGCAGGCTGGTCTGCCGGTTCTCATTTCCAAACAGAGTGGTGTATCAGAAATTCTGAAGAATGCCATTAAAGTCGATTACTGGGATGTGCATGCCATGTCGGTAGCAATACTTGATTTACTAAATAATCCGGAGAGGAAGGAGTTGCTCGGAAATTTATCGAAAAAGGAATCGTCAAAATTTCTTTGGAAGATTCCGGCGGCTCAGATTCGGCAAATTTACCTGAGTCTGACTGATGAAATTGTCTCAGGATAAATTATTTGTTGAAAAGCCTAACAATTAAATGCCAAAGATTTAACGTCCTTTTTACATTAAGTATTTCGGTATACGTGTTTTTTTGACTTCTTTTGTCCCTTTAATTATTTGAATATATAGAATAACAGATAGATAGAAAATAATGGGGAAAGGTGTACGATTTATAAAACAATCAAACGTGGAACAACCAATCTGGAAAAAATTATTTGTAGAGTCGAATATCCCTGAGAAACTGACTCCGCTAAAAGAACTAAGCCGGAATTTATGGTGGGTATGGAATACCGAAGCACGTGACCTGTTTCAGGCTATTGATGCTGAAATTTGGGAAGAGTGCGAACATAATCCGATTCTTCTGCTTGAAGAAGTCAATTATCAACGCTTTATTGAACTTGAAAACGATGACGAGTTTCTCCTGAAAATGAATCAGGTTTCATCGTCATTACATAAATATCTGGCTAAACGTGAAGTACTGGAAGGACCATCCATCGCTTATTTCAGCATGGAATACGGCTTGCACGACAGTCTCAAGATATTTTCCGGTGGTCTCGGTATTCTGGCTGGGGATTACCTGAAAGAAGCCAGCGATTCTAAAGTTAATCTCGTAGCTGTTGGTCTGTTATACCGTTACGGATATTTCCGTCAGAATATTTCAATTAACGGTGAACAGTTGTCGAATTACGATGCACAACAGTTTTCAAAAATACCGGTTCAGCCAGCCTATGATAAGGATGGTAACTGGGTGAATGTGCAGGTTGAATACCCTGGTCGTACATTGACAGCCCGATTGTGGCAGGTGAATGTTGGCTCAGTCAAACTGTTTTTGCTCGATACTGATTTCGAAGCCAACTCCGATGAAGACCGTTTCGTAACGCACCATTTGTATGGAGGCGACAACGAAAACCGTTTGAAACAGGAAATGTTGCTTGGTCTTGGTGGTATCCGCGCCTTAAAAAAGCTGGGAATTGAAATGGATATTTACCATTGCAACGAAGGTCATGCAGCCATGATCGGGTTGGAAAGAATGGCCGGTTTTGTTTCAGTAAAGGGACTCCAATATGCTGAAGCCAAAGAAGTTGTGCGTGCATCAACCCTTTTTACTACGCATACTCCTGTTCCTGCCGGTCACGATGCCTTTCATCAGGACATGTTCAAACATTACATGCAGAATTATCCTGAAACTGTAGGAATTACATGGGATGAATTTGTTAGTCTCGGAAAGGCTGAAGTATATGAGGATCATTTTAACATGAGTTATCTGGCCTGCAATCTTTCTCAGGGAATAAACGGAGTTAGCATGTTGCATGGCGATGTTTCCAAGGATGTACTCAGTCCGTTATACAAAGGATTTCTTCCGGAAGAACTTGCGGTTGGTTATGTAACCAATGGCGTTCATTATGCAACCTGGGCAGCCAAGGAATGGAAAGAACTGCACCGTAAATATTTTGGTGAAGGCTTTCCTGAAAATCAGCTTGATTTTGATTTGTGGGAAAGAATATACAAAATTTCCGATGAGGAAATCTGGAACCTGAAACAAACCATGCGCCTGAAAACCATTGGGTACATCAAGCAACGGTTTACGAACAACTGGATTAAGCGTCATGAAAATCCGAAATTAATTTCGGAAGTTCTGGGAAAACTGAACCCATATGCTTTAACCATTGGCTTTGCCCGACGGTTTGCCACTTATAAAAGAGCTCATCTTTTATTCCGGAATCTCGATCGTTTAGCGAAACTGGTGAACGATCCGGCCAGGCCAGTTCAGTTTATTTTCGCCGGAAAGGCACATCCTGCCGATAAAGCTGGACAGGATCTGATCAAATACATTGTTGAAATTTCAAAACGGCCGGAATTTGCCGGAAAAATATTGTTCGTTCAGAATTACGACATGAATCTGGCAAAGCAAATGCTTCAGGGAGTTGATATCTGGATGAATACGCCAACCCGGCCTTTGGAAGCATCGGGTACAAGCGGCGAAAAGGGTGTCATGAACGGAACTATTCACTTTTCGGTTCTTGATGGCTGGTGGGTTGAAGGTTATAAGAAAGATGCCGGATGGGCGCTTTCACAGGAAAATTCGTACGATGTGAACGATCTTCAGGACGAACTGGATGCTGAAACCATTTACAATATTTTCGAGGACGAGATTTTACCTGCATTTTATACCCGTAACCGTGAAGGCGTTCCTGAAAAATGGGTTTCCTACATCAAAAATACCTTTGCCCAGGTTTCTCCGAATTTCACTACAGCACGAATGATCCGCGATTATCAGGATCGGTTTTATAAACCACAGGCTGAAAGAAGTGCCAGGTTGATTGCTTCAGATTATAAACTTGCCAAAGAAATTGCCCAGTGGAAATTTGATGTTTCTTCAGTTTGGGATCAGATTGAAGTTAAAGATGTGCAAATTACAGATGGAATTACCAATGTTCTGCAAATTGGCGAGGAATATCCGGCACTGGTAACTATTGATCTGAAAGCGCTAAAGCCTGAAGATGTAGGTGTTGAAATGGTTATTACTGAAAATGGGAAAGACACTGCACCAAGCTTGGTTGAATGCCTTCAATTTGGAATCGAGAGCGCAAACGGATCGGTGATCAAATACAAACTCAATTTGCATTTGATGAATTCCGGCGCATTTGGATATGCCATCCGTGTTTATCCAAAACACAAAGAATTACCGCATCGTCAGGATTTCCAGTACGTCAAATGGATTTAACTGAATTTATCGACTTGAATTAATTCATAAAATATAAATGAGAATACAAAAAGGCAGCGATTAGCTGCCTTTTTGTATTCTCTGTGTACTTGTATACTGACGGGGTGATTTCAAATCTCCCCGTCAGCATACAAAAGAAGATTATACTTTCGGTAATGCCCATGGTGCACGGTATTCCGCCTTGGTCAGGGCATTGGCTTCGGGGTCGTTCAGGAATTCTTGTTTGTCAGCGTCCCATACAATTTTCCGACCCAGTCGGTAGGCAATATTTCCCATGTGCGAAAAGCGAGCAATGTGCGCTCCAATCTCAATGTCACAATTAGGTTTGTTCCGGGTTTTGATGCAATCGATGAAATTGGCCGTATGTAAATCCAGTCCTTTTCCGGTTCCTTTCTGAATCGGCAGATCCACAAAGCCTTGCTTGGCGCTGGTGCTGGTCGTTTCAGCCATCACTTCCCAACCTCCACGGTCAGCAATCAGAGTTCCGTATTCGCCGATGAATGCCACACCATGCGGACGACGTTTGAACTGTGCGCCATTTATCCCAATGGTGTGATCCCATAATACGCCAAAATCGCCAAAATCATATATCGCCATTTGCGTATCGGGTGTTTCCATAGCATCGGTTGGAAAAGCATACTTTCCGCCGGAAGAGCTAATGGATTTCGGAATATATTGGTTCATACCAAACAGGGCATAATCGAGCATGTGTACGCCCCAGTCAGCCATCACACCACCGGCATAATCCCAATACCAACGGAATGAAGCATGGAAGCGGTTTTTGTTGAATGGTCGCGATGGTCGCGGTCCCAGCCACATGTCATAATCAACACCAGCGGGAGTTGGTTCATCAGGAACTACAGGAATAGAGCGTTTCCAGCCGACATAGGACCAGGCACGCACTGAGCGGATACGACCAATATTTCCGGCGTGAAGATATTTTACCGCATCAAGCCAGTGAGGATCACTGCGCTGCCATTGTCCCACCTGAACAACGGTTTTGTACCGATGGGTAGCTTTTACCATCAGGTTGCATTCTTCGATGGTGTAACCTAGCGGTTTTTCACAATAAACGTCTTTGCCGGCCTCGGCAGCATAAATCATCGGAATGCAATGCCAATGATCAGGAGTGCCAATTATTACAGCATCAATATCTTTTTGTTCCAGTACTTTCCTGAAATCACTGTATAAAGGTGGCTTTTTACCGGTTAGTTTTTCAACTTCGGCAGCACGCTTTTCCAGAACATTTTGATCGACGTCGCACATGGCTGCACATACCACGTTTGGTAATTTCAGAAACGATTGTAAATTGGTAAATCCCTGATTGTTACAACCAATAAGAGCTACAGTAATCCGTTCGTTGGCGCCCACACATCCGGCATTCATAAGACCGGGCAGAACACTGATGGCTGCCGCTGTGGTGGCTGACTGTTTGATAAAAGTTCGGCGATTGCTGGTCATGTTTAGTTGATTATTGGTTATTCTATTAATTTTAGTGATCTTTAAAACTTGCATCACATTTTAACAAGCAAGGCAAAAGTAAAAAAACAAAAACAGCAATTGTCTGTTTTTTCCTGAAATTAAAAGTAAATGCATTCGATTGCACAAATTTATTATTTCGGGGCTATTTTTTTTATTCATGGAGATCAAACAAAAACAATTCAATAAAAATACTTCATATGAGACCTTATATTTTAGCCGAAACAAACTGGAAAACAGTCAAAGACGAAACCTATCAGTTGGTAGTTCTTCCGTGGGGCGCAACTGAAGCTCACAACTTTCACCTTCCATATTCAACTGACAATGTGGAAGCCGATGCCATTGCTGCTGGGGCGGCTCGCATTGCATGGGAAAAGGGAGGAAAAGTGATTGTTTTGCCTGCCATTCCGTTTGGCGTTAATACAGGTCAATTCGATGTTAAACTCGATATAAACCTGAATCCTTCCACCCAATTTGCTATTCTGAACGATGTAATTGAAATGCTCAACCGGCAGGGAATTTACAAACTGGTTATTTTGAACAGTCACGGCGGAAATGACTTCAGGCAAATGCTGCGCGAACTTGGGTTGAAATACCCGAAAATGTTCCTTTCAGAAGTGAATTGGTACAAGGTGAAAGATGCCAATACAATTTTTGAAGACCTCGGCGAACATGCCGGTGAGGTGGAAACCAGCCTGATGCTTTACCTGAAACCCGAATGGGTATTGCCACTTTCTGAAGCAGGAGACGGTGCTGCAAAAAGATACAAATTCAGTGGAATGCACGAAGGCTGGGCCTGGGCTGAGCGCCGCTGGACCAGCGTGACCAAAGATACGGGCATTGGCAATCCGGCGAAGGCCACCGTTGAAAAAGGAGAACAATTCTTCAAATTACTTACTGAAAAAATTGGTGAATTTTTGTATGATATAGCCCATACTAATCGGGAAGATTTTTATGAGTAAAAAGTTATTGTAATGCTTTTAACTACTCTATTGCACTTCTAATAATTTTATAAGCAGTAATAAATGGATAAAGGTTTCCTTTCCATTTTTTACTGCTTATAAACATATACTCTTCACTGTTATATTGTGGATATTATGTAGTAAATTAGGTATTTCTATTTTCAATCCCATTGAATATCAGTATCTCCATCCCGAAAAATTCAAAGGAATTTCTGGCTTTTGAGTCAGAAATATTTCTTGTTTTAATATTCACCATTTAAAAAAATCAAGATGAAAAAGAAGTCGACATTTATTGGCATTCTGGCATTTGGTTCTTTTTTATTTTTAACCTTAAGTCAATGCATGCAGGGGCCTAAAGATGTAAGCAGTGAAATTACAACTGTTAACAATGGATTCATTGAATCATTCAACCAGGGAGATGCCAAAACGCTGACCAGTAACTACACCACGGATGCCAAATTGTATCCGTCAAATAGTGATGTAGTTACCGGTGTGGAAGCCATTGAAGGATTTTGGAACGCAGTGATGAAAATGGGAATTAAAAAGGCTCAATTAGAGACCGTTTCTGCTGAAAGTTTTGGTAATATCGCCATCGAGGAAGGCAGATATAAATTATTTATTGATGGTGAAGTACTTGCAGATCAGGGTAAATACATTGTAACATGGGCAAAAGTTGAAGGGAAATGGAAAATTCAACGCGACATTTGGAATACCAATAATCCACCGGTGCAGGCTCGTGCTGCTGTTGACGGGAATGTTTGGGTAATTGCAAACCATGTAAAAGCAGATAAAGTGGCAGATTACGAAGATTTTAACCTGAAGTATCTGAAGCCAGCAGGCGATGAGGTTGCTTCCGTTGCGACCAAAACTGTGCGATTTTTGAAACCTGAAAAACAAAATCAGGATGGAACTTATACTTATTTCTATCTGATGGATCCGGTCATGAAAGATACCAATTACGAGATACTTCATATCCTGACTGTAAAATACGGAAAAGAAAAGGCAGAGGAGTATTATAAAAGATATAGCGATTGTTTAAAAAAGGTTGAAGTAAATATGACTGTTCAAACAGGGTGGTAATTCCTCTCTTTAAAATATTTATTTCTGAAAGAGGTTGTTACTTGAGCATGTAGCAACCTCTTTTTAGTTAAATCTCAATCTTTTATCTGAAGATAAATGTCACTATATCTTCATCATTTTCAAATGGATTGTATATTTGCTAATAAACTAAATAACACATTAACCATGGGACTAAAAGATTCATTAAAAAATTTGTTTTCAACCAGCAAGAAAGTTGGTACTGAAAAAGTGGAACAGGGTATTGAAGAAGCAAAAGA
>Ga0209464_10000587_pt1 | contig 11733 bp, 7 predicted proteins | sample DOMMetBare1Fresh_2_FD_187473 | JGI IMG/M metagenome (GOLD analysis project Ga0209464, IMG submission 187473) | Wetland sediment microbial communities from St. Louis River estuary, USA, under dissolved organic matter induced mercury methylation -... | ecosystem: Environmental > Aquatic >... | reverse complement strand
AACCAGGATATCGCAGTGCCTGCATATCGCACTAAACGAGGAGGTGCCGGTATTCCTGCAGAAGACCAAGATCGACAGTCTTCATCCCGAAGACCAGCTGAAAATCATGCCGCAGCCTGCCACCCCAGTATTCAGGTTTGACCGCGGGCCGGAAGGAAGTACTTACAATCTCATGCTATTCTCCGGCGGTGCATCCTTGAACCTCCGTAGGGGTAACGTTGAAATCCTCTCAAACAAACCCTGTATTGTCAGGTCGAATGACCGCCTTCTCTTTGTTTCGGATATTGAGGGTGCGAAGCTGAAACCCTTCCTTATCCGGAGCAGCATATTGATTCCGAGGGCAACTGAGGAAAAGTACTTCCGCACTTTTGTCCTCTCTGTTGTAAACAGCCATAAGGTATCAGGCACCGGATTTACTATCGAAGAAGCCATACCCGAGAAAAAAGTGTACCTGACACTTGAAACGGGAATCAGGGGAATTCCCGTTGCGATACTCAAGTTCAGGTATGATGACCAAGACCTCTTTTATCCCGATGATATCTCTTACTTTACAAGCTTCAGAGCTGATGGCGGACATTTTCTTTTCCGCCGGAAGAAGCGTTCTCCGGAGTGGGAAAAAGCCTGTATCGATTCACTGGCGGAAGCCGGACTCTTTTCTGAAGACGGTATAAACTTCACAGTAGCAGGTGCCAGGGAAAACAACAGCGATGCCCTTTATGATCTCATTGAAACCGTTGCTCTTAACAGGGTAAGGTTGTCTGAAGCCGGATTCATAATCAGGAATGGCAGCACAGATCTGCCTTACAGCCTTGAACCTGTTGAGATATCGATGAGTCATGAGGTGATTGACGACTGGTTTGACCTCCGTGCAGTTGTGACAATAGGTAATTTCAAAATGCCTTTTACCCGTCTGCGCAGGAATATCCTCGGAGGTATCAGGGAATTTACTCTTCCTGACGGCACCGTTGCCATACTCCCCGAGGAGTGGTTCACCCGCTACAGGGGCCTCTTCGAGATGGGACGTGATGAGGATGACAGCCTGATGGTGCATAAGCAGCACTTCAGTATCCTCAGTGAAGCCCTGACTGTGGAAGATTGCGAGATATGCAGGAAGCTTGAAAAGCTGGTAATGCCAGAAAGACTACCCCAGCTTGAAAAGCCTGAAGGCCTTAATGCCGAGATGCGTCCCTACCAGTCGGAGGGGCTTAACTGGCTCTGGTTTCTCCAGACCAACAACCTGGGAGGATGCCTGGCTGATGACATGGGCCTCGGTAAAACCCTGCAGACCCTGGCTCTGCTGTTGTGGAACAAAGAAAATCAGCACCTGCAGGGGCTGGAGAAAGAGGAAGGTCAGCTCTCACTTTTTGGCCCGGGGCCGTTGAGGAAGACTTCGCTCATTATCGTCCCCGCATCACTCATTCATAACTGGCACAATGAGATAAGAAAATTCTGTCCCTCCCTGAAGACGCTTATCCATCAGGGTTCAGGAAGAATGAAGACAACCTCGCAGTTTTCAAAGTATGATGTTGTAATATCGAGTTATCATACAGTACGCCAGGATATCGAATTCTTTAGTTTGTTCAGTTTCTTTTATGTCGTGCTTGATGAAAGCCAGCATATAAAGAATCCCTCTTCCCGGATTTATCGTGCGGCTATCAGGATAAAAGCAGAACACAAGCTTGTCCTGACCGGCACTCCTGTCGAGAATTCCCTGACAGACCTGTGGACTCAGCTGAGTTTTATCAACCCCGGGTTGTTGGGATCACTGGCTTTCTTCCGCCGCGAGTTTGCAAAACCGATTGAAAAAAACGGTGAGGACGCAAAAGAGAAGCGTCTAAGGAAAATCATCCAGCCTTTCATAATGAGGCGAACAAAGGATATGGTTGCAAAGGAACTGCCGCCGGTCTCCGAGCAGGTGATATTCTGTGACATGGATGAGGAACAGGCAGTAATTTATGAGAAGGAGAAGTCAGCAGTCCGCAACAGTATTCTGGAAAACATAGAGGCCATGGGGGTTGAAAAATCGGCAATAATGGTTCTGCAGGGGTTGATGAAGTTACGGCAGATTGCAAATCATCCGGGTCTTACCGATGAGACCTACCAGGGAGGCTCGGGAAAATTCGAGGCTGTGATCCACAATATTGAAAGTGCCATTTCGGAAGGACACAAGATCCTCATCTTCTCGTCATTCGTGAAGCACCTTGAACTTTTCCCTGCATGGCTGCAGAGTAATTCAATCGGATATTCAATGCTTACCGGGTCCACTCATGACAGGGAAAAGGTGATCGATGCTTTCCGAAAGGATCCTGAAATAAAGGTATTCCTGATTTCACTCAAAGCCGGAGGAGTAGGCCTTAACCTTACTGAAGCCGATTACGTATTCATCCTGGATCCATGGTGGAATCCGGCATCGGAGATCCAGGCCCTGAGCCGTGCACACAGGATCGGCCAGGATAAAACAGTGTTCGTTCACAGGTATATATCCGCCGCAACCATCGAAGAGAAGATTCAGCATCTTCAGGAGAGAAAGTCTAAACTGGCTGAGGCATTCGTGGAATCGAACAACCCTGTCGTGAATTTGGACATCAGCGGCATACTTGAAATAATCAACTGATTTTTTGTAGTTTTACACTATCATTAATCACCACCAAAAATGCAGAATTATCAGAATCATCCACTGGCGGGTGCCAGGGATCTTGACAGCGCAATGATCAGATTATGGTCTTTTTACAAGAAATATTTCATCGGAATGTATATTATCTCGGTGATTTCAGCCCTGATCTCAAACCTGATCACCTCGACACTTGATACCAATGCCCTGATGCAGGCCACAGGAGATCCGGAACTGCTGGTTTCGATGATGAAGGAGATGGCTCTGCCCTACTCTCTAATCATGGCGGTCTCTTTCGTGTTCACAATAATTCTTCATGCCTGGGTTCTGGGAAGACCCCTGGATGAGAATTACGGCGTTGCTGATACCCTGAAGGATTCTGCAGTTGCCTTCTTTCCGTTTCTTCTTGCCGCCATCGTAATGGGTCTGGGGGGTGTAATGCTTATAGGCATAGGTTTTGTGATGCTGGTTCTACCGGGACTTTTTGCTATGTTCTATTTTATTACAGTGTTTATTTTCGCCCTGCCGCTGGCTCTTGCTGAGACCAGGAACACTGCCACAATCATCGGGAAATCATTTCAGCTGGCTCACAGAAATCTCTGGCCGAATATGGGCTGGGTAGTGGTTGTGGCCCTTATAATGGTGATAGCCTCTATGGTTGTTTCAGGGATAATAATGCTCCCCTTCACGGGCACATTCGTAAAATCACTCGCAAATCCGGAGGAAGCATCAGCCCTTCTTGAGATGAGCAAAAGTCCGTTGTATATTATCCTGAGCTCTCTTGCCGGAGCGCTTATTACACCTGTCTTCCCGATCCTGGCATTCATCCTTTATTTCAGGAACAGCGAAGAAATTCCGCAGGTAATAACCGACAAGGCAGATGACGGCAGGGTAAAGGTCGAGGATCTCTACCCGAAGATGCCGGACAAAGAATAACAATGTGCGATTTGCGACTTGCGATTTGTGATTTAATCCCTGAACCGTTTCGCCATGATCCCGGAAATCTTCTCCTCCGGATACTGTTTTGAGAATGTAAGCCAGTAGTCTTTCACCGACTGTTTCATCTCCTTGCGCAGTAACAGGATGCCGACCAGGTTGGGCACAGCCATCAGTACGATCGCAACGTAGGAAAGGGACCAGATTATTGTTGTGTCTGTAAATGAAGCTATGAAGAATGAGACTACAAATACAATCCGGTAATAAATCACGTACCGTGGTCCTGCCAGATATGTAATTGCCCGGTCGCCGTAGTATGACCAGGAAATGGCCGTGGAAAAGGCAAAGAGCAAAATGGCAAAAGTGACCACATACTGTCCGTATCCCCCCAGTATACTTCTGCTGAAAGCAAAAGTTGTAAGAGGTGCGCTGTGAATAAGAGATTCACCGCTGACAGTGACTGATTCAGGATTGGAAAGTTTTCCGCTTACAACGTCAAGCACACCCGTAAAAGGTGCTTTCCCTGCACTGAATTTCACATTCCCGGCCAGTGAACGGGCATGGATAAGTGAGACTCCCGGACTCTGAATGATTCCGTTTTCGATGACAAGCTGTCCGCTATAAAGGTCAAGAAACTCTTTCCCATTGATATGTTTGCCCAGGCTTATCCTGTCATCACTCTTTGTATCATCGTAGCTGCCAGCCAGGAATTGCATGTCTGTAGCCTGAAACTGGTTCTCAGTCTTTGTATTCCACGCTCCTGACGAGAGTACAACCAGGCCGGTAAGCGTACATATAATTATTGTATCGATGAAAGGTTCCAGGAGGGACACCATACCCTCTGACACAGGTTCCGGCGCACGGGCGGCTGAGTGGGCTATCGGTGCAGAGCCCTGTCCTGATTCATTGGAGAACAGCCCCCTGTTGACACCCCTGTTCATTGCAAAGGCGAATGAGGCTCCCAGGAAGCCGCCTGCTGCAGCTGACCCGGTAAATGCATCTCCGAAAATTGACAGGAACGATGGAATTATGTTCTCATAATTGGAGAAGATAACTATCAGAGAACCAACCAGGTACAGGATTGCCATAAATGGCACCATCACTGAAGTTACTTTGGCAATTCTCTTAATGCCGCCTATAATTACGAGGCCAAGAATAAATGCAAGAATGGCTCCTGTAATTATATGCTTTATGCCGAATGATGCAAAGACAGAGTTTGATATACTGTTTATCTGGGGAAGGCTTCCAGTACCGAAGGAACAAAGTACAGCGGCAACAGAGAAAAACGCACCCATAATGGCCCCTGTCCTGATTATCTTTCCGCTTTTTGTTGTGATATTCAGCCTCTTCTTCATATAATACATCGGACCTCCAGAAACAGATCCGTCGGGCAAAATATCCCTGTATTTATGTGATATCGAAACCTCCACCATTTTCGTACACATGCCTATTGCAGCCGTTATTAACATCCAGAAAAGCGCTGCCGGTCCTCCGAGGTGAATAGCCAGGGCGACGCCGGCTATGTTTCCCGTGCCAACCGTTCCTGACAATGCGGTTGCCAGCGACTGAAAATGTGATGTATCACCAACATCATGCGAATGGTCGTATTTGCCCCTGGTTATCCTGATGGCATGTTTAAAGTACCGGAACTGGGGAAAACCCAGGTATATTGTAAAAAATACCCCGGTGCCGATGAGCAGCACCATAAACCAGACATGGCCTCCGAGATAGCCGTCAAGTACTGTGAGAAAGTCGTTCAGCTTATGCATGTCACGAATATAAAGATTTTTATACTTGCAACCGGAACAGCATGAATGTTAAAAAACAGAAAAAGACCGGGGAACGAACGTCTAATCCTCCGGATCAGGAGTAAGTTTTTTCCTTTGGGGAAAAATGATTGAGGCCAGGATGCTTATCACAAGCGTTCCCGCAATTATATAGAGGGAATAGACATTTTCGTATCCGATTTTATCAAGATACGAGTGGAACAGAAGCTTCATCCCTACAAATGCAAGCAGGAAGGATATGCCCACCTTAAGATAGTGGAAGAGGTTCACAACCTTCACAAGCAGGAAGAACAGTGACCTGAGGCCTATAATTGCAAATATGTTTGAAAAGAAAACAATGTAAGGGTCAGTAGTTATTGAAAAGATAGCGGGAATGGAGTCCATTGCAAACACTACGTCAGTGAACTCAATCATTATCAAAACTATAAACAGCGGTGTGAAATAAAACTTACCGTCTACGCGCGTCCAGAAGTGATATCCGATAAAATCAGGATAAATATTGAAGTGTTTCGAAAGGAATTTTACAAGGAAATGATCCCTTGCTTCCAGATTCTGTTCTTTGTTCCTCGTGATGAACATATGTACACCGGAATAAATCAGGAATGCCCCGAATACAAGGAGCAACCAGGTAAATTTGTGTATCAGTGCTGACCCCACAAAAATGAAAATGAACCTCAGGACTATCGCACCCAGTACGCCCCAGAAAAGAACCTGCTTATAGTTCTTCGGGTCAACCGAGAATGCAGTCAGAATCATAAGGATAACGAATACATTATCAATTGAAAGCGTGTATTCAAGGAGATAACCTGTTATGTAATTTGTGGCAGTAACCTTGCGGTACAAATCAAGAGCTCCCTCATAGTCGTTCTCCGGAAGTTGAAGGTTGGGCTGATAAAGTGCAACATAGTCGCGCAGTGACTGCCAGTCGGTGATATCGTGGACATGATGACCGTAATGCCTGATAAAGAAATAAAATGCCACGGCAAGGCTTATCCAGATCGAAGTCCAGATAAGTGACTCCTTAAGTGAGATGGTATGGTGGTCCCGTCCCACGACGAGCAGGTCAATGAGCAGGACACCCAGCACTACTACGCCAAAAACAATAAAAAATATATTTTGAATCAGGAATTCAACCATCTCCGTAAAATTTCGTGCAAAGGTAAAAAGAAAAACTACTTGTGCACGCTCCCGGTTTCAGTGCATAAAAAAAGGGACATTCATTGGCTGAATGTCCCCCTGACAAAGTATAAAAAGATTAGTAGGATTCGCGCTTAACGTAGTGAGTATGAAGAAGTTCATGAGACTTATGTCCATTGGGCTTCTCGAGAAAATCCCTGTAAATTGCAATTACTTCGGGATTCTCATGCGATTTTCGCAATGGCATATTTGTATCTTCGGAATAAATAGCAGCCATCCTGAGCTTCCTGATATCCATATTTGTAGGAATAGGCTGACCGCCTCCGCCGATACAACCGCCGGGGCAGGCCATTATCTCCACGAAATGATATGTCGCTTTTCCTTCGCTGACAGCTTTCATGAGTTTATTCGCATTGACAAGGCCGTGAGCAATGGCTACCTTGAGTTCAGCACCCTCGAGGAATCTCCATTCTTCTGTTGTGCCTTCTATTTTTACGGTTGCCTCCTTGACTCCTTCCATTCCGCGAACAGGTGTGATCTCCAGGTTCCTGAATGGAACTTCTCTTCCGGTTACAATCTCATAAGCTGTGCGGAGAGCTGCCTCCATTACTCCTCCGGTTGCACCGAAGATTACTGCGGCACCTGTTGAATCGCCCATCACCGAATCATAATGAGTTTCCTCCAGAGTTCTGAAGTCAATCCCTGCCTGTTTGATCATTACAGCAAGTTCTCTTGTCGTCAGTACATAGTCAACGTCCTTGAACCCGCTTGACCTCATCTCGGGTCTGTCAGCTTCATATTTCTTTGCCGTGCAGGGCATGATTGAAACAGAGACAATTTTGGAGGGGTCGATCCCGCGTTTCTGGGCGTAGTATGTCTTGGCCAGGGCTCCGAACATCTGCTGCGGTGACTTGCAGGTAGACAGGTTAGGTAGCATCTGAGGGAACTTATGCTCTATGAATTTGATCCATCCCGGTGAGCATGAAGTAAACATTGGAAGAGCAAGTGTCTTGTCACCTTCAACAAGGATTTTCTTCAAACGGGTGAGAAGCTCAGTACCTTCCTCCATAATTGTAAGGTCAGCCGAAAAATCTGTATCCAGCACCGAATCGAAACCAAGCTGGCGCAAGGCAGATACCATTTTGCCAGTCACCCTGTGTCCGGGGTCATAACCAAGGTCTTCTCCCAGTGCTACCCTCACGGCAGGAGCGGTTTGTACAACCACATGCTTGTCTGTGTCATAGATCGCATCCCACACCTGATCAATATAAGTCTTCTCAACCAGCGCGCCCGTCGGACAGCGGTTTACGCACTGTCCGCAGTTGGTGCACACAACGGCGCTCATCGGCCTGTCATGGAATGAGGAAATCTTCTGATGATTTCCCTTATTGGCGACTGCTATGGCAGAAACCTGTTGCAGTTCCGCACAAGTGCGCACACATCTCTGACATCTGATGCATTTGCTGTCGTCCTTGATGAAAGAGGGCGATGACCTGTCAATTTTGTACGGCCTGTTTTCAACAAGGTCAAGGAAGATATGTTCGCCGAAAGAAAATTCGTTGGCGAGCGTCTGCAGCTCACAGTTCTGATTTTTGTAGCACTTTGTGCAATCATCACGGTGTTCCGAGAGAAGCAGCTCAACGATATGCTTGCGGGCGTTCCTGACTTTGAGCGAGTTGGTGTAAATTTCCATCCCCTCTGAAGCAGGCATTGAGCATGAAGCTATCAGTGTCCTTGCATTTTTCTGTTCCACCACGCAGACACGGCAGTTGCCGGCTACGCAGAGGTCCTGATGGTTGCACAGTGTGGGAATATTCAAACCGAGGCTCTTGGCAGCATCCAGAACTGTTGTGCCCTCTGCTACCGATACCGGGTGGTCGTTTATCTTTAGGTTTATCATGATTTTCAAATTCTTAGATTAATATAATACCTCTTCTCTGAAGTTCTCAACGATTGACTTGAAGGCGTTGCCCACTGACTGACCCAGTCCGCATTTAGACGCCACTTTCATCGTGTCGGCCAGTTTAACCAGTTCGTTCAGGTAGACTGACCTGGCTTCGCCCTTTTTGACTTTCTCAACGCCAAGCAGCAATTGCTGGCAACCTACACGGCACGGAGTGCACTGTCCGCATGATTCCTCCGTAAAGAAGTCGAGGTAATTATGCAGTACATTGTACATCGAACGCGAGCTGTTGAACAGTTTCATTGAACCTCCTGTAGGTACCCCTTCGAAGCCGATAATTGTCTCACCGAATTTCTTCCTTGGGACACAGAATCCCGATGCGCCACCCACCTGTACAGCTTTTGTATCACCGTCACCGAAGACATCTACAAACTCCTGCACTGTCATTCCCAGCTCGAGCTCGAAAATTCCCGGTGTGGGCGTGTCACCTGATATTGAGAAGACCTTTGACCCGCGAGAGTCACTGGTTCCAAGTTTTATATATTCTGAAGCTCCCTTATCTATTATCATCATTGCTGTAACCAGGGTTTCAACATTGTTGATCGACGTGGGTTTGGCAAACAGACCGCTGGTTGTCGGATAAGGCGGTTTATTACGTGGCTCCCCGCGGAAGCCTTCAATTGATTCGAAGAGGGCGCTTTCTTCTCCGCAGATATAAGCTCCGCTTCCCATCCTGAATTCGATATTAAAGTCGTATCCTATCTCTTCTATCATTTTATGAAACTTATGAAGTTCGAGATAGAGCTGCGGAAGCAGGAACCTGTATTCACCACGGAGGTAAATATATCCTTTCCTGGCACCCATCGCTTTGCCTGCTATGGCCATGCCACCGTAGACTTTGTAGGCTACCTTATCGAGTATCTCACGGTCTTTGAAAGTCCCGGGTTCACCCTCGTCAGCATTACAGACTATGTATTTATCAGGATCTTTTTCAGCTGCAGTATATTTCCATTTAAGCCCTGTCGGGAAGCCTGCTCCGCCCCTGCCCCTGAGCCCTGACTCAAGTACCTGCTGGATTATTTCATCATTCTTAAGTGCGAAGGCTTTTTTCAGCACCTCTCTGGAATCAATTTTTTCGAAAATAAGGTCGACCTTATTTAGTCCTCTGTTCTTCATGTTCTGGTCGTTTGATATTATTTACGCATATAACTTTTAATCACATCCACGACCGATTCCGGTGTGAGTTCCGTATAGGGCATGTCATTAATAAGTATTGCAGGAGCTTTGTGGCACCAGCCGATACAGTTTGTTTCAAGCAATGTAAAGAGCCTGTCAGGAGTCGTTTCACCTACCTTTATCTTAAGGGTCTCTTCCAGTGCATCGATTATCTCTATTTTTCCCTTCATCGAGCAGGTGATGGTCTTGCAGACCCTGATTACATATTTACCCCTTTCCTGGGTGTCGAGGAATGTGTAGAATGACGCAGTGCCGTAAACTTCGGCAGCTGAGATGTCAAGTTCTGTAGCAACATTAACCATCGCTTCGTCAGTCAGGTAATTATGTTTCATGACAATATCCTGAAGGATCGGCATCAGGCTGTCCCTTCTCCGTCCGTGTTTGTCGGCTAATTCCTTCACTAGATCTCCAACGTGATACATTTCTGTTCTGTTTTTAATTAATTAGTATGACTCTTATCTTTTTGACTGAAATTTCGACTGTGAAAATAATAACAACAGAATTCAAAAAACCTTACTTATGTCATGTTTATACGCTTACCCGGGAAAAATGATCCGGAATTGTTAAAAACAATGAGATGGCACGGGAGATCATTATCCTTACATTTTTGGGAAAAAAGTGAGGGTTTGGAAAAAAAATTCCTATCTTGGACTTATGGATATAACTGATTTTAATCATTAATTTAATCACACAGGAGGTGCATAATGGCTAACGAATATTTATGCAAGGCATGCCGGGGACATCTTACAGTAAATAATTTCCTTGTGCTGGCTGCCACGAAGATCAACAGCTCGAAAAGAGGACTTATCTTTCTTAATCCTGAGCTGGGGAATTACACCAAGACGACTCATCCTTCATTTTCAATAGAAAAGGGTGCCGAGTACCTGTACACATGTCCTATCTGCCATTCTCAGCTGAACAGTGTTAAGTATCCTCATCTTGTCAGAGTTATAATGGAAGACGAGAAGGGCAAGGAATTTGACATTTACTTTTCGGGTATTGCCGGGGAAAAGTGCACCTATCAGCTTACAGACGTGGGAGTAGTTAAAAAAGGCCCTGATGCAGGCAAGTACGACAGGTATTTTGATGTACCAGATGAGGACAGGAAGTACCTGTAGGGGGTTGATAGGTTGATAGGTTTATGGGTTTATGGGTTTATGGGTTTATAAATTCGCAAATCGCAAATCGCAAATCCTCTGACCTTAGTGCCCTGGACCGAATGAAACCGTGATCATTTCCGGCACTGATTACCGGCCTGCAGTGCGTCTCCTGATTCACGCAATGAGGGGCGTCCGGTAAATCTTGTATGTTTGTTTAATTGTTTCCGTTGCCCGGCACACCTGTTGCCTTTTGTCCGGCTGCCACGGGCTTCCTGGCCTGCATCCCCGCGCAGTACCAATTTATCCCCCTCTTTTACCCGATTCTTCCACAATTTTTGTTTATTTTAATCCAACTTTGCAGATAATAACCGATTTATATGAAAACGAATATTGAAGTCAGGTATGCCGCTCATCCTGATGACGTTAAGCACTGGGATACTGACCGTCTGCGGCGCGAACACCTGATCGGATCGCTTTTCCGGGATAACGCAGTGACAATGGTATACACACTATATGACCGGATGATCGCCGGGGGAGCCAAACCTGCCGGGGAAACCCTGGAGCTGGAGCCTATTGACGAGGTAAAAGCCGCATACTTTCTGCACAGGCGCGAGTTGGGCATCTTCAACGTGGGAGGCAAGGGAAGGGTGAGGGCAGGTGAAAGCACCTTCGACCTTGACTTCAAGGAGGCGTTGTATCTTGGCAGCGGCGACAGGGAAATTTTCTTTGAAAGCATCGACAAGGAGCATCCTGCAATGTTCTACTTCAACTCAACCCCTGCCCACCGGAATTATCCTGACCGGAAAATCACCGTTAAAGATGGGATAACCGTGGTGATGGGTTCAGCGGAGGCAGCCAACCACAGGGTTATCAACAAGATGCTGGTGAGCCAGGTGCTCGAGAGCTGCCAGCTTCAGATGGGCATGACTGAGCTGAAACCGGGAAGCGTCTGGAACACAATGCCTCCTCATACCCACGGCCGCCGCATGGAGGTGTATTTCTACTTCGAGGTGCCCGATGAAA
>Ga0209464_10000586_pt1 | contig 11752 bp, 6 predicted proteins | sample DOMMetBare1Fresh_2_FD_187473 | JGI IMG/M metagenome (GOLD analysis project Ga0209464, IMG submission 187473) | Wetland sediment microbial communities from St. Louis River estuary, USA, under dissolved organic matter induced mercury methylation -... | ecosystem: Environmental > Aquatic >... | reverse complement strand
TGTCCGTTTTTGTAAGCGATTACTTTTAACTCTCCCGGTTGGTATTTCACCTCATCCCAGCGCAGGCGGTATTCGTAGGCTCCTTTCTTCTTGCGTCCCAATGATTGTCCGTTCAGGAAGAGTTCCGCCTCATCGCCCGAGGTAAATACGTGTACCGGTGTCACCTCTCCCACGCGTTCCGGCCAGTTCCAGTGCGGCAGGATATGCACCATCGGCATGTCAGGACGCCAATGCGACTGATAGAGGTAATAACGGTCTTTCGGGAATCCTGCCAGGTCGATGATTCCGGTATAAGAGCTGCGCGCTGAGTAATATGGCGTAGGCTCACCGATGTAGTCAAATCCGTTCCATACAAACTCACCGGCTACGAATGGATGCTGCTCCAGCGAACCGAATACTCTCTCTGCCGACGAACCAAAGTCCACCGCGTGTTGCTCGTAAGCGCTTACCTGACAGTTTTTAGAGTCACCACCCCGGCCATCGCGTATGATATCGCTGACTTTGGCGGTTACAGGGAAGAGATAGATGCCACGGCTACTGGCTGCCGATGCCGTTTCGGTACTGAGAATCATTTTTCCAGGGAACTTCTGATGATACGGATCGTACTGCGGTGCGGTACGGATGCGTTCCGTTCCTTCAAACTCCGGGTCCTGACGAATTCCCTCACCCTGATAGTTGAGTCCGATAACATCCAGCACAGCTGGCAACGCCATATCGGGTTTGGCGTAGTTCATCGCTCCGGTGGTAGGGCGCGTCGGGTCTTCCTCTTTGACAAACTCCTGCAAACGGCGAGCCACTTTAGCTCCCGCTTCGGCGGTATATTGCTCCCCGACTTCATTTCCGAAACTCCACAAAATCACCGATGGCACATTCCTGTCGCGTCGCACAAAAGCGCGTGCATCCGGCTCTGACCAATCCGGGAATATCAGGTGGAAATCGTGCGGAGTCTTTTTGGTCTCCCACGAATCGAAGATTTCATCGATGACCAGAAAGCCCATTCGGTCGGTCAGCTCCAACAGTTCCGGTGCGGGTGGATTGTGCGACATGCGAATGGCATTGCATCCCATCTCCCGCAGGATTTCCAGCTGACGTTGTGCGGCACGCACGTTGAAAGCACTGCCCAGCGCACCCAAATCGTGATGCTGGTTAACGCCTTTGATGGCTATGTGCTCGCCGTTTACCATCAGCCCTTTATCGGCACTGTATTCGATGGAACGGATACCGAAACGGGTTTCGTATTTATCCACCGGTTTTCCGTTTACACTTAATGTAGTAACTGCCAGGTAAAGATTGGGCGTTTGCGTAGGACGCGGTCCCCAGAGCTTCGGATTTTTGAGGACTATTGAGCCTGATATTTTACCATTACTATTGGCTGTTATATTTGTTTTCAATGCTGGGAAAGCGGCCACGGCAATTCCCGCTTTATTTCCATTGGCATCTAAAGCATAGATTTGAGTAACGGCTTCCACACCGGCACTTTTCTTCGACTGATTATCCACCGTCACTTCCAGATTCAGGGTTGCCGATGATTTCGAAACCTCTTTTGTTGTGATATAGGTTCCGTATTGCGCCACATGTACCAGATTGGTCTTGGTCAGCCACACATTACGGTAAAGCCCTGCCCCCGGATACCAACGCGCGGAATAATTGGGATTATCCAACCGGATAGCTAATTGATTCACACCACCGGGTATTACATACGGTGTCAAATCCACGCGCCAGGAGTTGTAACCGTAAGGCCAACCACCCACCAGTTTGCCGTTGCACCAAACGATGGCATACGACATCGAACCGTCTATATCGAGGAAAATAGACTTTCCGGCATCCGATTTCGGGATTTCCAGTTTTCGTCTGTACCAGGCCACACCATTCACCGGAAGGCGTCCCATACCTCCGCCTACTTCGGCGTTGTCGCCTTTCTGAAACGGCCCTTGAATTGCCCAATCGTGCGGCAGGTTTATCTTTTCCCAACCGTTATCGTCAAAGTTACTTTGGACAAATGGGAAATCTCCACCCGGATTTCCGGCAGGACGGATATGTCGTTTGGACGGGTCTTTGATAAAAGCATTTCCCGAAGGCAGAATCCAGGGCTTTAAGACCTGTTGCGTCGCTTCGGTTTTTACCGCTTCCGTCGGTTTGGAGTCGGCATCTTTGCTGTCGTTATTTTCCTTAACAGCCGGACGAACGTCATAAATCAGATTGTCCGCTTTATCGGCGGATGTGTATTTGAAGAACCTCCATCCGGAGTTGATTGAAAGGCGTTCGCGAAGTTGTGTTGCCGTTGAATGCTTGGTTTGTGCCAATACGGTTGAACCGGTCAGCAAACCTAAACTGACAATTACTATATTCAACTTGCGACCGACAAATCGGGTGAGAAAAGATGAAGGGTTATGTTGGTGTGTTATCATGATTTTATGTTTTTCAAAGCTAAATGGGTTGATTAAACCTAACAGGTTTTCAAAACCTGTTAGGTTTTGCAGCTCCTCTTCATTTCGGAAAATCAATCCATAACAAAAACGGTCGAATGCCGGACACCATCAACTAAGCAACGGGCCGGCATCCTGAAAAGGACTAATACAAAACTAACAGACTTTTTTTGAAAATGGATATTATACTCCGCTGTAACAGGAGAATCCGCCATCAACCGGCAAAACCACACCGGTAATAAAGCTGGCTGCCTCGCTGCACAGGAATTGAATCGCTCCGTTTAACTCATTAATATCCCCGAAACGGTTCATCGGCGTTTTAGCCAATACCTTTTTGCTACGGTCAGTGAGTGATCCGTCCGGATTCAGCAATACAGCACGGTTTTGGTCACCGATAAAGAAGCCCGGTGCCAATGCATTGACACGCACTTTATCTCCATACTTCATGGCAAACTCCATCGCCAGCCATTGGGTGAAATTGCTGATCCCTGATTTGGATACCGAATAGCCGGGCACACGGGTAATCGCGCTGATGGCTGCCATCGAAGACATGTTGATGATGTTTCCCTCTCCCTGATCGGCCATTACTTTTCCAAAAACGATGCTGGGATATACGGTTCCGTTAAGGTTTAGGTTGGTCACTTTTTCCCAGTCAGAAATTTTCATATCAAAGATATGCTGGTCCGGATTCAATGTTGCACCGGGTAGATTACCGCCTGCAATATTCAACAGGATGTCGATTCTGCCCCACTGCTCCACAATCTGTTTGGCAATGTTTTCGAGACTTTCGATATCGAGCACATTGCCCACAAAACCAATTACCTCACCGCCCAACTCTTTCAGTTCGGCAACTCTGGCATCCAATTGCTCCTGGCGAAGATCCAAAGCGACCACTTTGGCTCCTGCTTTTACAAAACTACGGGCCACACTTCCGCCCAATACACCACCGGCTCCGGTGATTACCGCCACCTTGCCGGCAATGCTAAACATTTCGTTCATAGTATTTCGATTACTCGTTTGTTATTTTGATAAATCATCTTTTACCACAGCCATCATTCCTTCTACCTGAGCCAATGCCAGCATACGTCCGTGGAAGGAATAGCCCGGATTGTAACCTTTGTCGGCATCATCGAGCATCAGGCGACCGTGATCGACACGCATCGGCAGAGTAGGATTTTCTTTCTCGAAAATGCGGATCAGGTCAATTAATCGACCGCGACCTTCGAGATGGGAGGATTCGATAAAGTTGCCGTTTTCCATCACGTTTGTACTGCGCAGGTGAACGAAGTGAGTCCGTTTGGCGTATTTGGCAGCCAATGCCGGTACATCATTGTGGATTCCCGCACTCAACGAACCCGCACAGAAGGTCAATCCGTTGTGTGGATTATCTACGGCATTGAGGAACCAGTCGATGTCGCTTTCGCAGGTTACGATGCGAGGCAAGCCCAATACCTGGAAGGGGGGATCATCAGGGTGAACGCACATATTCACGCCAAACTCTTCACACACCGGCATAATGGCAGCGAGGAAGTAGCGCATATTTTCGCGCAACTGGTCGCGGTCAATCCCTTCATACTGTTTCAGCAAACGTCGAAAGATCGCTACCGGGTTCTGATCGCCTTCTTTGATATTTCCGTTTACAAAACCCTGAGTCTTTACGATAATGGTATCGACCAAGTCGTCTTTCTCGGCTTCGGTGATGACTTTATCGAGTTCGGCTACTTTGGCCAACTCTTCGGCGGTATAATCCTGTTCTGCACCTTCGCGTTGCAAAATGCGGGTATCGAAATAGGCAAAGCGTATTTTATCAAAATAGAGGGATGAAGTCCCGTCAGCCCACGGATGTGCCAAATCTGTACGAATCCAGTCAATCACCGGCATGAAGTTGTAGCAAACGGTTTTCACGCCGCATTTTCCCAGATTGGCCAGACTCACTTTATAGTTTTCGATCAGCTGATCGCGTTCCGGTCCGGCATATTTAATCGCTTCGCTAACTGGCAGACTTTCCACGACCGACCAGCGAAGGCCGAATGATTCGATGTAACTCTTCAGATCCTCAATGGCTTCCACCGTCCAGATTTCGCCATTGGGAATATCGTGCAAAGCGGTTACGATGCCTTCCACTCCGATTTGTCTCAGCATCGAAAGCGTAATCTTATCTTTCTTGCCAAACCAACGCCATGTTTTTTCCATAGATAATATTATTGTATTATTAATTCGATTATTCTTAGCGTCTCTGTGGTGGGTTTGGGAAAGGTCAGAGGCAACTTGCTCACCTCTGCCTTTCCGCTACCACACAACCATCACCACTTGACTAGTTATTTTGACAACAGACATGTCCTCACGGACACAAGATTTTTTATTAATCAGACGACCGCCCCTAAATCCGAAGGGGACTTAAAGAGAGTGCAGAACATTAACGGAATCGCAAAAATCAGATTCCCTATAATTGCAGGAAACTAAATAATTGCACTGCTGCGAAAGTCCCCTTCAGGGTCCCGATAGCTATTCGGGATAGGGGCAGTAATAACAAAGATTCAGATTGCCTATATGACCTACAACGGTGCATTCATTTTTAATTATGATGCTTCAGATTCAACTTAATCTTCATCAGTTCATCCAGGTCATGAACCGGACGCTCGATATCGTAAGGAATCGGACGCTTTGAGAACTGCTGGAAATAGAGCAGACAGGCGTCTTTCCACCACACCGCATCGCGCGACTGAATGCGTAATTTGGATTGTATCTGGCTGAACCGTTCGTGATCAACATATTGCTCCATCTGATCCCAGACGGTCTGGTAATGACGAACCTGTTTTACTCCTGAGTCATATTTGTAGCAAAGCTCATACCACAGGCTATTTCCGCTTTTCATCTTATAATCCCACGGCACATGATGAAACCAGAGCAGGTACTTCTCCGGACAAGTCGAAAGGTTATTGTATTCCTCTTTTAAAGGGGAATAATACTGCGAAACGGCATCGCTTCCCTGCGTAGTGCGGTCAAAACCCAGCCCGATGCTATCGGCTTTGTGGTAATAGCGGGGCAACCAGTCGGGACGCGCACCGGGGATATCGCACCAGGGTTCCGGTCCGTAGTGGTGCTCCCAGGCAAAAATGTGATGCAGCCCAAGTGGCATCATGTAGCTGACCACCGTTTCATGTGAGGAAACCATCATCTCCTTTACCGGGTTGACAAACGCTGCATCTCCGGTAAATGTCATCCGAATCCACTCGTCGGCAATGTCAGATGCGGTCAGGTTATTATTCCATGCCATGCGACCGAAAGCGTACCAGTTGGCTTGCGCAAAGGCGTATCCGCACCAGTTGGCATCTTCACCGATATTGGCGACACCGGCGATGGCAGTAACAGGTTGTTTGAATAGTGTTCCGTCAGTCACTTTAGCTATTGTAGAACCTTTTCCCTTGCAATAGGTATCGCTTTGCAGAAACTCCTGCCACAATGATGCCAGAAAAACAAGGTGATTGGAAAATCCGAGGTACTCTTGCGTGATTTGCCATTCGGGCATCAGGGGCGTTTTCTTCATTGCTCCGAAAAGCGGACTGAATGCTTCCCTTGGCTGGAAATCAATCGGACCGTTTTTTACCTGAACAATCACATTGTCCCGAAACTTACCATCCAGCGGTTGGAATTCCTTGTAAGCCAGCTTTGCCCGTTCGTCCTTTCCCGGGGAATAGACAAAAGCACGCCACATCACGATTCCTCCGTGCGGTTTAAGTGCATCAGCCAGCATATTGGCTCCGTCGGCATGCGTGCGACCGTAATCTTGTGGTCCGGGTAGTCCTTCGGAATTGGCTTTTACCAGAAAGCCCCCGAAATCGGGAATCAGTTTGTATATTTCATCGGCTTTATCCTTCCACCATTTACGAACAGCCGGTTTCAATGGGTCGGAATCCGGCAGACCACCCAGCTTGGCAGGTGATGAAAAGTTGATGGAGAGATAGACTTTAATGTTGTAAGGGCGCAATGCTCCGGCAATGGCTTTTACCTTTTGTAGGTTAGCCGATGAAAGCATCTCCGGTGAGGCATTGACATTATTCAGTACCGACCCGTTAATCCCGATGGAGGCATTCGCCCGGGCATATTCGGTATATCTGGGTGAAACCGTTCCCGGCAGTTCATCCCATTTCCAGATGGAACGACCGGCGTATCCACGCTCCACCGTTCCGTCCAGATTATCCCAGTGATTGAGTACCCGAACGTTGTAGGATGGCTTTTCCGTAATATTCAATTCTTCATTTGCCTTACCGGTTTGAATCAACCTCAACAGGTGAAATGCTCCGTACAACAGACCTTTATCCGAAACAGAAGCGACCAGGGTTACTTTTTGCCCATCTATTCGGACGGTTTTAATCAGGTAACCTTCAGCACCCAGCTGTTTAAGTTGGTTGTTTAATCCCAGACGGGAAATAGCTTTATGGGTTGGCGTTGCAAAAAGCACCGCGTTATTTTCAGGTTGGCTAACTATCTGCGGAAGAGTTCCCGTCATTTCGGAGATTGCACGTCGATACTCCTTCACAGCCAGCTGCATAGTATCTCCGGCAATATTCCCGGTTGGCACATCAGCACCTTTTGTCGCAGCGTAACGGAGCCACAACTGATGGCCGTCTTCAGCATGCGAACTTAATGCCGATATGCAGGCGATTAACCATATTCCGATTCGTTTTCTCATGGATTTGAATTCACTAATTATTGATTACCTCCACCATCGATGGTTTTGATGGTACCGTCTTCGTTGTACTCCAGCTCTACGACCTTGATACTGCGCAACCACGTTTTGCCTCCCGATGGCACACTGTCGTGGTGGAACAGATACCATTTTCCCTTAAACTCCACAATGGAATGGTGGGTAGTCCACCCAACCACAGGAGTCAGGATAACGCCCTGGTAAGTAAACGGACCATACGGATTATCGCCAATGGCATAACAGAGCTTATGGGTGTCTCCCGTTGAATAGGAGAAATAATATTTACCATTGTATTTGTGCATCCAGGGGCCTTCAAAGTAGCGGCGGCCATTGTCACCGGCTTTCAGGGGTTCGCCGTTTTCGTCGAGAATCACGACATCGCGCGACTCTTCGGCAAACTCCAGCATATCGTCGCTGAGTTTGGCTACGCGGGCATACAATGCCGGTTCATCATCGGCAGGAAATGCCGGATTCTCAATTGCTTTATTGTCACGGTAACGCTGCAATTGCCCGCCCCACAATCCACCGAAGTAGATGTAATAGTCATTCTCGTTGTCCTCGAGCACGGCCGGGTCAATAGAGAAACTGCCTTTGATAGGGTCGCTTTGCGGAACGAAAGGACCTTCCGGTTTATCGCTAACAGCCACGCCAATACGGAAAATATCGTTCTTGTCTTTTAATGGGAAATAGAGATAGTACTTGCCGTTTTTGCAAGCAGCATCGGGCGCCCAGAGCTGACGACCTGACCAGGGAATATCTTTCACATCCAATGCAACACCATGATCTGTGACCTCTCCGTCAATATCATCCATCGAGAATACGTGGTAATCACGCATATCGAAGTGGTCACCGTTATCGTTTTCGGGAATGCCTGATTCGATGTCGTGAGAGGGGTAAATGTAAATCTTACCGTTGAATACATGTGCCGAAGGATCGGCTGTGTAAAGGTCTTTGACTAGGTATCGTGGTGTTTTCATATTGTCTATCTTCCTTTGGATTTGTTTCTTATGTGAATTTCTATTGTCTTTATTCTCTATTTATCAACCCGGCAAGCGTCCTGAAGCCGCTGTCCGGTGTGGGGCATCACAGTCTTTGTTCTTTGTTCTTGGCTCTCTGAAATTAGATCCCGCAATATCTGAACCAATCAAAGTCAGCATAGTTCTCCGATTCCTCATTATTCGAACTGGCATACATGCCAATATAAGTTCCGGTAAACCCTTCGTTTACCGTTGAACTCAGCAATGATGCTGCGAGTCCGTTTGCGAAAGCGATGTATTCTCCTTCTTTGGTTCCGAAATAAAAGTCGTACGTAGTAGTACAACCTCTCACAGTCAGATAGAGTTTGTCGTGAGCGGGCAATTCTGCCGATTTCATCAGGCTGCGTATCCCATTTTCGGTTTTGAATAACGAGAGGATTGATTTTCCTGTCTTTATTCCTTTGACAAATATGTAGTTGAACCGATCGTCACTCAGTAAAACCATTCCGGCTTCTTCTTTTTCTGCTTTAGGAGAAAATTCAAGTACAGTGGTTGCCTGAAACTCCTTGTGCTGTTGCCGTCTACCCACAAATGCCGGATTGCAAATCTCCTGAATTACTTCGGGTTGCAGGTAAAGACGCAAATTTCCGGGACGAGCGGTAAGTGAATAAAGCTCCTTTTGCGGCGGATGCACGGTATTCCAGATCATCCCCAACTCTTCCGATCCAAAATCATCACACGGATCCTGTAACGGATACGGGCACGGTGTTAAATCAGGTAAACGCTCTTCCACATTGATCAGTCCGTTGGTATTATCGAGTATCGGCCAACCATCTTCCGCCCAAATGATAGGTGCCAGAAACGTCTCCCTTCCCAGGTTGTAATTTACCCCTTCATAAGGTCTTACTCCGAGCAGTACCATCCACCATTCGCCATTCTGAGTCTCCACGATATCGGCGTGGCCCACTACGGCAATCGGACTCATCAGTGAAATATGCCGGTGAGTCACAATCGGATTACGCGGACAAATTTCATAATCGCCGTCAATCGTTTTGCAACGCGCCATCATCACACAGTGGTTGGTAAAGGTACCACCTTCGGCTACCAACAGGTAATACCAGCCATCCTTTTTGTAGAAATGGGGGGCTTCAATCCATTTGCTACGGGTTTTCTTGCCATCCCAGATCATGGAGCGTTCTCCGATAAACTGGAAAGTTTTCGGGTCAAGCTCACACAGGTAAATGGCATGATGCCCGTCGTATTCTCCCGGAGTGATGATGCAGTTTCCGGTGTACCACACCCGGCCGTCATCATCAAAATAGACTGTTGAGTCAATGCCGTCAGCTCCCTCCACAAAGATAGGATCACTCCACGGACCGGCAGGGTAAGTCGCCGTAATGATGTAATTATCGCGTCTGGCTTCCCGGCCTTCCGATACAAAGGTATTGATCATGTAGAACGTTCCTTTGTGATAACGGATCGTTGGAGCCCAGAGTCCAAGCGAAGTTTCGCAGTTTTTATAATCCAGCTGATCGGGGCGGTGAATTCCGTGCCCAATCTGCTCCCAATGCACCAGGTCTTTGCTGTGAAAGATGGGCAATCCGGGATAATATACGAACGAAGAGGTCACCATGTAGTAGTCCTCCCCCACCCGACAGATAGACGGGTCGGGGTAGAAACCACTGAGTATAGGATTTGAAAAAGTTTTCTGTGTCATGTTTTTTCTGGTAACAACAATTTAATCAATCCGATAAGCGGGATAAAGCCGCTGTACGGGTGTGGATCGCCAGCGTTCAGCGGCTACTTGCCGCTTGCCGCGTAAAATCTGAATTCAAATCAGATTTTAATCACAGCCTTCACGATATCCGCTTTGTTGTGAGCGCATTCGGTAAGACCTTCCTGTATTTGATCCAACGAATAAATGTTAGTAACGATGTCACTGATCTTCACCGCTCCCTGAGCTACGCTTTCAATAGCCAGAGGATAAATGTTTCGGTAACGAAATACCGATTTGATGGTCAGTTCTTTATCCAGAATCACATTGATCGGAACTTTGATGGTTTCGGTAGCATTATATCCCACCAGCACCAGGGTCGAGCCTTTTTTCGCCATTTTAATCAACTGCGCGGTGGTGATTTCAGTCCCGGCTGTTTCGATAGCCAGGTCACATCCTTTGCCTCCGGTTAGCTCCATGATTTTAGCAACCGCATCTTCTTCCTTGCCGTTGATGACTCCGGTAGCACCCAGTTGCATTGCCTTTTCGAGGCGTTTAGGCATTATATCGATTACGTAAACTTTGGAAACGCCCATCGCTTTCAATGCTAATAAGGTTACCAAGCCAATGCAACCTGCACCGGTTACCACTGCGGTCTGTCCTACCTGAGCACCTCCTTGCAGTGCGGCGTGGAAACCGACAGCCAATGGTTCGATCAATGCGCCTTCCATCGTACTTACGTTATCGGGAAGTTTGAAACAAAGGCTGGCCTGATGGGCCACAAACTCCTGATAAACGCCATTTACCGGTGGTGTGGCAAAGAAGATCACATCTTCGCAAAGGTTATATTTTCCGGCCTTGCAATGTTCGCACTCACCGCAGGTTTTGCCGGGCTCTAAAGCCACGCGGTCGCCGACTTTCAAATGTTTCACTTTATCGCCTACCTCAACGACTGTTCCGGCACATTCGTGACCGAGCACAAAAGGTGTTTCAACGATAAAGTTACCGATACGGCCTGTTTCGTAGTAGTGCAGGTCAGAGCCGCATACACCTACGTATTCCAGTTGTACCAATACTTCGTCACTTTGAGGAGTTGGTTTTGCGGTTTCCTGAAGTTCGACTTTGTACAAGTCGGTCATTATAGCTGTTTTCATTGATATGTTATTTTAGTTCGTAGTTTATTCTAAATTAAATGCCCGGATATAAGTATTCAGTCTTTGTTCTATAGTCTTATAGCTTACGTCTTATCGTCTTTGTTCTTATAGTCTTTGTTCTATAGTCTTATAGCTTACGTCTTATCGTCTTTGTTCTTATAGTCTTTGTTCTTATAGCTTCTTCAATAATCGTTTCCACCACCGGTTTAGGCTGATAGTTCCGGTCAAAGAGCAACGGATAATCTTTTCGTCCGGGAATAGGCCAGTCGTTGCGCCAGGTCTGTTTATCAGTGACTCCCCAGATAGTTACCCGGCTAATCTTATCGCTGTGTTTGATAAAGAGATTGAAGAATTCGCCCAACCTTTTGTTCCACTGAGCCGCCACTTTTTCAGGCATACCATCGGGATAAGGATTCATGTTTTTGTCATAAGCATATTTCATTCCCACATCGGCTCCGACATTTTTCGTAGGGAAAGGAATTACAGTCATGTCAAGTTCAGTAATCATTACCTTTACCCCCAAAGCGGCAAACTCGACGATGCTCTTCTCTTCTTCGGCAACTGATGGAAAATCCATTGAGAAATGCCCCTGCATACCGATGCCATCCACTTTCACTCCCTGTTGTTGGAGGTTACGAATCATTTTTACAACCCCTTCCCTTCTACCGGGTAATGCCATTGAATAATCGTTGTAAATCAGTTGCGCTTCAGGATCTACCTCTCTGGCCATCTGAAAAGCCAACCGGATATAATCCTCACCAATGATCTGGTAA
>Ga0209464_10000585_pt1 | contig 11754 bp, 11 predicted proteins | sample DOMMetBare1Fresh_2_FD_187473 | JGI IMG/M metagenome (GOLD analysis project Ga0209464, IMG submission 187473) | Wetland sediment microbial communities from St. Louis River estuary, USA, under dissolved organic matter induced mercury methylation -... | ecosystem: Environmental > Aquatic >... | reverse complement strand
TCGGCCTCCTCGATGGCCCGCTTGATCGAGGCGACGGTGGCGTCGATGTTGACCACCACGCCCTTGCGCAGACCCTTCGAAGGGTGGGTGCCGATGCCGATGATGTCCAGCCCATCGTCGTTGACCTCGCCGACGATGGCGCAGATCTTGGTCGTCCCGATGTCCAGGCCGACCAGGATGTCTCCGTTCTTCGCCATGTGAACCGCCTTTCGGGCGAGCAGCGCCACGCGCCCACGCCCCGCCGACCGCGTCAGGGACCTCTCGGGCCCCGACCGTCCACTGCACCGCTCCGCCCCGCCGGCCGCACGGCCACCCAGTCCGGGTGCCGCCGGTTGTCGAGGTGGAGCACCTCCGCCCTCCGTCCGTCCGACTCGAGCGCGGAGAGCACCCGCCCGAGCCGCTCCAGCTTGGCGGGCAGGTCGCCCTGGCCCAGCCGGACCTCCATGCCGTCGTCGCCGGCGTAGACCGTCACGCCCAGGTCCGCGCCCACGTGGATCTCCGACACCGGTGCGCGCCGATCGAGGCCGGCGTCGCGCCAGCGGTCGAGGAGGGCCAGCGCCGCTTGCAGTACGGACGTCACCTCGTCGCGGCGCACGGCGTGGTCGTCGCGCGTCAGGCCGGTCACCACCGGCAGGTCGAGCCCGTCGCCGGGGGCGGCCCGCTTGAAGACCTGGCCGCGTCCGTCCACCAGGTAGAGGCCGCCCAGGTCGACCAGGGCGGCTGCGCGCCGCTCGGTCACCGCCACCTCCAGCGCCGGGGGCAGGGTGCGGCGGATCTCAACCGAGGCCACCCATGGGTTGCGCCGGAGCGCCGTGGCCATGCCGTCGAGGTCGGAGAGGAGCAGGTGGTCCCCCGGCTGGATGGGGGAGAGCTCGCCCAGTCCGGCGGAGGTGAGCTGGGAGAGGCCAGCGAAGCGGATCTCGCCGATGCGCAGGGCCGGACCCTTCACGCCCACCGACCAGGTGGCCCAACCGGCGGCGGCCAGCAGCCCCAGGGCCACGGCCGTGGGCAGGGCCAGCGAGACGGCGCGCGCCAGCTGGCGCCGCACCTCTGTTGGACCCCTGTCCATCGTCCGCCGGTTCCGACCCCGCGCCACCGCCGCTCCTTGCCTGTCCCGCGGCCTGCGCCGCGGCACCCCGGACCGCCGCCCACCCGCGGCCGCTTCCGGGCGCTATCGCCCGATGGTCGACTGTGCCCCAGTTGTCCACACAGGCAAGTTTTCGACCGACCCCACCGTCCGGGTACCCGTGAATGGCCCCGTCCATGCAGTCGTCCACGGCGGGGCGGGGACCACGGGTCACCGCCGCCCCCTTTTCTTGACCTCGCCCGACGGCTGGGACAAGAGGGATGCCGATATCGACGCGCCGGGCCATCACTCCCGGCGGAACGGAGCCAGCCTGCATGCGCCCCATCCTGCTCACCCTCGCCCTCGGCCTGCTGTCGGCCACCCCCGCGCTGGCGGGCGATCCCCGGCTGGCGCCGCGCCCCAGGGACCAGGCGACGGTGGTGCACACCCCCTTCGAGATAGGCGCCTGCGACACCTGCCACGCCAGCGCCGACCCCAAGGCACCCGGTCCGGCCAACGTGAGCAAGGCGACCTGCCTGACCTGTCACGACGAGTTCGGTGGCACCTCCCCGGTGCGCATCGGCAAGGGCAAGAGCCACCCGATCAAGGGCGAGTGCATCAGCTGCCACAACCCGCACAACTCGGCGAAGAAGAAGCTGTTGCTCTAGCCGCCCGGCCGGCGACCCGTTCGCCGCGTCGCGGTGTGGAAGTCCGGGGAACCTTGGCGGTTCGCCGGTTTCTGCACTTTGGTTGTCGAGGATCAAGGCCCCAAAGACCCCCAGGTGACGTAGGATACGGGCCCACGCGGTCCGATCCGGGAAGGGGCACGGGACCGCAGCGCCGGCCCCGTGGAGCACATCGAAATGGACAAGCGGCTCACGAAGCTGACCCGACTCCTGGCGGTGCCGGTGCTGCTGGCCGGCGCCACGGCGCTGGCCGCCCCGCTCAAGACCGAGGTCAGGAAGAAGGAGACCCGGCGGGGCATCCAGGTGGCCCCCATCCCGCCCGGTCCCAGCGTCAAGTGGTCGCACGGACCCTTCGAGGCGGGCGACTGCTCCATCTGCCACGAGCGGAACGACCCGAAGAGCCCCGGCCCCATCACCATGGGCATCAACGAGCTCTGCTACTCCTGCCACGAGGAGTTCCAGGGCATCATGGCCCGCAAGTTCAAGCACGTGCCGGCCGCCGAGACCTGCACCAACTGCCACAACCCGCACAACGCCACCGAGAAGAAGCTGCTCGGCGCCGAGATGGTCGAGATGTGCGTCGGCTGCCACAAGGGCATCCGCGAGCAGATCGTCAACGCCAAGGTGAAGCACGACGCCGTCACCACCGGCGAGAAGTGCTCCAACTGCCACAACCCGCACGCCGCCAACGTGGAGAAGCTGCTCATCCAGCTGCCCTTCGACCTGTGCGTCAACTGCCACTCGAAGGACGGCATGATGTCCGACGACGGCAAGCAGATGACCAACTACAAGGCCTGGCTGGCCGACAACAAGGTGTGGCACGAGCCGGTCAAGGCCAAGGACTGCTCGGCCTGCCACCGCACCCACGGCGGCGACAACTTCCGCCTGCTGGTCTCGGCCTACCCGTCCACCTTCTACGCGCCCTACGCCACCAAGGCCTACGCGCTCTGCTACGGCTGCCACAACGACAAGGTGGTCTCGGTGGAGGAGACCACCACCCTGACCGGCTTCCGCGACGGCTCGCGCAACCTGCACTACGTCCACGTGCACAAGGAGCGCGGCCGCACCTGCCGCGCCTGCCACGAGGTCCACGCCTCCAGGCAGGACCACCACATCCGCGACGGCGTGCCCTACGGCCCCAAGGGCTGGCTGCTGAAGATCAACTACACCAAGCTCCCCAACGGCGGCTCCTGCGCCAAGACCTGCCACGAGACCAAGGCGTACAACAACAAGACGCTCACCTCCTCGGCGCCGAAGTAGGCCGCGCGTGCTGTCGTCCCGCCGACGCTCCACCGGGTGGGTGGTCGCCGCCACGCTGGTGGCCGCCTTCTTCCCGCGGCCCGGCCGGGCCTTCTCCAACGTCGCCGTGGGCGACGCCCTGGACAGCCCCGCGCTGCGCACGCTGGACGGCGGCACGGCCGAGCTGCTGTCGAAGAAGCACGCCGCCAGCGTCTTCGTCTTCTTCCGGCCCGGGCAGGACCACTCGCTCGACGCGCTGAAGGACCTGGCGGCGGTGCAGAAGGAGCTGGCGGGCCGCCCCGTCCGCTGGGTGGGCGTGGTCTCCGACTCCTGGCCCGCCGCCGAGGTGCGCGCCACCGTCCAGGCCGCCGGCATCGACTGGCCGGTGCTGGTGGACGAGGGCGACGCCCTCTACGGCAAGCTGGGCGTGCGGCTGCACCCGGTGGTGGGCATCGCCGACCAGCGCGCGCGCCTCGTCGCCTACGAGCACTTCCGCCAGATCAACTTCCGCGAGCTGGTGCTGGCGCGGCTGCGCCTCCTGCTCGGCGAGATCGACCAGGCGGCCATGAGCCGGGTGATCGATCCGCCCCGCAGCACCCTGCCGAGCGACGACCCGCGGGACGTGGCGCGCCGCCACCTCAACCTGGCGCGCATGCTCTGGAAGCGCGGCAACGCCGAGAAGGCGCTGGAGCAGGCGCGTCGCAGCGTGGAGGTGGCCCCGCTGGCCGACGCCTGGGCCTTCCAGGGCGAGGTGCTGGCCGCCCAGGGCCGGTGCCCCCAGGCCCTCCCGGCCTTCGAGGCCGCCTTGAAGATCGAGCCGGCCCACGCCGTCGCACGGAAGGGCGCCACCGGCTGCGCCAGGTAGGCGCCGCCGCGACATCGTCACGAGGACCCACCCACCCATGCCCGGAAGACTCCGCCACCTGCTGCTCGCCACGCTCCTGGCCGCCCCCTTCGGCGCCGCCCGGGCCCACGTCGAGGCGGGCACGCCGGTGGAGAACGTCGAGCTGCGCTCCACCGCGGGGGGCAAGGAGCAGCTGCTCAACCCCAAGGCCAAGGTCACCGCCATCATCTTCGTGCGCGCCGGCCAGGACCGCTCCGCCGACGCCCTCAAGGCCATGGCGCGCTGCGAGCAGGACCTCTCGGCCAGGCCGGTGCGCTTCGTGGCGGTGGTGAGCGGCGAGACGCCGCCCGAGGAGGCCCGGGGGCTGGCCGCGGCGGCCGGGGTGAAGATGCCGGTGCTCATCGACGACAAGGACGCGCTCTACGAGAGGCTGGGCGTGCGCAACCACCCGGTCGTCTTCCTGCTCGACGCCAGGAGCCGGGTGGCGGCCTTCGAGCAGTACCGCCAGATCGACTACTGCGACGTCATCCGGGCCCGCATCCGCCTCCTGCTCGGCGAGATCGACCAGGCCGCGGTGGAGGCGGTGCTGAACCCGCCCAGGAACACCATGCCGGGCGACGACCCGCAGGACGTCTCGCAGCGCGACGTCAACCTGGGGCGCCGCCAGCTCAAGATCAAGCAGTACGACAAGGCCCTGGCGAGCGCCCGCAAGGCGCTGGAGCGGGCCCCCTCGGCCGGCGCCTTCGCCCTCATCGGCGACGTCTACGCCGCCCAGGGCAAGTGCCCGGCCGCCGTGTCGCAGTACGATCAGGCCCTCAAGCTCGAGCCGGAGAACAAGGTGGCGCAGGCCGGCAAGCAGCGCTGCAGCAAGCCCTAGCCTCGCCATGACCAACGCCCGCGCCGCCATCGCCGCCGCCCTGCTGGCCCTCCTCCCCCTCGGCGCCCGCGCCTGGGCCGAGGCCGGCACCCAGGTCGAGAACCTCGAGCTCGCCACCCTCTCCGGCGCGAAGGAGAGGATCCTCTCCCCCAAGGCCAGGGCCAACCTGATCGTCTTCTTCCGCACCGGGCAGGACCGGTCGTCCGACGCCCTCGGCCTGCTGGCCACCTGCGAGAAGGCCTTCGCCGGCAAGCCGGTGCACTGGGTGGGGGTGGTCTCCTCCACCGAGGACGCCGAGGCGGTGCGCGCGCTGGTGGCGCGCAGCGGCATCGGCTTCCCGGTGGTGGTGGACGAGGGGGACAAGCTCTACGACCGCCTCGGCATCCGGCTCCACCCCATGGTGGCCATCACCGACGCGAGGTTCCGGCTGGAGTCGATGGAGATGTACCGGCAGATCGACTACTGCGAGATCATCAGGGCGCGCGTGCGCTTCCTGCTCGGCGAGCTGGACCGCGCCGGCCTGGAGGCGGTGCTCTCCCCGCCCAAGAGCACCATGCCGGGCGACGACATCCGGGACGTGGCGCGGCGCGACGTCAACCTGGGGCGGAGGCAGCTCAAGATCAAGCAGTACGACAAGGCGCTGGCGAGCGCCCGCAAGGCGCTGGAGAAGGCGCCGGTGGCGGCGGCCTTCACGCTCATGGGCGACGTCCACGCCGCCCAGGGCAAGTGCCGCGAGGCGGTGAAGCAGTACGAGCAGGCCCTGAAGCTCGATCCCAAGGACGAGGGGGCCGCGGCCGGCAAGGCGGCCTGCGCAGGGAAGTAGCGGGCGGGGCGCCGCCCGCGGCTAGGCCTTGAGCGCCGCCCCGTCGAGCAGCCGCTGGCACAGCGCCGGGAAGGGGATGCCGTTCCCGGCGGCGATCTTGGGCACCAGGCTGGTGGCGGTCATGCCGGGCAGCGTGTTGACCTCGAGGATGAAGGGCGTCCCCTCGGCGGTGAGGATGAAGTCGGTGCGGGTCACGCCGGCGCAGCCCAGCCCCTGGTGCGCCGCCTCGGCCGCCTCCATGAGCTTGCGGGTGTCGGGCTCGGAGATCCGCGCCGGGTAGTGGTACTGCGTGGTGCCGGCGGTGTACTTGGCGGCGTAGTCGTAGAACTCGTTGGCCGGCACCACCTCGATGACGCCGAGGGCCGTGCCGTCGAGCACCGCCACCTGCACCTCCTTGCCCCTGACGTACTTCTCCACGATGACGTCGCCCTTCCAGCGCGCCGCCTCGGCGCAGGCCGCCGCCAGGTGCGTCGGGTCCTTCACCAGGGTGACGCCCACGCTGGAGCCCTCGCAGGACGGCTTCACCACCACCGGGAAGGTGAAGGGCAGGTCGGCGCCGTGGATGGAGAGGGCGCGCGAGGGCGGGAAGACGCGGTACTCGGCCAGCGCCAGCCCCAGGTGCCTGAAGAGGAGCTTGGCGAGGACCTTGTCCATGCCCACCGCCGAGGCGAGCACGCCCGAGCCGGTGTAGGGGATGCCCAGCGACTCGAGCAGCCCCTGGATGCAGCCGTCCTCGCCGAAGCGGCCGTGCAGGGCCACGAAGGCCACCGCCGCCCCCTCGGCCCGCAGCCGCGCCGCCACGTCGAGGTCGACATCGAGCAGCACCACGTCGTGACCCGTGGCGCGCAGCGCCTCGGCGACGGCGGCGCCGGTCTTGAGCGAGACCTCGCGCTCGGAGGAGCGCCCGCCGTAGAGGACTGCCACCTTCTTGCCCGTCCAGGTTCCCATGGCGCCTCCCATATCACGGGGCCGCGCCCCGGCTCCCCCGCCTACGCCTGCAAGTCCTCGGCCTCGAAGTCGCCGAGCAGCTTCACCTCGGCGTGGAGCTCGACCCCGAACTGCTCCTTCACCCGTCGCCGCGCCAGCCCGAGCAGCGCGCGGACGTCGCGCGCCGTGGCGCCGCCCAGGTTGACCACGAAGTTGGCGTGGACCTCCGACCACGTGGCTGCGCCGACACGGTGCCCCTTGAGTCCCACCGCCTCGATGAGCTGGCCGGCGTACCGGCCGGGGGGGTTCCAGAAGGTGGAGCCGAAGTTGGGCTGGCCGAGCGGCTGGCTGCGGCGCCGCTGGGCCACGTCGGCCTCCATGGCGGCCCGGCTCGCCGCCACGTCGCCGGGGCGCAGCCGCACCTCCAGGCGCGTCACCACGGCGCCCTCCGGCAGCCGGCTCACCCGGTAGCCGAGCCCGAGGGCCGCGGCCGCCACCCAGCCGGCGCCGTCGGCGGTGGCGAGCTCGGCGCGCACCAGCACGTCCTTCAGCTCGCCGGCGCGCGTGCCGGCGTTCATGGCGGTGGCCCCGCCGAGCGTGCCGGGGATGCCGGCCAGGAACTCGGCGCCCACCAGGCCGAGGGCGTGGCCGCGCGTCGGCAGCCGCGAGATGGGGGCGCCGGCCGGCAGGACCAGCGTGCCGCCCGCCGCGTCGCCCGGGTCGGCCTGCTCCGGGCCCCACTCGGCGGGCAGGCGCAGCACCACGCCGCGCACGCCCCGGTCGGCCACCAGCGTGTTGGCGCCGCCGCCCAGCACGGCGAGCGGCACGCCCAGCTCCCGCACGCCGAGGAGGAGCGCCGCCAGGTCCTCGGGGTCGGCGGGGCGCACCAGCAGGTCGGCCGGACCGCCCACGCGGATGGAGGTGCGCGGGGCGAGCGGCTCGTCGCGGAGCACCTCGCCGCGCAGCCGTGAGGCCAGGGCCTCGCGCCAGTCGGCGGCCGCCACGTCAGCCACCCAGCAGGGCCAGCAGCTCGGGCCCCACCTGCGTCACGTCGCCGGCGCCGAGGGTGATGACCAGATCGCCCGGGCGGACCTTCTCGCGCGCCGCGGCGGCCAGGCCGGCGCGCGGCACGTAGGCGGCGTCGCGGTGGCCGCAGGCGCGGATGGCCTCCACCAGCCCCTGCGGCGACACGCCGGGGATGGGCTCCTCGCCGGCGGCGTAGACGTCGGTGAGGAGCAGGAGGTCGGCGTCGTTGAAGGCGGTGGCGAACTCGGCGTGCAGGTCGCGGGTGCGCGTCCAGCGGTGGGGCTGGAAGACGCAGACGACGCGCCGCTGGAAGGCCTCGCGGGCGCCCCGGAGCGTGGCCCGCACCTCGGCGGGGTGGTGGCCGTAGTCGTCCACCACGGTGACGCCGCCCACCTCGCCCTTGACGGTGAAGCGGCGCTGCACCCCCTGGAAGGAGGCCAGGCCGGCGCGGATGACGTCGGGCGGGAGGCCCATCTCGTCGCCCAGCGCCACCACCGAGAGGGCGTTGAGCGCGTTGTGGCGCCCCACCATGGCCACCTCGAAGCGCCCCAGCGGCTCGGCGCGGCGGAAGGCGTCGAAGCGGGTGGCGTGGCCCGAGACCTCGATGCGCTCGGCGCGGTAGTCGGCCTGGTGGCTCTCGCCGTAGGTGACGTAGCGCTTGCCCACCTCGGGCAGGATCGACTGCACGGTGGGGTGGTCGACGCACAGGATGGCCAGGCCGTAGAAGGGCACGCGGTTGACGAAGTCCACGAAGCCCTGGCGCAGCGCCGCCTCGGTCTTCCAGTGGTCGAGGTGCTCCGGGTCGATGTTGGTGACGATGGCCAGGGTGGGCGGGATGTGCAGGAACGAGCCGTCCGACTCGTCGGCCTCCACCACCATGTAGTCCCCCTTGCCCAGCTTGGCGTTGGAGCCGAAGCCGTTGACCTTGCCGCCCACCACGGCGGTGGGGTCGAGGCCGGCGTGGGCCAGCAGGTGGGCCGCCATGGAGGTGGTGGTGGTCTTGCCGTGCGACCCGGCGATGGCCACGCCGTACTTGAGGCGCATCAGCTCGGCCAGCATCTCGGCCCGCTGGATGACCGGCACCTTGCGCGCGCGCGCCTCCACCACCTCGGGGTTGTCCCGCCGCACCGCCGAGGAGGTGACCACCACGTCGGCGTCGGCCACGTGGGCCGCCTGGTGGCCCAGCGCGATGCGGCCGCCCAGCGAGGCCAGGCGGCGGGTGATGTCGGAGGCCTTGAGATCGGAGCCGGAGACGGCGTAGCCGAGGTTGAGCAGCACCTCGGCGATGCCGCTCATGCCGATGCCGCCGATGCCGACGAAGTGGATCTTGGCGGGACGGGAGCGGAAGAGGGACATGGCGATCCTCGCGGCGCGGCCGGACTACAGCCCCGGGGGGCGCACCGGTGTGAAGCCGGGCCCGCGGTCCTGCCCGAAGGGCGAGCCCCAGCGGGCCTGGACCAGCTCGGCGCAGACGTCGGCGATCTCGCGGGCGGCGGCCGGGCTGCCCATGCGGCCGGCGGCGCGCGACATCTTCTCGCGCCGCTCGGGGTGGGCCAGGATGGCGCGGATCTCGGCGGCCAGCAGCTCGCCGGTGAGGTCGCGCTCCTCGATCATGACGGCGGCCCCGGCGTCCACCAGGCTGCGCGCGTTGATGACCTGGTGGTTGTCGGCGGCGGCCGGGAAGGGGATGAGGATGGAGGGCTTCTTGCACACCGTCAGCTCGGCCAGGGTGGTGGCGCCGGCGCGGCACAGCACCAGGTCGGCCTCGGCGTAGGCCCGGCTCATGTCGGTGATGAACTCCCGCACGTCGGGCTCGAAGCCCACCGCCTGGTAGCCCCGCTCCACCTGCTCGCGGTCGCGCGCGCCGGTCTGGTGCACCACCCGCAGCCGCCCGCGCAGGTCGGCCAGGTGGGGCAGCGCCTCGATGACCCGCATGTTGAGGGCGTGGGCCCCCTGCGAGCCGCCGAAGACCAGCAGCCCGGCGCGCGCGTGGTCGGCCGAGGGGCGCATGAAGTTCTCGAGGAGCTGGCGCCGGATGGGGTTGCCGAGCTGGTGCACCTTGCGGGCCGGGAAGTTGGCGGCCGCCTCGGGGAAGGCCGTGAAGGCCGCCTGCACCACCCACCCGAGCAGCCGGTTGGTGAGGCCGGCCACGGCGTTCTGCTCCTGCACGGCGGTGGGGATGCGCAGGAGCCAGGCGGCCAGCACCAGCGGGCCGGAGGCGTAGCCGCCCACCCCCACCACCACGTCGGGCTTCCAGCGGCGCAGGATGCCGAGCGACTGGGCGAAGGCGCGCGGCAGCAGGAGGGCGTTCTGCAGGGCCCCGAGCGGCCCCTTTCCCTTCAGCCCCTTCACGTCGACCAGCTCGATGGGGAAGCCGGCGGCCGGCACCACCTGGGCCTCCAGGCCGCGGGCCGTGCCCACGAAGACCACGTCGTTCTGGGGGTGGCGCGTCACCACCTCCTCGGCCAGCGCGATGCCGGGGAAGACGTGGCCGCCGGTGCCGCCGCCCGCCACGAGCAGCCTCACGGCGCCGTCTCCATGGCCGCGCCGGGCGGCGCCACCCGCACCGCGTGCACGCCCTGGCGCAGGAACCCGCCCCGGTCGCCCGAGACGGAGAGGAGGATCCCGGCGGCCCCGAGCAGCGTCATGAGCGAGCTGCCGCCGTAGGAGACGAAGGGGAGGGTGAGCCCCTTGGTGGGCAGCAGGCCGAAGACCACCGCCAGGTTGACCAGTGCCTGGGCGCCGAAGAGCGTGGTGAGGCCCAGGGCGGCGTAGGCGCCGAAGGGCTCGGCGGCGCGCAGCGAGGCGCGCAGCCCGCGCCAGCAGAGCACGCCGTAGAGGAGCAGCAGCACGCCGATGCCGAGCAGCCCGGCCTCCTCGGCGATGACCGCGGCGATGAAGTCGGTGTGGGCGGCCGGCAGGTAGAAGAGCTTTCCCTTGCCCTGCCCCAGCCCCTGCCCCAGCCAGCCGCCGTTGCCGATGCCCAGCAGCGACTCGACCAGCTGGAAGCCGGCGCCGTCGCGGTGCCCCCAGGGATCGAGGTAGGCGAGCCAGCGCTCCAGCCGGTAGGGGGTGCCGGCGATGAGCCGCCACAGGATGGGCACCGCCAGGAGGCCGGCGCCGACCAGGTAGGAGAGGCGGGCGCCGGCCGAGAAGAGCATGGTGAAGAGCACCAGCGCCATGATGACGCAGGTGCCGAGGTCGCGCTCCAGCAGCACCAGCACCATGAGCGCGCCGGCCACCAGCAGGTGGGGCAGGAAGCCGATGGAGAAGAGCTTCACCTTGTCGCGCTTGCGCGAGAGCGAGTGGGCCAGGTAGAGCACCAGCGCCACCTTGGCCAGCTCGGCCGGCTGGAAGTTGACCGCGCCGAGCGAGATCCAGCGGCGCGCCCCGCCGGCCAGCCGCCCGATGCCGGGGACGAGCACCGCCACCAGGGCCAGGGCGGTGAAGGCCAGCAGCGGGTAGGCCAGCGCCTGCAGCCGCCGGTAGCCGAGCTTGAGCGCGGCCACCAGCAGCACCAGCCCCAGGGCGAAGGCCACCGCCTGGCGCTTCAGGAAGAAGAACTCGTCGTGGAGCTGGCGCGTGGCGGTGATGGCGCTGGCCGAGTAGACCATGACGGCGCCGCCGGCCGAGAGGACCAGCACCGCGGTGAGCAGGAGCCAGTCGAAGGGCAGCGGCGCCTGGCGCGGCGAGAGGGGGGCCGGGGCCGAAGGGCTGGTCACGGCAGCGCCTCCACCAGGCGGCGGAAGACGGCGCCGCGCTCCTCGTAGCTCTTGAACTGGTCGTAGCTGGCGCAGGCCGGCGAGAGCAGCACCACGTCGCCCGGCGCGGCCAGGGCGGCGGCGCGCGCCACCGCGGCGTCGAGCGTGCCGCAGGCCTCGGTGTGGGCCAGGCCGCCCAGCTCGCGCTCCACCGCCGGGGCGTCCTCGCCCAGGGTGAGCAGGGCCTTCACCCGGTTGGCGAAGAGGGGGCGCAGCGGGAGGTAGGGGGCCTTCTTGCCGCGGCCGCCCATGAGCAGGATGAGGCGGGCCGTGCCGGCCGGGAAGGCCGAGAGCCCCACCGTGGTGGAGTCGACGTTGGTGGCCTTGGAGTCGTTGACCCACTCCACCCCCTGGCGCTCGCGCACCAGCTCGAGCCGGTGGGGCAGGCCGCCGAAGCCGTCCAGGGCCCGCTGCGCCTTGTCGCCCGGCACGCCGAGGAGGCGGGCGCAGAGCAGCGCGGCCATGGCGTTCTCCAGGTTGTGGCGGCCGCGCAGGGCCCGGTTGC
>Ga0209464_10000584_pt1 | contig 11787 bp, 8 predicted proteins | sample DOMMetBare1Fresh_2_FD_187473 | JGI IMG/M metagenome (GOLD analysis project Ga0209464, IMG submission 187473) | Wetland sediment microbial communities from St. Louis River estuary, USA, under dissolved organic matter induced mercury methylation -... | ecosystem: Environmental > Aquatic >... | reverse complement strand
CCGCCCCGGCGTCGACCCCGGTGTCGACGTCGTCATCGGCCCCGGCGTCGGCCTTGAGGAAGAGCGCGTGGACCGGGGCGAAGTGGCGGTAGAGCGGCAGGACCGCGGCGCCCAGGGCGCGGGCGTCGGCGCCCACCGTGCCCACCATGAGGCTCGGCCGGCTGATGCCCTCCCAGCTGATGCCGTCGAGCACGCGGTCGGTGCGCGCCACCATCTCGCCGATCACCTGCCGGTGCATCGAGCCGTCGAAGACCACCGCCTCCAGGTCGAGCAGCGAGGCGGCCGCGGCGATGGTGTGGGCCAGCGCCGGCCCGGTGTCGTCGAGCCAGGCGCTCGTCACGGGCCACGGCTCCGGCGAGACGGCGCGCCCGTCGTGGGCGGCGGCGGCCGGCCAGCCTCGGGCCGTGAAGCGCTGCTCCAGCACCAGCCCCGAGGCCCCGTGGAGCAGCTGGCGCGGCGCGGCGCCGGGCTCCGCCTGCCAGGGCAGCGAGCCGACCGCGCCGGCGTTGCCGTGCGGCCCGTGGTGCAGGTCGCCCTCCACCACCAGGCCGCCGCCGATGAAGGTGCCCACGAACAGGTAGAGGTAGTTGCGCAGGCGGCGGCCGGCCCCCAGCACCAGCTCGGCCGCGCAGGCCGCGGTGGTGTCCTTGGCGAACTCCACCGGCAGCGGCGTCATGGCCTGGATGCGCTCGCGCACGTCGACGCCCTGCCAGGCGTCCATGGCGCCGGCCGGCGCGCCGAGGAAGTCGCGCCAGCCGCCCATCCAGAGCGGCGCGGCCACCCCAACGCCCACCACCCGGCGCGCCTGACGCCCGAGCTGCCCGAGCACGGCGGCCAGCCGCGCCTCGATGGCCGGGAAGATCTGCGCGGGGTCGGGGTACGGGTACTCGAGCGACTCGCGGCAGCGGACCTTGGCCGCGAAGTCCATGGCCAGCACGTCGAGGCTGCGCCGCCCGACCTTGACGCCCACCGTGAAGGCGCCGTCGGGGTTGAGCGCGATGGGCACCGAGGGCTGGCCGACGCGGCCGCGCAGCCGCGCCCCGCGCACCACCAGCCCGCGCGTGAGCAGGCTGTTGAGGATGACCGAGGCGGCCTGGGTGGAGAGGCGCGTCATCCGCGCCACCTCGGCCTTGGGCAGCGCGCCGTGCAGCCGGATGGCCTGCAGCACCACGCGCTCGTTGAACTGGCGCATGCCCACCTGGTTCGAGCCGCGGGGGCGGCGCAGGGCGTCCTGGGGGGCTGGAGCGGCGGTCTTCGTACGACCTCCAGGGGCTTCAAGGCCCTCGAGCTTGCGAAGCCTACATCACCTCACGCGGGGGTCGCGACCCTGCTGCCGCCGGGATGGGGAACCCAAAAAGGCATGCCATCCCAGCCTGTTGCGTTCTCTGAGGGCGCCAGTGTACTTTAAAAACATCAACATGTTTTATTCTTTCTTCACCTCTTGCACCTCTGCGCGGAGGTCGGCCCCGCCGAGCCCGCTGGGAAAGGGGGGGGGCCACGCGAATAGGTGCAGCCTCGATGTGGTCGTCGCCTTCATGCAGCCGCAGCAGGTCGTGACGCCATCCAACCGGGAGGTCCCATGGTCCAGAAGCTCTCGCTGTCGTTCCTCGCCCTCGTCGTCCTGGCCGCCGGCGCGGCCTCGGCGGCCGACCCCATCGTCGTCGGTCTCATCACCAAGACCGAGACCAACCCGTTCTTCGTGAAGATGAAGGAGGGCGCCGCGGCCGAGGCGGCCAGGCAGGGCGCCAAGCTCCTCACCGGCGCCGGCGCCAAGGACGGCGACAACGAGGGCCAGGTGACGGCGATGGAGAACATGATCAACGCCGGCGCCAAGGGCATCCTCATCACCCCCAGCGACACCAAGGCCATCGTGCCGGCCATCAAGAAGGCGCGCGCGCAGGGCGTGCTGGTCATCGCCCTCGACACCGCCACCGAGCCGCAGGACGCGGTCGACGCCCTCTTCGCCACCAACAACTTCAACGCCGGCCTGCTCATCGGCCAGTGGTCCAAGGCGGCCATGGCCGGCAAGAAGCTGGTCATCGCCACCCTCGACCTGCAGCCGGGCATCACCGTCGGCGCGCAGCGCCACAACGGCTTCCTCCAGGGGCTCGGCCTCGCCACGGCCGACCCGAACGCCTCCTCGCTGGTGACCGCGCCGCAAGTGGTCTGCGCCCAGGACACCCACGGCGACCAGGCCGAGGGCCAGGCCGCCATGGAGAACTGCCTCTCCAAGAACCCGGACATCAACCTCGTCTACACCATCAACGAGCCGGCCGCGTTCGGCGCCTACAAGGCCATCAAGGCGGCGGGCAAGGAGAAGCAGATCACCATCGTCTCGGTCGACGGCGGCTGCCGCGGCGTCCAGGGCGTGGTCGAAGGCAAGATCGCCGCCACCTCCCAGCAGTACCCGCTCAAGATGGCCACCATGGGCGTCGAGGCGGTGGTGAGGTTCGCCAAGGGCGGCGGCAAGGCCGCCGGCTACACCGACACCGGCGTCACCCTCATCACGGACAAGACGCAGGCCGGCGTCGACAGCAAGGACTCCAAGTTCGGCGTGGCGAACTGCTGGGGCACGAAGTGACCTAGCTTCACGGTGGGTGGCGGCGGGGACGACCCGCCGCCGCTCGTCCCGACCGGGAGGATCGACCACATGACCGCCGCCGCCACCGCACCCGCCTCGCGCAGCTCCGGCCTCGTCGCCCTCCTGCGGGCGCAGCCCATCTTCGGTCCGCTGGCGGCGCTCCTGCTGGCCTGCGTCTTCTTCGCCACGCAGACCGACCGGTTCCTCACCGGCTCCAACTTCTCCCTCGTCCTGCAGCAGGTGATGGTGGTCGGCACGCTGGCCATCGGCCAGACGCTGATCATCCTCACCGGCGGGATCGACCTCTCCAACGGCATGATCATGGCGCTCTCGTCGGTGCTCACCACCGGCCTCATCGCCAACTCCGGCTGGAACCCGGCCGCCGCCGTGCTGCTCGGCCTGGCCGTCTGCGCCGCCATCGGCTTCATCAACGGCTGGCTCTCCACCGCCATCGGCCTGCCGCCCTTCATCGTCACGCTGGGCATCTACAACATCACCTGGGCGCTGGTGCGCAACTACACCACCGCCACCATCACCGACGTCCCCGACTCGCTCCTCTTCTTCGGCAACACCTTCTCGGTCGGGAGCACCCAGATCACCTACGGCTCGGTGCTCATGCTGGCGCTCTTCGTGGTCGGCTGGTTCGTGCTCGGCTCCACGCGGGCCGGGCGGGCCGTCTACGCGGTGGGCGACAACCCCGAGGCGGCGCGCCTGGCCGGCATCAAGACCAAGTGGGTGCTCAACGCCGTCTACACGGTGGCGGCCCTCTCCTACGGCGTCGCCGGCCTCCTGCTGGTGGCCCGCACCGGCGTGGGCGATCCGCAGGCCGGCCAGAGCGGCAACCTCGACTCCATCACCGCCGTGGTGCTGGGCGGCACCAGCCTCCTCGGCGGCCGTGGCCAGATCATGGGCACGCTGGTCGGCGCCCTCATCGTCGGCGTCTTCCGCAACGGCCTGCAGCTCATGGGCATCGGCTCCACCTACCAGGTGCTCATCACCGGCGTGCTGGTCATCGTGGCCGTCTCGGTGGACTACCTCTCCCACCGGGCCAAGTAGGCGCCCGGGCCACCGCACCAGGAGACCGCCATGGCCACCGCCACCTCAGCGACTCCGGGGAAGGTCCTCCTGGAGATGAAGGGCATCGGCAAGTCGTTCCCCGGCGTCAAGGCGCTGCAGGGCGTCAGCCTGACCGTCCGCGAGGGGCAGGTGCACGCCCTGCTCGGCGAGAACGGCGCCGGCAAGTCGACCCTCATCAAGATCCTCTCGGGCGCCTACTCGCGCGACGAGGGCGAGATCCTCTTCGAGGGGCGGCCGGTCGCCATCCGCGGCCCGGAGGACGCCCAGGCGCTCGGCATCTCGACCATCTACCAGGAGTTCAACCTCGCCAAGGACCTGACGGTCGCCGAGAACATCTTCCTCGGCCAGCTGCCGAGGAAGGGGCTGCGCGTCGACTGGGAGGCCGCCCGGCAGAGGGCGCGCGCGCTCCTCGGCCGGCTCGGCTCGTCCATCAGCCCCGACGCGGTGGTGTCCACCCTGGCGGTGGCCCAGCAGCAGCTCGTCGAGATCGCCAAGGCGCTCAACCGCAAGACCCGCATCCTCATCATGGACGAGCCCTCGGCGGTGCTGGGCGAGGGCGACCTGGAGCACCTCTTCCAGGTGGTCCGCTCGCTCCAGGCCCAGGGCATCGGCATCGTCTACATCTCCCACCGCATGCGGGAGATCTTCGAGCTGGCCGACGAGGTCACCATCCTCAAGGACGGCCGCTACGTGGCCACCAAGCAGGTGGCCGGCACCACCATGGACGAGCTGGTCCGGCTCATGATCGGCCGCGACCTGAAGGACGCCTACCCGCCGCGCCAGGCCCAGCCGGGCGAGGTGGTCCTGGAGGTGAAGAACCTGCGCCGGGCCAAGCTGGTCCACGACGTGAGCTTCCAGGTCCGGGCCGGCGAGATCGTCGGCTTCGCCGGCATCACCGGCTCCGGCCGCACCGAGGTGGTGCGCGCCCTCTTCGGCGCCGACCCCCACCACGGCGAGCTCACCGTCTCCGGCACGCCCTACCGCGCCAGCTCGCCCACCGAGGCCATCCGCCGCGGCATCGCCCTCGTCAACGAGGACCGCAAGGCGCACGGCCTCTTCCTCAAGCTCGACGTCACGGTCAACACCACCATCTCGGCGCTGAAGGGGCTGTGCCGCCTGGGCGTCATCAGCCGCGCCAGGGAGAACGCCCTGGTGCAGAAGATGATCCAGGACCTGCGCATCAAGACGCCCGACGCCAGGTTCCTGGTGCTCAACATGAGCGGCGGCAACCAGCAGAAGGTGATCCTGGCCCGCTGGCTCAGCCTGGCGCCCAAGGTCCTCATCATGGACGAGCCGACCCGCGGCATCGACGTGGGGGCCAAGTCGGAGATCTACGCCATCATGAACGAGCTCACGGCGCGCGGCGTGGGCATCATCATGATCTCCTCCGAGCTGCCCGAGGTGCTCGGCATGAGCGACCGCGTCATGGTCATGCGCGAGGGCACCATCGTCGGCCAGCTGCAGCGCAGCGAGGCCAGCGAGGAGGCCATCATGAAGTTCGCGGTGGGCGGGGAGGCGGGCCGAGGCGCTGCTACCGACTCCACAGCAGCACGGCGGTGAGCACCGTCGCCGCCGCCGGGACGCCGAAGAGGATGACGACCCAACCGTTCCACGCACGCCTGGTCATTGAACACGCCCCGTGCAGCCGCACTCCGGAATTGGACACTCCAGCTTCATGGTCGGGGGCTGCTTCCTGGCGCAGATGTCGGCGCAGTACTGGCCTGGGCTCGGGCAGCAGGCGAGATCGCAGCCGGTCACCCCGAGCCCGACCCCGAGCGCCACGAGGACGCGAGCGCCCGTCCCGTGACGGACGCGCCCCTCTCCCTGATGGTGAATCCCCTCGACCTGGACCGAGCGCATCATCGCCTTGACTCACCGCCGTGACTCACCCCGAGGCGGCTGAAGGTCGCCTGCCCTCGTGAACGACGGCGCCTGGCGTCGGGCGTGACCGGCACGACCCGCATGGAGCTTCGCGGGTCCTCCGGCGCGACCGCCTGCCTCACTCCCCGTCCAGCATCCCCACCAGCGCCCCCACCGTGCGCCAGTTGACGAGCGCCCCGAGCGCGGCCATGGGGAGCCGGCCCTTGCCGCCCACGTCGACGCCCCGGTGGCGGAGGACTCCGGTCAAGGTCTCGGGTCGCGCCCGACCCGGGTGAGACGCGGCGCTCGAAAAGCCGAAGCGATCCAGCGCGGCCAGGCCGTGGAGTGCGGGATCCGATCTTGCAGAACGTGGGCTCCAGGACGTGACGCCATGGGCGAGGTGCTGATCAAGGGGACCGCGGTGCACGACACGCTCGCCTCCATGCGCGAGGGGCGCGGCGACGCGGCCCTGCGCGCGCTCCTCGCCTCTCTCCGCCCCGAGCACCGGGCGGCGCTCGAGGAGCCCATCCTGGTGACGGCCTGGTACCCGCTCGACGCCTACACCGCCCTCATCGAGGCCTCCATCCTGGCCGACGCCGGCGACACCACCAACTTCTCGCGGCGCGCCGAGCGGGTGGTGGAGGCGCAGCTCACCGGGGTCTACCGGCTCTTCGCCCGGCTCGCCGCGCCCGAGGCGCTGGTGAAGCGCGTCGCCGCAGCCCACCGGACCTACTTCTCGGGCACCGAGGTCGAGGTGGTGGAGGCCCAGACCTGCCAGGCGCGGGTGCGCTACCGGGGGTTCACCGGGCGCCACCGCGTCATCGAGCTGGCCATCGCCGCCTTCTACCGCAAGGCGCTCGAGCTCTCCGGCGCCCGCGACGCCTCGGCGGTCTTCAGCGCCCCCATCTCCGACCAGGGCCCGTACGCCGAGGTGGTGCTGCGCTGGGCCGTCGGCAAGGCGGCCGGCCCGCGCGGCGAGCGGCCGCGACCTCAGGTCCGGTAGGCGCGCACCGCCGTCCCCAGGGCCTCGGAGACGCGGGTCAGCTCACCGGCCACCTCCTCGATGCGCTGGGCGCCCGCCAGGGTCTCGCCCATGTTCACGTGGAGGTACTGCACCGCCGTCGCGATCCGCTCCATCTCGTCGGTCTGGCGCCGGGTGGTGTCGGCGATGCCGCGGGCCGCCTGGGAGGACTGCTCGAGGGCGCTGGCCAGGCCGCCGATGGTGACGGAGGCCTGCTCGGCCCCCAGCACGGCGGCGCGCGCCTGGCCGGCCCCGTCGCCGGTGGCGGCCACCACCTTGCGGGTGGCGCGCTGCAGCTCGCCGAGGCGGGCCCGCACCTCGTCGGTGGCGCGGTGCGACTGGGCCGCCAGGCGCCGCATCTCCTCGGCCACCACCGCGAAGCCCTGGCCCGCCTCGCCCACCTTGGCCGCCTCGATGGCGGCGTTGAGCGCCAGCACGTTGGACTGCTCGGCCAGGTCCTTCACCGTGGCGATGATGCCGGCGATCTGGACGGTCCGGTCGGAGAGCTCGGTGACCGCCTCGGCGATGGCGCCGACGCGCCCCTCCAGCGCCGAGAGACCGGCCATGCCGGCGCGCACCGCCACCTCGCCCTGCTGCCAGACCTTCTCGGAGCGCTCCGCCACCTGGATGACGAGCTGGGCGTTCTCGGTGGCGATCCGCGAGGCCAGCGCCACCTCGGCCACGGTGGAGGCGGCCTGCTCCAGCGCAGCGGACTGCCCGGCCACCGCCTTGTGCTGCGCGCGCGAGGTGGAGGCGATGGAGCCGGTGGCCGCGTCCACCTGGGCCGCGGCGCCGCGCAGGTCGCCGATCATGCGGGTCAGCCCCGCGCCGAGCTGCGCCACGCTGCGTGCCACCTCGCCCAGCTCGTCGTCGCCGTGGATGACCGGGCGCAGCCGCAGGTCGCCGGCCGCCAGGCTGGCCGCCGCGGCGGCCACCTCGCCGACGGGCCCGGTGAGGCGGCGCGCCACGGCACCGCCGGCCCAGGCGGCCGCCGCGATGAGGGCCAGCCCGACCGCCATCACCGCCGCCATGGCGAGGGCCAGGAGGCCGGACAGGCGCGAGCGGTCGAGCCGGACCTCCAGCGAACCCTGCGGCACCGCGGCGTCGGCGGCCAGCGGCGCCAGCGCCACCACCACGCCCGCCTCCGGCTCCGCCACCTCGGCCCGGGCGACCTCGCGGCCGGCGGCGTCGCGGACCAGCACCGCCACCGCGTCGGTGGTGGCGGCCCTGACCCGGTCGGCCCAGGAGGCGGCGTCGAAGGGGGCGCCGCCGCGCGGCATGGCGGCGGCGGTGGAGGCGGCCACGCCCTCGGCGCGCAGGCGCATGCCGTTGAGCATGAGGCCGCGCCCCGCCAGCCAGATGGAGAGGACCAGGAGGACCACGGCCGCCAAGGCCACGGCGGCCATGGTGCGGGCCACGCGCTGGTGGAAGCGGGGGCCAGCGGGGCGGCGCGGCCCGGGGGCGGTGGTGTCCAGCGTGGTGGGTGAGGGGTCCATCAGGCGGCCACCACTCTAGCAGCCCGCCCGAAGGCTGGAACACCCACATGGTCCGGTCTAGAGTGCGCCGGTTCCAGGCACCCTCGACCGCCTCTCCGGAGCAGCCAATGAGCGCCCCCGCCTCCCCCCCCGCCACCACCGCCCCGGCCAAGGAGTTCAAGCCGTACGTCCCGGCCGAGGCCACCATGGCCGAGCTCACGCCCAAGGCGCTCGTCGCGGGGGCCCTCTTCGGCATCCTCTTCGGCGCCTCGACCGTCTACCTGGCGCTCAAGGCCGGCCTCACCGTCTCGGCCTCCATCCCCATCGCCGTCATCGCCATCTCGCTGGGGCGCAAGTTCCTCAAGACCACCATCCTGGAGAACAACATCATCCAGACGGCCGGCTCGGCGGGCGAGTCGATCGCGGCCGGCGTGGTCTTCACGCTGCCGGGGTTCCTCTTCCTCTCGGTGGGGGCCGACGGCCACTCGGTGGGCGCCTCCTTCTTCAGCATCCCCACGCTCTTCACCCTGGCGCTCATCGGCGGCATCCTCGGCGTGCTCATGATGGTGCCGCTGCGGCGCGCCCTCATCGTCAAGGAGCACGGCGAGCTCATCTACCCCGAGGGCGCCGCCTGCGCCTCGGTGCTCATCGCCGGCGAGAAGGGCGGCGACTTCGCCAGGACCGCCTTCCAGGGCGTGGGCATCGGCATGGTCTACGCCATCCTGCAGAAGGTCTTCCACGTCATCGCCGAGACGCCGACCTGGGTCTCGTCCAAGGCCAGCAAGTTCCTGCCCAACGCCACCGTGAACGGCGACATCACGCCCGAGTACCTGGGCGTCGGCTACATCATCGGACCGAGGATCGCCGGCGTGCTGGTGGCCGGCGGCGTGATGGCCTGGCTCGGCCTCATCCCGCTGCTCTCCTTCCTCGTCCCGGGCGACGCGGTCCACGAGCAGCTCATGAAGCTCGGCAACTCCAGCGGCGCCTTCGGCTGGGACGCCGCCACCCACACCTTCGGCGACACCACCAACGCCATCTACCGCGCCTACATCCGGCAGATCGGCGCGGGCGCCGTGGCGGCCGGCGGCTTCATCACCCTGCTCAAGACCCTCCCGACCATCTACTCGTCGCTGCGCGACTCCATCCGGTCGATGTCGGAGAAGGTCGGCGCCGGCGGGGTGAAGCGGACCGAGCGCGATCTCTCCTTCGTCACCGTGGTGGCCGGCAGCCTGGCGCTGGTGGTGGTGCTGGTGGCGCTCCCCTTCATCCCGGGCGAGTCGATCCTCAACAAGCTCTTCGTGGCCATCCTGGTCATCGTCTTCGGCTTCATCTTCGTGACCGTCTCGTCGCGCATCGTCGGCATCATCGGCTCGTCGTCCAACCCCATCTCCGGCATGACCATCGCCACCCTGATGGCCACCTCGTTGATCTTCGTGGGGCTGGGCTGGACCGGCTCGGCCTACGAGCCGATGGCGCTGGTGGTGGGCGGCATGGTGTGCATCGCCGCGGCCAACGCCGGCGCCACCAGCCAGGATCTCAAGACCGGCTACCTGGTCGGCGCCACGCCGCGCGCCCAGCAGATCTCGCTCTTCGTCGGCGCCATCGTCTCGGCCGCCGCCATCGGCTGGACCGTCAGCATCCTCGACACGCCATCGGCCGAGCAGCTCGCCGCCGGCATCACCCACGCCATCGGGCAGAAGGGGCTCGACGCGCCCCAGGGCACGCTCATGGCCACGCTCATCAAGGGGATCCTCTCGCTCAACCTGGACTGGGTCTACGTGCTGGTGGGCGTCTTCTTCTCCATCACGCTGGAGCTGTGCGGGGTGAAGGCCCTCTCCTTCGCCGTCGGCCTCTACCTGCCGCTCTCCACCACCCTGCCCATCTTCGTGGGCGGCGCGGTGAAGGGGCTGGCCGACGTGGTGGCCCGCAAGCGGGGCGGCGCCGTGGAGGACTCGGAGCTGAGCGCCGGCTCCCTCATGGCCACCGGCCTGGTGGCCGGCGGGGCGCTCACCGGCGTGGTGGTGGCCATCCTCAACGTCTTCGCCGGGGAGGGGATGAAGAAGTGGAGCGTGGAGTCGCCGCTCACCGGCGCCCTCGGCGAGGGCGGGTTCGCCCTGCTCGGCGTGGCCGTCTTCGCCGGGCTGGCCTTCATGCTCTACCGCGCCGCCCAGAAGCCCACGCCCACCGTCTGATGCGCCGCCGGCCGCCCACCTTCGCCTCGCTCGCCGCCGCGCTCCTGGCGGCGACCCTCGCCGGGGCGGCCTGCACCCGCGGCGCCGACGCCACGGCGCGCGAGCGCGTCCTCTCCCCCACCCCGCCGCCGGCACCCGCCCCGGCGCCGCCCGACCTCGCCCAGCCCGTCCCCCTCCTCGCCCTCGACGCCGACGAGGCGGCCCGCCGGCTCGGCTCGTTCGAGTGGCGCGGCGGCGCCGTCTACACGGTGACCCGCCAGGGCGACTCGGCGACGCGCCTGCACGTGGAGGAGCGCCACGCCTTGCGCCAGCTCGCCGGCGGAGAGTTCGACGTGGAGAGCGAGATCGACTCCGGCCAGGGGGCGGGCGCCGTCACCGGCAAGCACGTCGTCTATGCCGGCGGCATGACCTACGCCGCCGGCAAGTTCGCCCCGTTCCGCGCGCGCCCCACCGACCGCGGCCGCGACGCCCGCCGCTTCCGCGAGGAGAGCTTCGGCCTGGCGGCCGACCTGGCCCGGCTCTACGGCCCGGCCCTGGCGCTCACCGCCACGGGCGACGTCACGCTGCTCGGCCGCACGGCGCGCCGCTACCTCGTCTCGCTCGCCCCGGCGGCGCCGTCCAGCACCGCCGACGCCGACGGCCGCACCTTCCCGACCGGCGGCCCCGACGCCGACTCGAAGCGCCACCTGGCCTTCCTCGACGGGCGCGTCCCGGTGGCCGCTTCGGGCGAGGTGCTCATCGACGTGGAGACCGGCGTGCCGCTGCGCACCCGCCTCACCGGCGCCTTCGGCGTGCGCGACGACCCGCGGGTGCGGGTGCAGGTGGACGTGTCGGGCGAGGTGAAGGCGCTGGCCGACCAGGTGGCCGCGGTGAGCGCGCCCAAGGGGGCGCTGCCCGACTCGCGCAAGCCGCCCGGCGTGGCCGCGGCCCTGGAGGCCGCCGGCCTCAAGGTCCGCGCCAAGCAGGGCGCGGCCGAACCCGAGGACGAGCCCGACGCGCCGGAGAGGTAGGGCGGCCCTCAGCCCCTGACCCGCCGCCACTCCACCATCAGGCAGCGGTCCTGCACCACCTGGATGCCGGCCCTGGCCAGCGTCTCGGCCGCGGCGTCGTTGCGGATGCCGAGCTGGAACCAGACGGCGCGCGGCTTCTTGGCCAGGATGTCCCCGAGGTGGGCCGGGATGTCGGCGGGCCGGCGGAAGACGTCCACCAGGTCCACCTCCCCCGGCACGTCGGCCACCGTGCGGTGGACCGGCCGGCCCAGGATCTCCTTCACCTCGGGGTAGTAGACCGGCACCGGGACGATCTCGCCGCCGTGGTCGGCCACGTACTTCGCCACGTAGAAGGCCGCCTGGTCCGCCTGGGCCTCGGTCTTCACGCCGAGCACGGCGACGCGCTTCACGCTGCGCAGCAGCCGCTCGACGCCCGCGTCGTCGGTGATGAGGTTGTCCTTCCAGTCGGCCATGGTGGTGCCTCCGACCATGTGATCTCGCGCGGCGCAGGGCGGTTCGACAGGCCCTTGGCGGGCCCCTGGCGCGGCGGCGCGAGCGGGACCGAAAACCGGTGTCAGACCGGGCCGTTATC
>Ga0209464_10000583_pt1 | contig 11796 bp, 6 predicted proteins | sample DOMMetBare1Fresh_2_FD_187473 | JGI IMG/M metagenome (GOLD analysis project Ga0209464, IMG submission 187473) | Wetland sediment microbial communities from St. Louis River estuary, USA, under dissolved organic matter induced mercury methylation -... | ecosystem: Environmental > Aquatic >... | reverse complement strand
ATCATGACCAGCAACCTCGGCTCGGCCGACATCCAGCGGCTGGCCGCCCGCCCCGGCGCCGACCTCGACCAGATCCGCGAGGCGGCCCTGGAGCACCTGCGCGCCGAGTTCCGCCCCGAGTTCCTCAACCGGGTGGACGAGACGGTGGTCTTCCGGCCGCTCGGCCGCGAGGACGTGGGGCGCATCGTGGAGATCCAGCTGGCCCGGCTGCGCAAGCTCCTGGCCGAGCGCCACGTCACCATCGAGCTCTCCGAGGCGGCGCGCGAGTCGATCGCCGACGCCGGCTACGACCCGACCTACGGCGCGCGCCCGCTCAAGCGCGCCCTGCAGCGGCTGGTGCAGGACCCGCTGGCCACCAAGCTCTTGCGCGGCGAGTTCCGGGCCGGCGACCACGTGGTGGTCGACGAGGGGCCGGACGGCGCCGTGCAGTTCAGGAAGGGCGAGCGGCCGGTCGAGGCGAGCACGGTGCACTGACGGCGGCGGGGCCGGCCCGACTCCGGGTCGGCCGCGCCTGGCGGTGGCGGGCGCACAGCCCCCGACCGCCTTCACCATCAGACGACCCCGGGCGAGGTCACCGGCGGTCACCCCGGGTCGGCCCACCCCGCCCCGCGGCCAGGGCCAACCGCGCGGGAACCGGGCCGCCGGCCGCCCCGGCCCGCAGCCCGCTTGTTGCGATGGCCGGCGGGCGTGAAGACCCTCGCCGCGACCACCCTCCTCCTCCTCGCCTTCCCTGCCGCGGCCGGGGGGGTGGCCCGCCGGTCCGGACCGCTCGGCCGCTGCGGGCTCGACGCCCTGCCGGCCGACGCCCCGGCCGCCGCCTGCCTGGGCTGCCACGAGCAGGGCGAGGCGGCGCCCCGCATCGCCGAGCACGCCTCGCACCCCTGGGACGTCGCCTACCAGGTGACCCGCCGGCGGGCCTCGCCGCTGCGGCCGGCCCCGGCGGCGCTGGCGCGGGGCGTGGTCATGCCGGACGGCCGGGTGACCTGCCTCTCCTGCCACGCCGCGGCGTCGCGCGAGCGCTTCCGCCTCCGCCTGCCGCAGGACGACGGCCCGGTGGCGGAGCGGCTGTGCCAGGCCTGCCACGTCACGCCCGGCGACGAGGAGGGGGTGCTGGTGGCGCTGGGCGAGCGGCCCTGAGCGGCGCGGCGCGCCGGGTCAGTGGGCCAGGATGAGGCGGCGCCAGGTGACGTCGGCGCCGAGGTCCACCGTCGCCCCGCAGCGGTAGCCGCCGGCGAGCTTGCCGTCCACCGCCTCCCAGCAGAGCCGCTTCTCCGGCACGGTAGGGGCGCCGTCGCAATTGAGGCGGAGCACCGGCTCGCCGGCCGGGAAGAAGCCCCAGGACAGCGAGCCGGTGTAGTACCAGCCCACCCCGTTGGCCACGTGATGGCCATCCTCGAGGTCCGGATCGATGGTCGTCACGACGCTGCGGCTGTCGGCGGCGGCGAGCACGAGGGTGTCGCTGGAGGCGCTGGCGCGGCAGGCCAGCATGAGGTCGGTGCCGTTGCAGCCGGCCAGGATGGTGGCGATGTCGTCGCCGGCGGCGCCGTAGTCGCCCTCGTAGCAGACGGTCCAGCCGGCGGCCTTCAGCGTCCTGAGCGAGAGCCCCTGGACGATGCCCTGGCCGGACGGATAGCGGCTCTGCGCCGGGCCCCCGCCGGTCGGGCCGGAGCCGGAGGTGCAGGCGGTGCCGAGCAGCAGCGAGAGCAGGGCCACCAGCGGCGACGGCCTGCGGAATCCGGCGTTCATCGGGTCCCCTCCAGCGGCGGGCGCGGCGTGAAGTGGCGATGCTAGCGGAGCGCCACCGGCCACGCCAGCCGTGGGCGCGTGGGACGGGCGCGGCGCCGTGGGCGCCGACCGCGCCGGGACAAAAGAGCGGGGCCGCCCCGGAGGGCGGCCCCTGGTACGACCCGGTGGTGCCGGGATCGAGCGCTACGGAACGGGCTGGTGCACCACCACCGAGTCGAACGCCTTGCCCGCGCCGTGGCAGCTGGCGCAGTGCTCGATGGCGCCGGCCGTCATCGGGCTGGTGGTGTTCATGTCGGCGTGCTGGTCGGTCCCGAGGCCGTCGTGGCAGCTCGTGCAGGCGGCCTTGAGCGGCGGGGTGTAGACCTTGATGGCCGCCGCGACGCCGGCGCCGGTGGTCGGCATGCCGGAGGTGGCGGTGACCTCACACCAGGGCTCGGTGGCCCAGGTCGGCGTGGCCGCGTTGCAGACCTTCCAGGTCCGCTCGACCGGGGCCAGGCCGGCGCTCTCGTTGAGCGCCCAGGTCTTCTTGGCGCCCGCCGAGATGTGGCACTGGTCGCAGTTCGCCATCGGGTTCGGCATGGCGAACTTCGAGAAGTCCGAGCGGTCCGGCGGCGTGGTGGCGTCCAGGCCGGTGAAGGCCGACCGGGTCGCCCCGTAGAGGATCTTGCCCGGGTCGGGGACCCACGGCGAGGCCGAGGTGGGCGTGGCCACGCTCGGGAGGTCGGCTCCCATGTGGATGCGGTGGATGAAGACGTTCATCGACACGCTCTCCGGCAGGTAGCCGGGCGTCGAGGTGCCGGGGATGGTGGTCGACTCGGCCACCGTGATGCGCGCCCGCCCGAAGTTGTCGAGCTTGGGGTTGTGGCAGGTGGCGCAGTAGTCCGGCCCCTTGCGACCGCGGTTGGAGTGGAAGCCGATGTCCTCGTGGCAGGCGTTGCACTTCGAGAACTCCACCACCGTGCGGCGGGACTGGGTGGCCAGCTCCACCGGGTCGGTGACCACGGCCGCCGTGTTGTCGGCGTTCCGCTTCACGGTGAGGAAGTTGGGGTTGGCCGAGAACGGCTTGCGGACGTAGTCGCCGTTCGTCGCCTGCGCCACCCGCTGCCACATGATCTCGAAGGCGGCCGTGTAGTAGCCCGCCGGCACGCCGGCGAAGAAGGTGCCGGTCGCCGGGGTGAAGGTGAACCGCGAGGAGGTCGCCGTGCTGGACACGAAGGTCCAGGCGGCGCCCGAGGTGCAGCTCACCGCCGTGCCGCCCGTGGCCGGGACCACGTAGTCGGTGGTGGGGCCGGCGATCTGGAAGGCGCAGGTCGCCACGCGGCCGACGGTGGTGCTCGGCGTGGTGAGGACCCCCTTGATGTCGAAGGGCGCGCCGTCGAGCGACACGTCGACCGTGAAGGTCGGCTTGCCGGTGGCGTCGGCGGTGACGTTGACCAGGGTCACGGCGAACTTGTGGCCGTCGGCGGGGAAGCCGCTCAGCGCGGCGAAGTTGAAGTTGTGCGCCGGCTCGTAGTACGCGCCGTGCACGGCCTTCACGGGGTAGACGGCGCCGGGCGTGATGGCGCCCGACTCGGGGTGGCAGGCGAAGCACGTCGCGTCGTTGGCGGCGATGCCGCCGTCGTGGTTCGTGCCCGTCCACGGATCGGTGTCGACGTGGCAGGAGGTGCAGGCCGCCCTGGAGGGCTTGGTGGCGTAGTTGTTGGCCTGGCCGCCCTGGTGGCAGACGCCGCACTCGATGGTCAGCTCGGGGTCGATGACGGCCACGAGCGGCAGCCCGGTGCCGGCGACGGTGTTGCCGCCCTCGAAGTACAGCTTGTGCGAGGGCGCCATCTTGATGGCGCTGGCGTCGAAGGTGGTGCCCCAGGCCACGTCGTTCTTGCCCGAGTGGAGGCGGTGGACGAGGTTCTTGAGGTCCCACACCGAGGCGGCCTTGGGGGCCCGGCCCGCGGGGAGGGTGGTGGTGACGAGCGAGCCGCCCAGCCCGGTGTTCGGGTTGTGGCAGGTGAGGCAGACCGCCACGCCGCGGCGCATGCCGTGGAGCGTGAGGGCGCCGTGGCAGGTGTTGCAGGCCGCGTCGCTGACCACTTCCTTGCCGGCCACCGGCGTGCCGCCGGCGGGGACGAAGTCGAGGAAGTCGGAGCTGGGGTACTGGACGCTGGCCTGCGGGGCGGCCGGCTTGAAGAAGCGGGCGCCGTAGACCACCACGCGGAACGTCTTGGAGAGATCCAGGCCAGCCTGGCCCGAGGTGCCGAAGGTGTAGCGGACGACCCCCGGCGTGGCCGTGGCGGTGAAGCGGGCGGAGGTGCTGGTCTCGGAGACGGTCGGGATGTTCTGCGGGTTGGAGCCGACGCCGGTGGCCGGGCTGGACACCGGGGCGAGCCGCGTGACGAACGAGCCGTCGGCCAGGATCTCACCGAAGGCGAACCGCGGGATGCGGCTCGAGCCGGTGGAGCTGGTGAACTCGTTGTTGGTGATGAGGGTGGAGATGTTCAGCGTGACGCCGGAGGCGTCCTTGGCGGTCAGCTCGACCCAGGGCTTGGCGACGCCGTCGAAGCCGGCGCCGACGACCTGCAGCTCGAACCCGAAGCCGGCCGGGGCGACCTGCTGGCTGTTGCTGGCGGTGACGACGCCGTTCATGTGGACGGGGGCGTTGACCGAGTCGGCGGTGTAGCCGGTGTGGCAGTCGCCGCAGTTGGTCGTCACCAGGCCCACGTGGGTGGGCGGCGGCGTGCCGTGGCAGGAGTTGCAGTTGGACGCCATGAAGGTGGCGGTGACGCCGAAGGGGGCCGTCACGTTGGCCTTGCTGCAGGTGGCGGTGGCGGAGCTGCAGCCCGTCCAGCCGATGAACTTCATGCCGGCGCCGGCCACGGCGGTGAAGGAGATGGTGCCGTTGGGGGCCACCTGGGCGGCGCAGTCGGCGCCGCCGTTGCCGCAGGCCATGCCGTCGGTGACGGCGCCGCCGGCGGTGACGTTGATGCGGCCGAGCCCCTGCACCTGGGCGGTGACGGGGATGTTGGCCGCGCCGAAGGTCGCCGAGACGACCCGCGAGGCGCTCATGGCCGGGATGGCGCACTGGGGGCCGATCTGCACGCCCGCGGCGACCGGATCGGCGTCGACGGGGGTGCAGCCGGACCAGGCGGTGACCTTCTGCCCGGCCGACGGGGTGGCCGTGATCGCCACGGCCGCGCCGTTGGCGGCGAACAGGTTGCAGGTGGTGTGGGTCGAGCCCGCGCCGGACTGGCAGTCACCGACCGTGAGGGCGCCGGCGGTGGCGAGGGAGCCGGCGGTCCCCAGGGTCTTCAGGTTGAGGGCGTAGTAGGCCGGGGCGAAGACGGCATAGACCGTCTTGGCGCCGGTGACGTTGACGGTGCAGTCGTTGAACCCGTCGCTGCTGACCGAGGAGCACCCGGACCAGCTCACGAAGACGGCGTTGACGAGGTTCGGGTTGGGGACGATGGCCGATGCCTCGACCACCGCGGAGGGACGCAGCACCACGGTCGAGGCGAGCGCCGCGTCCGCCACGCAGCCGGCGGCGGCGCCGGTCTGGCAGGCGATGGCGGGCGTGGTGGTGCCGGACTGCACGTCCACCTGGCCGACGGCCTTGATGGGCGTGACGGTCGGCGACCCGGACATCTGCGCGTAGACGGTGATGGTCGCCGCCTGCGCGCCGCCGGCGGCCAGGAGGCCGACGGCCAGCAGCAAGTACTTCAGCCTGGAGAGATTCATGGATCCCTCGCCTTAGAAGCGGCCCATCGGGTGGCAGGTGATGCAGAGGTTGCGCAGCGGGTACTGGCTGCCGGCGCCGTCGCCGAGGTCGACCGCGACCGCATCACCGTTCTCGTAGTCGGTGATGGTGGCGGTGTTGTTCGGGAAGATGAGGCCGTAGCCGCGGGCGTTGCCGTGGCCCTTGTGGCAGGTGAGGCAGGCGGCCTGGAAGTCGGTGGTGAGCGTCGGGGCGGCGGCCCACGCCGGGCGGACGATGGCGAGCTGGGCGGTGCCGCCGGAGGCCGGCTGGAGGAGCGAGTCGTCGGCGCCGAGGCGGGTGACGCCGGTGGTCGGGTGGCGGATGAAGGCCGTGCCGGTGATGATGTCCTGGGTGTTGTCGGTGCCGTGGAAGTTGCCGTGGCAGACGGCGCAGTAGGCGTTCATGCCGCCCACGGTGGTGGTGGCGGTGGTGGCGCCGAGGCCGAAGGTGACCGCCTGGGTCTCGTAGGTGCGGCCAGCGGCGGTGATGGTCACGTCGTTGGTGGCCACGAAGGTCGTGTCACGGGTGCCGCCGACGGTCACGGCGTTGTAGGTCGGGCCGACGTTGGTGAAGGGGTTGGCGGCGGTGAAGGGCATGCCCTCGAGGCCCATGTAGGAGGAGAGGCCGAGGTTGCGGTAGCCGCGCGAGCCGTGGACGGCGTGGCAGTTGGCGCAGTTGAAGCCTTCCACCGGGGTGGCCTCGTAGATGCCGACGTACCCGGGAGGCGCCGCGTCGGTGCCGAGGGTGTGGCCCATCCAGTCGGAGAAGCCGGCGGCGGAGTGCGAGCCGACCGTGCCGTTGAGGGCGCCGGCGCTGCGGTGGTCGGCGGCGACGCTGCCACCGTTGGCACCGAGGACGTCCGGGAAGGCGGTCTTGGCGTCGTGGCAGGCGAGGCAGGTCTCGTTGGTGCCGTTCTGGATCAGGAGCTTGCGGTGCGGCGTGCCCTGCTGCGCCAGCGGGTACTCGGTGTCGACGCCCGCCCCGTTGAGCTGGTGCTGCCGGCTGGCGTGCATCGTGTGGCACTGCGAGCAGCGGAGCGTTTCCCGCTTGTGGTAGTCGCCGGCGATGGCGCTGGCGGACCAGCCGAGGACGGCGACTGCGACGAGAAGCTTCTTCATGGACCCCTCCCGGGGATTGAACTGGACGATGGGTGACTTGTTGCCACGCCCACATTCCCGTGCGGGCGGTCCAGCCGCAGTGAGCATCGAGCGTGCCGATCCACTTACCGCCGGAAGGTCGGGCGGTTGCGGCCTACTCCATTGGAGTCCCCTCCCCCCCGGGTGCGTGATTTGCCCCATTGTGGAATCTTTCATCGATTTCTTGGGGCACCAGGACCAGTGACGTGGGGGCTATCACCCACGTTCGGGTTCACCATTCGTACCGATTGCTGCGGCAAAGTTTCCGTTTGACCACCGACGATCCCGCTGCGCTGGCACGCGCAGGACCGAGGGTCAGGGTTGCGGAGACGCGGCGTCCGGTGAGGCGGCGCCGGCGGGCGCGGCCTCCTCCGGCGCCAGCACCTGGGCGCGCAGGTTGCCGCCGTCGGCCACGCAGAGCCGGCCCCGCCGATCCATGGAGAGGTCGGTCGGGTAGGCCACCGCGCCGGCCTGGCGGCCCAGGCCGGCGAACAGGTCGATGAGCTTGCCGTCCGGGGAGAAGTACTTGATCTCCTGCCGGAGCGTGTCGAGCAGGATGACGCGCCCCTTGGCGTCCACCGCGATGCCGGCCGGCAGGGAGACGTTGTGCAGCCCGGCGTCGTGGTGGCCCCAGGCGCGCACGAAGCGCCCCTGGCGCGTGAAGACGTGCACCGCCAGCCCATCCTGCGAAGCCACGTAGACCTGCTTGTCGTCGAGGGCGATGCCGACGATGCCGTCGAGCTGGCCCGGGCCGTCGCCGAAGGTGCCCAGGCGGACCCGCGGCTGGAGGTTCCGGTCGTAGGCCAGCACCTGGCCGGTCCGCGACTCGCCCACCCAGAGATCGCCGTTGCGGTCGAAGGTGAGGGCGGTGAAGACCGGCGTGCCCTTCGCCTCGAAGCCCGGCAGCTCCAGGTGACCCAGGAACTCGCCCCGGTAGCTGAAGATCTTGATGCTGGCCCGGTCGTTGTCGATGACGAAGATGCGGTCCTGCAGGTCGACCGCCACCCGGATCGGCTCCCGCAGGTGATCGGCGTCGGAGAAGCTGAAGAGGGGCGCCCCGTTCTCGTCGAAGATCTCGATGGCGTTGGCGGCCGGGTCGGCCACGTAGATCTCGCCGGTGCGGCGGTCGCACCAGATGCCCGCCACCGCCTCGAACGACGCGCCGTAGTACCCGCCCAGGATGACCAGCTCCGGGCGCAGGCCGGTGACGCTGCGCTCCGCCCGCTCGTGCGCCATGCTGTCCTGCCGCGCCGCCGGTGCGGCGGCGAGCAGGACCAGCAGGGCAACCACGGCGGCGGTCATGGTGTCAGCGTGCCCGCCCCGGCCGCAGCTTGGGCCCGATCTTGCCGCCGCCCATGGCGCCGCTCGGGTCGTGGCAGCGCACGCACAGCGCCTGCGAGGGGTTGTCGAGCAGGATGGAGCCCCACTGCGTGCCGTGCGGGCCGTGGCAGGAGAGGCAGCTGAGCGGCTGCCCGGTGCGCGGGTCGAGCACGTTGGAGCCGATGGGGTGGCCGAACTGGGCGTGGCCGGTGTGGCAGGTGCGGCACAGGTCCTGCTCGGGGCGGCGCAGCAGCTTCCGGTTGGCGGTCTGGTGCGGCTCGTGGCAGGCGCTGCAGCGCCCCCGCTCGGCCTTGAGCGGGTGGATGGAGCGGGCGGCGCCGAGGGTGCGCTGCACCTCGTCGTGGCAGCCGAGGCAGGTGGCCCGCTCGTCGCCGCCCGGCAGCCCCTTCTGGCTGGCCGCGTGCGCCGCGTGGCAGACCAGGCAGTCGCCCTTGGCCCCCTCGTGGGCCCCGGGCTTCCCCAGCGCCACCCGCTTCTCGGAGTGGCAGCGGAAGCAGAGCGCCGGCGTGGCCTGGAGCAGCGCGCCCGCCTTGGGGCCGCCGGACGTGTGGCACTTGTCGCAGGCGCGGAAGACCTTGTGCGGCGCGGCGCGGATGAGCCCCTGCTCCGGCGAGCCGTGCGGGTCGTGGCAGGTGATGCAGCCGAGGCGCGCCAGCGAGAAGCCCTGGTGGGCCTGCCGCAGGGCCGGCTTGGCCGGGTCGTGGCAGCGTCGGCAGAGCTGCGCCGGCGCCGCCACCAGCTGCGCCGGGTGGTCGGTGGCGTGCGCGTCGTGGCAGGTGCGGCACTGGCCCTGCCCGACCGGCTGGTGCACCACCTTGGCCTTGAGCAGCTTCCCCACCTCCTGGTGGCAGGAGAGGCACAGGGCGTTGCCGGCCTTGGCCAGCCCCTTGTCCTCCTTGGAGGAGTGGGGGCCGTGGCAGTCGAGGCACTTGCCCTCGCGCACCGGCGTGTGCACCGACTTCTTCTTGGCGAAGTCGGCGTCGTGGCAGTCGGCGCACAGCGCCGCGCCGGTCTTCACCAGCAGCCGCTCGTTGGCGCTGGCGTGCGGGCTGTGACAGGAGGCGCACTCGCCGTCCCGCGCCGGCGCATGGGCGAACGTGCGGCCCGGCTCGCGCCCCACCGTGGAGTGGCAGACCAGGCACAGCTCGGTGGGCTTGGCCACCAGCGCCAGCTGGATGGCGGCGCCCCGCGCCTGGTGGCACCCGCCGCAGTCCTCGTTGGTGAAGGGCGGGTGGCCCACGGCGCGCACCAGCCCCTTGCGCGGCGAGACGTGCGGGTCGTGGCAGCTGACGCAGCCGGCGCCCGTCGGCACCAGGCCGCGGTGCGCCTTGACCAGCGGGGGCGCCTTGGCGTCGTGGCAGCCGGTGCACAGGTCGGCCACCTTGTGGGACAGGAGGGCCGGCTCCCCCGAGCCGTGGCCGGAGTGGCAGGTGAGGCAGTCGCCCGAGACCACCGGGGCGTGCACCGTGGCGCCCTTGCGGTCGAGCCGATCCCGCAGGGTCTCGTGGCAGTCGAGGCAGAGCAGCTTCACGTCGTTCTTGATGAAGCGGGCGTTCTTGCTGCCGTGCGGATCGTGGCAGGCGGCGCAGGCGCCGCCGCGGAAGGGCTGGTGGCCGGTGGGGTCGGCCTGGCGCCGCGCCACCTCGGGGTGGCAGGCGCCGCAGGCGGCGCTCTGGCTGCGGGCCAGCAGGCCGGCGCCGTCGGAGGCGTGCGGCGCGTGGCAGCTGGCGCAGGCGCCGTCGCGGGCCGGCTGGTGGAGGGTGCGGCCACCCGTCAGCCGCGTCACCTCGGCGTGGCAGCGGCCGCACAGCGCCGAGCCCTGGGCCAGCAGGAGCTTCTTCCCGCCGGCGTGCGGATCGTGGCAGCCGGTGCAGCGCCCCTCCTTGACCGGGCCGTGCACGTGGACCTTGCGGAAGCCCGCGCCGTCGTGGCAGGCGAAGCAGGTCTCCTTCTCCGGCTTGCCGAGCAGGCGGGCCTCGGCCCCGCCGTGCGGGTCGTGGCAGGCGCCGCAGTCGCCCTCCTTCACCGGCGGGTGCACCACCGGGGCGGCCTTCCAGGCCTTCTGCCTGGCGGCGTGGCAGTCGGCGCAGAGCTCCGGTGCGCGGCGCGCCAGGAGCTTGGGCGTCGCGCTGCCGTGCGGCTGGTGGCAGGCGGTGCACCGGCCCTGCGCCGCCGGCGGGTGGGTCGACTTCCCGGCCAGCTTCTTCTCGATCTCGTGGCAGTCGCCGCACAGCGCCCGCTGCCCCTTCACCAGCAGACGGGCCGTGTCGCCGGCGTGCGGGGTGTGGCAGGTGGTGCAGTCGGCCGCCGCCTCGTGCTTCACGGCGCGGCCCATGGCCTGCTTCACCTCGTCGTGGCAGTCCAGGCAGAGCTCGGGCGCCCTCTTCCCGGTGGCGAAGGGCTTGGCCGAGCCGGGCTCGACGTGGCAGCTGGCGCACTCGCCGGCCACGGCGTGGCTGCTGGGGCGCAGGCCGCCCTTGGCGGCCGCGGCGTGGGGGCCGTGGCAGGTGCCGCAGTCGGTGGCGGCCACCGGATAGCCGCCGTGGGCGGCGGCCAGGGCCCGCGCGTCGCCGTGACAGCTCGCGCACAGGGCCTTGCGGTCGCGGGTGAGCAGGTCGGCCTGCGCGCTGCCGTGGGGCTCGTGGCAGGTCTGGCACCGCTCGGCGGCGGGCCGGTGGACCACCTTCTGCTTGAAGGGCTCCGCCTTGTGGCAGCCGAAGCAGGCGGCGTTGCCCGCCTGCTTGAGCAGGGCCTTGAACTGGGAGGCGTGCGGCTCGTGGCAGGTGGAGCAGCGGGCCCCCTTGGCGGTCAGGGCCCCGTGCACGTGGGCCTGGGAGAGCGCCTGGCCGGCCTTGGCGTGGCAGCCGGTGCAGAGCTTCCGCTCGTCGTCCTTGAGCACCAGGGCGCCCACCACCCCGTGGCGGCGGTGGCAGGCCTCGCACCCCTTCTCGTCCCGGAACGGCGCGTGGACCACGGCGCGGCGGGTCTGCTCGCGGACCTTGGCATGGCAGTCGCCGCAGGTCTTGAGGACGCTGCGCCGCGAGGGCTGGGAGCAGGCCGCCAGCGAGAGGGCCAGCAGGGTCAGCGCCAGGCCGGCGGTCGGGCCGGCGAGGAGCTGGCGGCGCGCAGCGTGACCACCGCGCGCGCGAGTGGTGTGGCCTGGTTCGACGTGCATCGTGCCCTCGACCGCGCACCGGCGGGGCGACCGGCGCGGCGGATTCCCATGGTGGTGTGGCGCGAGAGGATGCCACGATTCGGTTCGCTGAGACGGCGCGCTGCGATCTTTTGCCGCCGCCCGCCGGTACCGGGATCGCGTGACATGGGGCGCCGGCGCGGCCGGGCCGGTCGCTCCATGTGCGCCAAGGTGCTGCTCGCGGCCACTGCGCGCCCTGCCACACCTCGATCCGTCTCGCTCGCCGCGGCGTTCGCCATGGCCGGGGCGCGAGGACGCCATGCTACGATGCGCGCCATTCATCTCATCGCACTCCGCGGGGTGAGGCGGCCGGGGGGCTGCGGCGCCCCTCGCCTCGCCGCCGGTCACGGGTGAAGACGGATGGTTCGCAGGCGCTCCTGCACACACCGGCTCGCGCCGGCCATCCTGCTGGCGCTGACCCTGGCACCGGGCGGGGCGGCGGCGGGCGACTGGCACCGGGATCACTCGCTGGTCTGCAGCGACTGCCACACCATGCACAACAGCAAGGGCGGCGAGCCCATGCGCTACGACCGGCTCGACGCCTCGGCGTCGCGGCTGCTGCGGGCCGAGGGGGCCACGGCGGTGTGCCTGGCCTGCCACCGCGGCGACCGCCCCAGCTCCAGCGCGCCCAGCGT
>Ga0209464_10000582_pt1 | contig 11796 bp, 8 predicted proteins | sample DOMMetBare1Fresh_2_FD_187473 | JGI IMG/M metagenome (GOLD analysis project Ga0209464, IMG submission 187473) | Wetland sediment microbial communities from St. Louis River estuary, USA, under dissolved organic matter induced mercury methylation -... | ecosystem: Environmental > Aquatic >... | reverse complement strand
GAGACGCTCCACGAGATCGCGACGCTCTACACCCGGATCGCCCAGCTGGAGCGGGAGAGCGGGATCCGCGCGCCCGGCCCGCTGGACGACTCGGCCGCGGCGCCGCCGGCCCTCTCGCCTGGGCTCCACGAGATCATCGCCGGCTTCCTGGACGCCTCGATCCTCATCTGCAACATCGCCGCGGAGATCCTCCACGCCAACGCCGCCACGGAGCGCGTCTTCGGCTGGCGCCCGGGCGAGATGGAGGGGACCAACGCGTGGAGCTACGTCCACCCCGATGACCTGAAGGCCGTCGCCACCGCCCGCTCGGCGCCGCTCGACGACGGGATCCCGTTCGAGACCCGCACCCGCGCGCCCGACGGCACCTGGCGCTGGATGGAGGTCACCGGGCGGCGCTGGCCCCGGGAGGGCTCGACCCACGTCATCCTCCACGTCCGGCGCCAATGGGAGAAGGAGCCCGCGGGAGTCCGCCCCCCGGCGCACGACGAAGCCTCCAGCAAGCTCCGCGCCCAGCTGCGCCATGCGGCCGCGCTCGCGCGGCTCAGCCAGCTCGCGCTCGGACTCCCGCTCGTCACCGACGTCCTCGACGCGGGGACCAGCCTCGGGGCCAGCGGGCTCGGGCTGGAGTTCGGGGCATGGCTGGCGCCGGCAGGCCAGTCCCTCCGCGTGGGGCCCGAGACGGGGCTCGGCCCGCGTGCGCGCGACCTCACCGTCCCGATCGGCGGGTCGCTCGCGGGGCTGGCCTGGAGCCGGAGGGCGATCGTCGACAGCGCCCACGTCCCCGCCGACGTCCGCGCGGCCGACCCGCTCCTCGTGGCGTCCGGCGCCGGCTGCGCCCTCGCCGTCCCCGTCCGCGGCGCCGATCGGATCCACGGGGTGCTGGTGCTGGCCGGCAGGACCCCCCGCGCGTTCGAGACCGAGGAGGCGCACTTCGCCGAGACGGTGGCCAACATCCTCGCCACCGCCCTCGACTCCCGCGCCGCGCAGGAGGTGCTGAGCGCGCGCGAGCGGATGACCCGCGCGGTCTTCGACCACGCCCGCGACGGGCTCGCGATCGTGGACGACGACGGACGCGTCGTGGACGCCAACCAGGCGGCCCACGCGCTGCTCGGCGCCACGCCGGGCGCCCTGCGCGGGAAGCGCCCGTCCGAGGTCGCCGAGACCGGGCTCGACCTCTCGCAGGGCGCCCGGGGCGCGAGCCCGACCGGCGAGGCGGCCGCACGGACCGCGACCGGCCTGCGCCACCTCGAGTTCGAGCTGCGCCCGCGCATCCTCCCGGGGCTCTCCCTCGCGATCCTGCGGGACGCGACCGACCGGCGGTAGCCGGCGCCGCTCCGGCGCTACCGCCGCCTCTTCATCCCCGATCGCCCGGCGTCCGGCCGCCGGGGCCCCGCCCGCCGCGGCGGCGCCCCGAACGCGCCGCTCCCGAGGAGCCCCTTCATCCCGGCCGCCTTCGCGGGGAGGCCGAGCTCCAGCTCCTTCAGCGCCAGGAGCCGGTCGCGCAGCTCGGCCGCCCGCTCGAACTCCATGGCGGCCGCCGCCTCGCGCATCTGCGCCTCCAGCTCCGCGACGATCTTCGGCAGCTCCTCCGGCCGGTACTCGGCGCCGCCGTCGGCGGCGAGCGGGACCGTCACGTAGTCCGCCTCGTTCACCGCCATCCCGAGGTCGCTGATGTTCCGCTTCACCGACTGCGGCGTGATCCCGTGCTCCTCGTTGTAGCGCCGCTGGATCTCGCGCCGGCGATCGGTCTCGGCGATGGCGCGCCGCATCGAGTCGGTCACCTTCTCCGCGTACATGATCACCGTGCCGTTCACGTGGCGCGCGGCGCGGCCGGTGGTCTGGATGAGCGAGACGGCCGACCGGAGGAACCCCTCCTTGTCCGCGTCCAGGATGGCGACGAGCGACACCTCCGGCAGGTCCAGCCCCTCCCGCAGCAGGTTGATCCCGATGAGGACGTCGAACTCCCCCTTGCGCAGGTCTCGGAGGATCGCACTCCGCTCCAGCGTGTCGATGTCGGAGTGGAGGTACCGGCACTTCACGCCTACGTCGGTGTAGTACTCGGTCAGATCCTCCGCCATCCGCTTCGTGAGCGTCGTGACGAGCACCCGCTCCTGCTTCTCCGTGCGCGCGCGGATCTCCGCGAGCAGGTCGTCCACCTGCGACGCCACCGGGCGGACGTCGATCCGGGGATCGGTCAGGCCGGTGGGGCGGATGATCTGCTCCACCACCACGCCCCCCGCCTTCTGGAGCTCGTACTCGGCCGGGGTCGCCGAGACGTAGACCCCCTGGGGCACGAGCGCCTCGAACTCGTCGAACCGGAGCGGCCGGTTGTCGAGGGCCGACGGGAGCCGGAACCCGAACTCGACCAGCGTCTCCTTTCGGGAGCGGTCGCCCTTGTACATGGAGCCGATCTGCGGAACGGTCTGGTGCGACTCGTCGATGACGAGGAGCCAGCCCTTCGGGAAGTAGTCGAGCAGGCAGGGGGGCGGGTCGCCCGCCCTGCGCCCGGAGAGCCAGCGCGAGTAGTTCTCGATCCCGGTGCAGAACCCCATCTGCTCCAGCATCTCCAGGTCGAACTGGGTCCGCTGCTCGAGCCGCTGCGCCTCCACCAGCTTGTTCTGCGACGTGAGCTGGCCGAGCCGCTCCCGCAGCTCCTCCCGGATCCCGTCGATCGCCCGCTTGCGGGTCTCCGGCGCCGAGACGTAGTGGCTGTTGGGGAAGATGGCCACCTTGTCCAGCTCGGCCAGCTTGACGCCGCGGAGCGGGTCGAACTCGGCGATCGACTCCACCAGGTCGCCGAAGAACTCGATCCGGATCGCGCGCGCCTCCTCGTAGGGCGGGAAGACCTCGATCGTGTCCCCGCGGACGCGGAAGGTGCCGCGGTGGAAGTCGACGTCGTTCCGCTCGTACTGGATGTCGACGAGCGAGCGGATGAACCGATCGCGGACGAACTCCTGCCCCTTCTCCAGCCGCTGCAGCAGCCCGTAGTACGCCTCGGCGGTGCCGAGGCCGTAGATGCAGGAGACCGAGGCCACGATCAGCACGTCGTTCCGGGTCAGCAGCGCGTGGGTCGCCGCGTGGCGCATCCGGTCGATCTCGTCGTTGATGGAGCTGTCCTTCTCGATGTAGGTGTCGGTCGAGGGGACGTAGGCCTCCGGCTGGTAGTAGTCGTAGTAGCTGACGAAGTAGTGGACGGCCGCGTTCGGGAAGAGCTCCTTGAACTCGCCGTAGAGCTGCGCCGCGAGCGTCTTGTTGTGCGCGATGACGAGCGTCGGCCGCTGCAGCTGCGCCACCACGTTCGCGACCGTGAAGGTCTTCCCGGAGCCGGTGACGCCGAGCAGGACCTGGTGCCGGTCTCCCCGCTGCAGCCCCGCGACCAGCTCGCCGATGGCGCGCGGCTGGTCGCCGGTCGGCCGGTAGTCGGTCTTCAGCTCGAAGGGCACCCGTGGAACTTAGCAGGGGTCGGCCCGCCCTGCCCGGGTGCACGCCCTGCCCGGGTGACGCGTAGAGGACCGGGTTTCCGCACTCCTCGTGCGCGATGCGCGCTACGATTCCTCCATGTCCCCCAAACTTCGCTCGCTGCCCGTCGCGTTCCTCGCCGCCCTGGCGCTCCTCGCCGGCTGCCCTGCCGACGAGAAGAAGTGCTCGTCGGGCCAGACGACGTGCAACGGGATCTGCACCGACACCCTGAGCGACGCCGCCAACTGCGGCGGCTGCGACCAGCCCTGCGGCCTGGGGACGTGCGGGGGGGGCGTCTGCGCCTGTGACGGGGGCGCGACCGACTGCGCCGGAGCCACGCCCCGCTGCGTGGACACGACGAGCGATCCGGCGAACTGCAACGGGTGCGGGAACGACTGCCCGCTCGCCAATGACGTCTGTGTCTCCGGCGCGTGCGGCTGCCCCGCCTCGCTCCCCGACGTCTGTGGCAGCAGCTGCGTGGACCTGCAGACCGATGCGAACAACTGCGCCACCTGCGGCCACGACTGCCCGCTCACCAACGACGTCTGCGTCTCCGGCGCGTGCGCGTGCCCCGCCTCGCTCCCCGACGTTTGCGGCGGCAGCTGCGTGGACGTGCTCAGCGACGCGAAGAACTGCGCCACCTGCGGGCACGACTGCCCGCTCACCGACGACGTCTGCGTCTCCGGAACCTGCGGCTGCCCCGCCTCGCTCCCCGACGTCTGCGGCACGAGCCCTGGCGCCTGCGTCGCCAAGGCGAGCGACGAAAGGAACTGCGGCGCGTGCGGAACCGTCTGCGCGGCCGGCGCGACCTGTGGAGCGGGAACCTGCAAGTGTCCCACGGGCAGGCCGGACGTCTGCGGCGCGAGCCCCGGCGTCTGTGTCGCCAAGGCCAGCGACGAGAGCAACTGCGGGACCTGCGGAACCGTCTGCGCGACGGGCGCGACGTGCAACTCGGGGACGTGCGTTTGCGCCGCGACGCCCTCGGCAGTCTGCGGCTCGACGACGAAGACCTGCTGCAACGGGACCGGCTGCTGTGGCGACGCCTGCCAGACGACCCACTCGAACGGGCTCGGCCAGTCCTTTTACGACTGCAACCCGCTCGACACCCGGACGCTGGCGACGGCGACCGCGGCGGCCAACGCCTGGAACGCGGGGACGGCCAGCTACGACATGGGGACGCAGGGCTGCGCCGGCTGCTACGGGAGGCAGACGGCCAACTCGTGCGCCGTCTGGTGTTACGACCCGTCTCCCTTCTCCGGCAAGGTCCACCTGAACTCCATCGGCAGCAACGCCTGCGTCTGCCCGACGATGATGGACGTCAGCTGGCACTGATCCGGGCGAGAAGGCGCCGCCGCCTCATCCGGGTTACAACCGGGCCGTGAAGCAGATCTCCGAGCGGCTCCTCCTCTTCCTGGTGGGGGCCGTCCAGTTCGTCAACGTCCTCGACTTCATGATGGTGATGCCGCTCGGCCCCGACTTCGCGGCCGGGCTCGGGATCCCCGCCTCGCAGCTCGGGCTCGTGGGCGGCGCCTACACCGCCGCCGCGGCGGTCTCCGGCGTGGCCGGCGCCTCCTTCCTCGACCGGTTCGACCGGCGGAAGGCGCTCGCGGTGGCGATGCTCGGGCTCGTCGTCGCGACCGCGACGGGCGGCTTCGCCACCGGCTTCGGGACGATGATCCTGGCCCGCTGCCTCGCCGGCGCCTTCGGCGGCCCCGCGACCGCCCTCGCCATCGCCATCGTCGCCGACACCGTGCCGCCCGAGCGGCGCGGAAAGGCGCTCGGGAAGGTGATGGGGGCCTTCTCCATCGCGTCCGTCCTCGGCGTCCCGGCGGGGCTGGAGCTGGCGCGGCTGGGGAGCTGGCGCACGCCCTTCTTCGCCGTCGCGGCGCTGGGGCTCCTCGTCGCCGGCGCCGCCCTCTCGCTCATGCCGCCGCTCCGCGCGCACCTCGACCGGGCGCTGGCGGCGCCCGCTGCGGCCGTCCGCCCCGTCTCCCTCGCGCGCCGCCCGATCGCGCTCCTGTCGCTCGCTGCGACCGCGACCTCGATGGCGTCGGGCTTCGCCATCGTCCCGAACATCGCCACCTGGCTCCAGTTCAACCTCGGCTACCCCCGATCTCGGCTCGGGCTCCTCTACATGGCCGGCGGCGCGGTCGCCTTCTTCTCCCTCCGGTTGGCGGGGCGGATGGTCGACCGCTACGGCGCTCCCCGGATCGCCGCCGTCGGGACCGCGATCTTCCTCACCGTCCTCGCGCTCGGGTTCGGCTGGCCGCCCGCCGGCGTCCCCGTCCTGCCGCTCTTCGTCGCCTTCATGATCGGCAACTCGACGCGCAACGTGAGCGTCAGCGCCCTCTCGACGCGCGTCCCGGCCCCGGAGGAGCGCGCCCGCTTCCTCTCGGCCCAGTCCGCCGTGCAGCACCTCTCGGCGGCGGCGGGAGCGGCCCTCTCGACCCGCCTCCTCTCGGTGGAGCCCGACGGACGGCTCGGCGGGATGCGCGGGCTCGTCGTCGTCTCGACGATCGTCGCCCTCGCCCTCCCATTCCTCCTCGCCGCCGTGGCGCGCCGGCTCCCGAAGGCCGGCGCGTCGACAGGAGTCCGGAAAGATGTTCTCCTCCCCCGCGGAGGAGAGCCGCTCGGCGAGCCACCATGAGCTTCTCGGACTGGATCCGGCAGTTCCGCGCCCTGCACGCGGAGGCGATGAAGGGGGCCCTCTCCCCGGGAGAGTTGGAGACCTACCGCGGTGCCTGCGACGAGTTCGCCCGCGCGCTCATCGGGGCGCAGCGGCTGACGCTCAAGCCCGGGGAGGTCCCCCGCCACTCGCTCCGCGTCGCCCGGGCCTTGCAGGTGGAGCTCGAGTCGCCGCTGGTGCACGTCAAGGCGACGACCATCGACCTCGGCGTCGGTGGCTTCTCCGCGACCCTCGCCAAGGCCCCCAGGGTGGGCGAGGAGCTGTCGTGCAAGCTCAGGCTGCCCACCGGCGAGCCGCTCGAGACGGCCGTGACGGTCGTCGACGTGAAGCTGCAGCCCGGGTCGGCCCGCGCCTCCTTCGCCTTCCGGAAGCTCCCCGACCCGACGAAGGCGCGGCTGGAGGGGTTCGTGATCGAGACGGCCCTCTCGCAGATCGCGGCCTGACCGTCCGGCCGCGCCGCTACTGCACCTTCCAGCTGGTCCCCTCGGGGCCGTCCATGATGGCGACCCCGATGGCGAGCAGCTCGTCCCGCAGCGCGTCCGAGCGGGCGAAGTCCTTCGCCCTCCGGGCCTCGGCTCGCGCCGCGATGGCCGCCTCCACCCGCGCCTCGTCGATCCCGCGCCGCTTCGCCGCCTTGTCGCGGAGCGCCCGCAGCGCCTCCGCGGGGTCCCGCTGGAGCACCCCGAGCGTGGCGCAGACCGCGCGCACGTCGCGCGCGAAGGAGGCCAGCTCCGCCCGCTCCGCCGGCGTCTTCTTCCCCTTCCTGTCGGCGAGCGCGTTGGCCGCGGTGAAGGCGTCGGCGAGCAGGCCGAGCACCTGCGGCGTGTTGAAGTCGTCGTCCAGCGCGGCGCGGCAGGGCTCGACGAAGCCTCCCTGCGCCGCCGGGATGGCGCCGCCCGCCGACCTCTCGGCCTTCGCGAGCGTCTCGTAGAGGTAGCCGAGGCGCCGCTCCGCCTCGTCCAGGACGGCGTCGGAGAAGTTGAAGTCGTTCCGGTAGTGGGTGCCGAGCAGGAACCAGCGGAGCCCCTCGCCGTCGTAGCGGGCCAGCACGTCCCGCACGGTGAAGAAGTTGCCGAGCGACTTGGACATCTTCTCGTCGTCGATCTCGACGAAGCCGTTGTGGAGCCAGTACCGGGCGTAGTCGTCCGCGCGCAGGGCGTCGCTGGAGGCGGCCACCGACTGGGCGATCTCGTTGGTGTGGTGCGGGAAGACGAGATCCTTCCCGCCCGCGTGGAGGTCGAAGGAGTCGCCGAGGTGCTTGCGCGTCATCGCCGAGCACTCGATGTGCCAGCCCGGCCGCCCCTTCCCCCACGGGGAGTCCCACGACGGCTCGCCCGGCTTCGCCCCCTTCCAGAGCGCGAAGTCGAGCGGGTCCCGCTTCGCGTCGCCCGGCTCCACCCGCGCCCCGGCCAGCAGGTCGTCGAGGTTCCGCTTCGCGAGCCGGCCGTACTCGGGGAACTTCCGGACGGCGTAGTAGACGTCCCCGTTCCCCGGGGCGTAGGCGAAGCCGCGCGCGACCAGCGTCCCGATCAGCGCCACGATCTCCGGCATCGTCCCGGTGACGCGCGGCTCGACGTCCGGCCGCACGCAGCCGAGCGCGTCCATGTCCTCGTGGAACGCGTCGGCGAACCGGGACGCGAGCGCCGCGGGATCCTCTCCCCGCTCGTTGGCCCGCCGGATGATCTTGTCGTCCACGTCGGTGAAGTTCCGGACGTACCTCACCTCCAGCCCGCGCTGGCGGAGGTGGCGGACGACGACGTCCCAGACGACGTAGCAGCGCGCGTGGCCGAGGTGCGAGTAGTCGTAGACCGTCGGGCCGCAGACGTAGAGCCCGATGGTGCCGGGGACGAGCGGCACCAGCTCGCGCTTCCTGGCCGTGAGGGTGTCGTGAACCTGGATGGGCATCGCGGATTCCTAGTCGACGAGGCTTCGGAGCAGCGCGCGGAGGTTGATGGCGAACAGGACGAGGAGCACGGCCGACGCCCCGATGGGCAGGAGCCGGCCTCTCGGCCGCTCCCCGTCCCGCAGGACGAGCCACGCGTCGCCGAGCTGCGTCCCGCGGGAGCGCATCGCGGCGATCACCGGGGCGTACTTCGCGCGCGCCGGCCGCTCGGCCAGGAGCCGCCCCTCGTAGACCGGCGGGCCGTCGCGGCCGGGCCGGTCGATCAGCAAGTTCGTGCCGGCGAGCCGCCCGACCATCCGGACCGCCTTCCCCTCGACGATCGGGATCGCCTCCCGGAGCTCGCCGCGGACCTGCACGAGCCGGTCGGTCCGCGCCCGGTCGAGGTGGTAGGCGCCCGGCGCGCCGAGATCGATCGGCTCGACCGGCGAGAGGAAGTACCGGACGTCCGGGAAGAAGTCCCAGAGGAGCCAGCCGGCGGCGAGCACCATGACCAGCGCGAAGACGGGAGACCTCCGCAGGAAGGGCGACTCGCGCCTGCGCGGCGGGGCCGGCTCGAGCTCGTCCTGGGGGAGACCCGTCGCCTCGTCGGAGCCGCTCATCCCGTCCTCCTCACCAGCAGCACCACCGCGTGGGCGGCGATCCCCTCGCCGCGGCCGACGAAGCCCATCCCCTCTCCGGTGGTCGCCTTGACGTTGACCTGCGACGGGGCGACGCCGAGCGCCTCGGCGAGCCGCGCCCGCATCTCCTCCGCGCGGGGGGCGATCTTCGGCCGCTTCGCCGCGAGCGTCACGTCGGCGTTGCCGAGCCGCCAGCCCTGCGCCGCCGCGCGGGCGGAGATCTCCCGCAGGAGCAGGAGCGAGCTGACCCCCTTCCAGCGTGGGTCGGTGTCGGGGAAGTGGCGCCCGAGGTCGCCGAGCCCGGCCGCGCCGAGGATGGCGTCGCCGATCGCGTGGGCGCAGACGTCCGCGTCGGAGTGGCCGAGGAGCCCGTCACCGTCGTGCTCCACGCCGCCGAGGATCAGCGTGCGCCCCGGCCCGAAGCGGTGGGTGTCGTAGCCGACGCCGGTCGCGAACGGGACCTCGGTGAGCGCCCGCGCCCGCGCGACGTCCTCGGGGCTGGTGATCTTGAAGTTGGCCGGTCCGCCGGGGACCAGGGTGACCGGGGCGCCGAGCCGCTCCACGAGGCCGCTCTCGTCGGTAGCCGCGGAGGCCTCCGCGCCCGCCGCCTCGTAGGCGCGGAGCAGCAGCTCCCGCCGGAACCCCTGCGGCGTCTGGGCCAGCCAGACCTCCCGCCGGTCGAGCGTGGCCGAGACGCGCGGGGCCCCCTCCCCCGTGGACGCCCGCTTCACCGTGTCGGTGGCCGGGTGGGCCGCGAGGGCGGCGCCGTCGCGGGCGGCCGCCTCGGCGACGCGCCGGACCAGCTCCGGCGTCGCGAAGGGGCGGGCCGCGTCATGGATGAGGACCACGCCGCAGCCGTCGAGCGCGGCGAGGCCGTTCCGCACCGAGTCGGCCCGCTGCGCCCCCCCGGCGACGACCTGGACCGGCCGCGCGAGCCCGGAGAGCTCCGCCGCTGCGCGCGCCTCGTCTCCTGCCGGGACGACGGCGACGACCCGATCGACCAGCTCGCACTCGGCGAACAGCCGCGCCGAGCGGCGCAGCACCGACTCGCCGCCGATGACGAGCCACTGCTTCGCGACCCCGGCCCGCAGTCCCGCGCCGCCAGCCGCCACGATGGCTCCGACCTGCTCGCCGCCGATCATCGGGTGCTCCGACCCTCCGGGCTGGCATCGCCCGTGCTGAGCGGAGGAGGCGATGACCACCCCCTCCGCGAAGAGCCCTCTTCTACCCCAGATGCGCGACCGCCGCGCGGACTCGCGTCCGTGCGGCGGCTGGTTTCCGCAGCCCCCGGCGCTGGCGCGCCGGGAGGCGAGGTCAGCTGAAGTTGAAGATCTTCTTGAGGTCCCCTTCGACCTCCTGCTCGTCGCAGTCCTTCGCGATCGCCAGCTCCTTGATCAGGAGGGAGCGCGCGGTGTCGAGCATCTTCCGCTCGCCGAACGACAGATCCTTGTCCGAGCGGAGCAGGTAGAGGTCGCGCAGGACCTCCGCGATCTCGAAGACGCTCCCGGTCTTGATCTTGTCCATGTACTCGCGATACCGGCGATTCCAGGTGGTGGAGTCGACCGAGACCTCCTTCTCGCGAAGGATGCTGTAGACCTTCCGCACTTCCTTCTCGCCGATGATCTCGCGGAGCCCCACCGAGTTGACCTTGTTCATCGGGATCATGATCTTCATCCCGTTCTCGAGGATCTTGAGCACGTAGAAGGACTGCCGCTGTCCGGCGACCTCCTTGTGCTCGATCCCCATGACCTCACCGACGCCCTGACCGGGATAAACGGCCTTGTCCCCGACCCGGAAGGTGGGGGAGACTGCGGGCGCTGCTGCGGGTGCTGCAACCTGAGTGGCGGGCATTCCGTCCTCCGCCCCGTTTCGCGATACGACCCCCGATTCGTTTCGGAGGGATCGCCGCGGGAGCATAGCCCACTACATTTACACAAGTCGACCCCTCAGGTCAACAACATCCTGAGATCAATAGGGATATTCTCGGGGCTGGACTGCTCCTATCGGGGTAGGCCGTGACCTCGCGAACCCCGCTCCTCGCCCCCGCAGTGGCCTTTGCGCTCGGCGCGGCACTCGGCGCGAGCGAGCTGCGATACCCGCCAGGGTTGATCCTGCTCCTCCCGGCAGCGGCCCTCCCCGCGCTCGCCCCGCTCGCCTTCGCCTCGGCGGGCTGGCTCGCGGCGGACCTGGTCCGCGCCGCGCCGAACCGGGCGCACGAGGGGCCCACCGAGGTCGAAGGTACGGTCGCGTCGGTCCCGACGCTGCTCGGCGATCGAGCGAGGTTCCTTCTCTCGACCGGAGCGTGGGGGCGGGTCGAGGTCACCGGCCCCGAGCCGGACTGGCCGCTGGCGCTCGGCGACCGGGTGAGGTTCCGCGGGCGGCTCCAGCCGCCACCGGCGGCACGTAACCCTGGAGGACGGGACCCGGCAGCGCGGCTTCGAGCGCTGGGCGGGCCGCTTGAAGCGGTCGCGGAGCTGCCGATCGTGAGGGTCGCTGCCCCTTCCCCGCTCGCCTGGCTGGAGCGCGCGCGGAGGCGCTGGGCGGAAGCGACGGGCGCGTTGCCCCCGCGGGAGGCCGGAATCCTGAGGGCCATCGGGACGGGAGACCGGGCGGGGCTCGACCGGGAGACCTCCGCCGCGTTCGCGCGGAGCGGCCTCGCCCACGTCCTCGCCGTCTCCGGCCTCCACCTCGTCGTCGTGGCCTGGGGGCTCTACCGCGCGGTCGCCGCCGCCGCCGTCCGGATGGAGCGGCTGTCGGTTCACCTCGACGCCCGGCGCGTCGCCGCCGGCGTCGCGCTGCCGGCGACCTTCGTCTACGCGCTCGCCACCGGCGCGGGACCGCCGGTCCTGCGCGCCGCGCTGGGGGGTGCGGCGGCCTTCCTCTCCGTCCTCCTCCGGCGGGAGCTCGACGCGCTCGGCGCGCTCTCGATCGCGGCCCTCTCGGTCCTCGCCATCGAGCCGGGCTCGATCCTCGACCCGTCCCTCCAGCTCTCCTTCGCGGCCGTCGCCGGGCTCGCGCTCGGCTCGGAGCGGCTCCGTGGGGCTCTCCCGTGGCCGCCCCCGCCGCGAGGCTCCTGGCGCGCGCGGCTCGTCGAGCCGTTCGTCGAGGGGGGCTGCTCGACGGTGGCCGCC
>Ga0209464_10000579_pt1 | contig 11810 bp, 9 predicted proteins | sample DOMMetBare1Fresh_2_FD_187473 | JGI IMG/M metagenome (GOLD analysis project Ga0209464, IMG submission 187473) | Wetland sediment microbial communities from St. Louis River estuary, USA, under dissolved organic matter induced mercury methylation -... | ecosystem: Environmental > Aquatic >... | reverse complement strand
CGCGCTCGTGCGGATATCATCTTCAAGTTCATCAAGAACAGCGGGACGGCGGTCGACTGGATTTCTGAAAAGGCCGTCGCCTGGGGCTGTACACCGGTTTTGACTTCTGGGAAAAGCGAAAGCGATACGTACCGAAACTATACTAGGCCGGTGGAATTCCACAACGGACCGCTGTACGACATTGCAACGAGCTCATATGGTGTGAACGACATCATCACCTTGTTGCAAAAGGAGATAGGGGATAAGGGCGGCAGCTATCTCACGAAAGTCCAAGCGCAGTATCTGGAAAAAGACGGTGATGCGGTGTCTTCGGTCATTGCGCTCGACGGCGACGGAAACCATGTGCGCTATACAGGGAAGAAAGGCGTTGTCCTGTGCACCGGCGATTTCGGTGCTAATTCCGATATGATGTCCGACCTTTGCTTCTTCGATTTCGACCAGTACGATTCCAAGGGATATATGAATGTGTCCCTCGGTCAAGGAGATGGGCACAGGATGGGCCTGTGGGCCGGCGGGCATTTCCAGATGGGTCCCCAGCCGCTGATGCTGCTTCCCCAGACCTACCCGTATTTCTATCTGCGCGTCAACGATCGTGGCGAGCGTTTCTGCAATGAGGATACGGACTCGGTCAACATGTGCATCAACCAGCTGGCACAGCATGAAGGCAAAGCGTGGGCGATTTGGGATGCCAAGTGGTCCCAAGAGATCCCGGCAAGCCTTGCCGTGGGCGGCGGCATGAGCTGGGACCAGGATTTCAGGGATTACGGAGCTCCGTGGAGCCCCGATGCCGAACAAGCCATGTTCGATTACGAAGCGGGCATCGGGAATCTGGTCACAGCTAATTCGCTCGAAGAGCTTGCTGACGCTATCGGGGTTCCCAAGAAGCAGTTCCTCGACACCGTCGCTCATTACAACGGATTGTCGGACGCGGGCATCGACGAGGATTTCGGCAAGCGCAAAGAGCTTTTGACCAAAGTCATCAACCCGCCGTTCTATGCGCTCCAGATGATGACGAGCATGTGCGTGTCGGTCGGGGGGCTCGAGGTGGACATCAACAGCCAGGTGCTCGACGATTCAGATGCGCCCATCAAAGGCCTCTACGCTGTCGGCAATACTGCAAGCGGTTTATTCGGCGTGGATTATAACGAAGCGCCGATTCCCGGCATCAGCCTTGGGCGTTGCGTGACGTTCGGGAAACTGCTCGGAGAACATTTGGCCACTGCTTAATGCCGCTTGGTGCATATTTTCTCAACGATAGTGCAATCGAGCCCGGCATTCATGTCGGGCTCGATGTGCGATGCGGGCCTTGGGGTGTTCTATGCCAAGACGTCTGGTTGGGGTGCGACCTTTGATGTGGCGAGGTTGATCGGCGGATCTCTTTTCTTCGAACGCAAAACCTTGAGACGAATCGCTATGTATCAAGGTTCTTTGGGTTTCTCGATCGGGATTGCAGGTGCCTACTTGCTCTATGCGGTCGTGCTTCGCTTTGATGTGCTCGGAAGTTGAATCGCATTGCCAAAACCCGTCTGAGTACAAAATGAGTACCAATACACCTTTCAGAATCGTGGAATCTGAAAGGTGTATTTATTAAAAAACAAATAATGATCAGGTAAAACGTTCTACCTGCAAGCCACCAGCTATTCCCACTCTATGGCGCAAACCGTGCATGGAGAGCGGGGGAGTGCTGCCGGTGCTTCCAGTTCCGAGCAATGACCTGGAGCTCGCGTCAGGTTGATACTCATTCCGTACTTAAGGCGTGTCTAGCTTTCTTCGTCTATCGAACGGATGAGTTCGTTTCCCCAATCGACGGCTTCATCGACGGATGGCAGTACGGGCAGGTCTTCCTTCGCCCGATCGTAGATGGCATCCCATTTCTCGCCCTTGGTTATGACGGGCGGCCAGGTCTGCTTCCTTCTGGAGGCGAACAGGCGGATGCACGCCTCATGCATCAGCGATCGGTCGACGGGGCTGCGGGCGGCTATGAGCTGCAGATCCACAAGGTCATGGGCGCGCTGGCTCTTCTTCCCGGTGACTGCATGCAGCTTCTGGGCTATCTGGTGGTGAAGAGGCATGAGCGGGATGGGCTCGGGCTTCGGGAAGCCGAGGTGGGTGAACATGGCAACCATATCCTCGGCGATAGCGTACTCCGGCTCCGCCGTGTCGCCGATTTCATCGTGTCCAATCTCTAAGGCCACCGTCACCCATGACTTCGCGTTGTAGGCGAGCTTGACGGCGAAGGGCCGCATGACGTAATCGTCCGGCACATCTTCAGGGCGGGCGGGATCGAGCTCCGCCACCGTTCCGGTGAAACCCTCCCATCCGGATTCGAGAGCGGCTGACAGGTCCTCGATGAAATTGCCGATATCCTGGTTCCTAGCTGCATCGAGGTCGGTGGTGAAGCGGGTGCCTGCGTATCCGTAGCGCAGCCTTAGGGCGCTACCGCCCTTGACGGCCCCGCCCGGGAGCAGCTGCCCGACGATGACGTTGGCCATCGCGGTGCGCGCCTGCTGGGCTTCACGCCCCCGGCCGTAGAGTCGCTCCAGTGCGAGATCGAGGTTGCGCCTGCTGTTGGGCTTCGCGATCACCGAGCTAACTCCTCGGTCAGGCTGTCGTACTGGGATTTGGTGATGAGTCCGTTGCGGCGGGCTTTCTCCGCAGCCTCTGCCAGGCGCTCGGACATCATCTGCCCCTTGCAGGACCGGATGGCTTCGAAGACGCTCTGGGAGGGGATACCCTCGTAGCTTTTCAACGGCCTGTCTGCAGCTCGCTGATCGACGATGATGTGGTCGGGTAGGGCGCGCCTGACCCTTTTAGGCGTGGCCACGCGGATGAGCTTGGGATTGGTAGGCGCCAGTGCGTGCATGGCTATGACGGATTCTCCGTACAGGTAAGCGCCCGCTCCCACGAGCGCTACCGCTTCCGCATAGGAGTCGTAGGGGGTTGGGGTGTAGCGCGCAAGCCGATAGAGCCCATGGCCGATGCGTCCGAGCCGTCCCTCCCTCACGTAACGGGATAGCTCGGCGGTGGTCACGCCTACGGAGCCGGCTTCCTTTGCGGACACCAGACCGTAGTTGTCGGCTGCGATCTCATATATGTCGTCGAAATGTGCCATGTCAAAATACTAACACTTCTGTATGCCTTTTGACAGTATTGCAGTTTGCGGGGATTTACTCGATCTTACAGGTCTTCCGCCTTCGGCAGTTGTCGCAAAATTTGCGACAACTGCCCCGTCTTGCCAGGGGATCCTTCCTTCAGGGTGCTGTTGATGTGTTTGCCGGATTGTCTTCACGTTGCAGCTGTAGAGCGGGGCGAGCTGCTTGCGGTTGAACCATGCCTTATTGTTGCGTGCCTTCGCCCATGCGGGCGGGAAGGCGTCTCCGTCCGACGATTCGAATACGATGACGTCTTTGCTTCCATGCGTGCCCACCTTCCGGTCCGGGGCTCCGGACAACATACCACCGCTTCCGGCGAAGCCGGAAGATCAGTCGGTCGGGCACTGGCCGTTTCTCCCAGCATCATGACGCATCGATGTTGCCCGGTACGGTTTTGGTTCGGCTGGGCGTGTCCGAAATATTTGTCGCAGCTGACTGCCGGACGCTTTTCACCGATAATGACGGCCTTGCCTGATGAAAAGCCTATCTGAATACAAAATGTGTACCAAAACACCCTCCGAATCCGTAGACTTCTGAGGGTGTTTCTGCTTAAAAAGCAATTCTGAACAGGCGAAGCGTCTTATCCGCAAGCCACCGGCTATTTCCTCTCTATGGCGCTAATCGTGCCTGGGGCGGGCGGGCCGAGTGCGGCGGTGCGGCTTTAGATAATGTTGGTGCATCCCGTCGGTCGGAAATGGGGATATGTTCCAATCATAGAAAATGCTACTCAGCCTTTCTGGCCAGCATGGAAACGATGATCTTCGCACATTCGTCGATAAGGACATCTTGGTCGATATGAAGGCCATGGCCGAAGACAAGTTCGTCCTCGATGCCGTCTACCATCTGGAACAGCAGAAACGTCTGTTCGTTCTCATGCGGAAACAGGTAGCCGTATGTATCTATTTTGTCGACTATTGTGGCCATCATCGTCTTCTGAATCGTAGCAAAATAGTTCTGCACGTCATCATCGCGGTATTTCAGGGACATAACCTCGTCGTGATACAGTCTGGTCTGGCATTCGTGCGATATGGCTAGGATATGCAGGATGTTCTTGACGATGGTGAGGATATCTTCCCCCTTCGACAGACCCTCTATTTCTGCGCATATCTCCTCGATCAGGTTGTTTCCGAACCGGTCCAGGCAGACAAGGAGAATATTCTTCTTGTCGACGAAATAGGAATACACACTGCCGGTAGATAGTCCGGCTTCTTTCGCGATATCGATTGTATTGGTGCCGAAGTAGCCCTTCTCCATGAAGGTGCGGTACGCGGCTTCGATGATTTTCTCTTTCTTTTCGATAGAGCGTTTTTGCTGCGGAGCGCGTACGCTTCTCTTTTCCGAACCCAAACGGATGCGCCTCCTTATGGCACGTGCATTCAATATTCCAAATGTAAATGAAAGCCCTTCTTTTGTAAATATGAAAAAACATTCATGTTTATCTTGACATTCTATTTCTGTCTGCAAAGATGAATACGAAACATATTTCATATTTAAGGAAAGGCATCGGTGCCAAGAGTGACTACACGGAAACGCATAATCGGTTTCATCGCTTTGTCTATCGCCATGTTCATAGGGATACTGGACAGCACGATTATCAACATCGCGCTACCTGACATCACTGCGTATTTCCAGTCGACCTTGGATGACACTGCATGGATCAGCACGATCTACATACTGGCACTCGCCGTATGCATGATTACCGCATCGAAACTTGCAGATCAGTTCGGACGCAAGAAACTGATGCTCATCGGCCTTGCGCTCTTCGGAACGAGCTCCGCGCTGTGCGGCATATCTCATTCCCTGGCGGTCCTTATCGTGATGCGCCTGTTCCAGGGAATCGGGGGCGCCATCATTACCCCCATCGTGGTGCCGATGGGCCTCGAGCTGTTCGGTAAGGAAAAAATGCAGATAGTAGGGGGCAGCGTCGGTGCGATAACCGCATTGGCGGCAGCCGGGGGTCCTCCCATCGGCGGGCTCATCATCGAATACCTCGATTGGCAGTCGGTCTTCTTCGTGAACGTGCCGTTGGCCCTTCTTTCCTTTGTGCTGGTCGCGCTGTTCGTCGGCGAATCCTATGACAGGACCGTTTCGAAGGCCGTCGATTGGCTTGGGATTCTCCTGCTCACCGCCACGCTGGCCCTCCTCACGTTCGCGCTCTTGAAAGGCAACGATTATGGCTGGAACTCGGTCTCGATCGTCTCGATGCTCGTCGGTTCCGCTGTCGCATTGGTGCTGTTCATCCTAGCCGAGAAGAGGACGCAAGCTCCGTTGCTTGAATTGGGGCTATTTCGGGAGCTGACTTTCACGGCATCTTGCGCGTGCTATCTCATCACGGGATTCGGGCTTGCGTGTTTCGGCCTGATTTTCAGCTATTTCCTGCAGAATGCATTGGGATACGCAGCATTGGATGCTGCCTACATCACCATGTTCTCGTCGCTGACCGTTATCGTTGCCATGCCTTTAGGGAGCGCGATTGCCGGCAAGTTCGGTGCAAGGCCCATCAACACCCTCGGCCTGCTCATCATGGGCGCAGGTGCGCTTCTTCTTTCGCGTCTTACGATCGATGCGTCGAAGGCCGCTATGACCGTCGATATGATCGTCTGCGGCTTCGGACTCGGGCTCGCGTGCCAAGCGGTTATCTCATCGATCAAGCACCTGCCCGCCGAGAAGAGCGGTATTGGATCGGGCGTCGTCAATGCCGCACGGCAAGTGGGAACATGCATCGCTATCGCGTTGCTTGTCAGCGTGCTGGATGCTAGTGTGACGAGCGCGAAGGCCGACATCCAAGACGATGCGGTCGCGATGATCCAGCAGTCGAATATAGCGGATCCGGTGAAAGCGGTCATGGTGCAGGATACCGAAGACGGCCTTGCAGGTGGCGGAACCGGCGGGGTGCAGATATCCGATCTGCAAGAACGGCTGCAAACCGATATCGGCAACGTTATGGCATCTTCGGCGCAGGCTCGGCCTTCGATTGATTTGGCAGAGCAGCAAGCCGAGATACAAAGCGTGCTCGATGAAGTCAAGGCCGACGTGAACGACAAGGTCGCAGCAGCCTTCGACGCGACTTTCCTTCTTGCGGGGATCATCCTCATTGCAACCGCCTTCGTCGGTCTGTTCACAGACAGAAAGAACAAACGCTTCACACCCGAGGCTGGCCGCTCGTTAGAAAGCATTGGCCTAACTCCTGAACCCGATCCGACCTCTATAGCGTGAACCGTGCTGATGGAGTGGGAAAGAGGCATTGCCGGTGGCTTCGATGCAAGCTGGTCGCCTGCAGGTGCACACGAGGCCTACGAAATGGAGGATTCGTCTTTCCCATTCTCCGCACGGCCCTGCAGTATGCACTCTTTGAGCACGCCGGTTGCCCAACGGCGGAACTCCACGTCCCGCTGTGATTCCACTCGGTAGCCGATGGGGATGATGACGTCAGGATTGTGACTCTTCGCCCTGTACCGTTTGCCACCGTCGGCAGTTGTCAATGATTCCTTGACAACTGATTCCTGCTGCAATTCGTTCTCTTCGAAGCAGTTGTTGATATGGAGGTTGACGTTTTGCATCATAGCCGAGAATAAAGAGGCCATCCAGGCCTGCGTCAGTCATACGGTGTCCGAATCCACTTCGACCCGAGTGCATATCTCCCCATTATCCGATTCGAAGAGCACGATATTATCCGTCGTCATGGTGCATCCCTCTGGCTTGAGGGTTGGGGACGGTCAGAAGGATCGGGCTCGGCCGTTCACGCCGGAGAAGCATCGTTTCCGGCTGAGGTCATGCCTTGTTTCGCGTCAAGAATCATGGATGGGGGATTGCCATGCAATCAATCTCCGGACCAATCAAATACAATGAGTTTGATTTAATCTGGCAGAGAGATGTGCTGCCAAGGCTATCGAGGTGACATATCGGATTATGGCGTATCGGCTTGATGTGCTCCGGTTCAGTTGAGGATAGAGTGGGGTATTTATAAGGCTAACCGCCGGATGCTATTCACCGATAATGGTGGAATCGCCTGGTAAAAAGCCTATCTGAGTACAAAATGAGTACCAAAATACCCTCCGAATCCGTAGATTCCAGAGGGTGTTTAAATCAAAAAACACGTTATGATCAGGTAAAACGTTCTATTCGCAAGCCACCGGCTATTATTCCCACTCTATGGCGCAAACCGTGCGTAGTGAGCGGGGTCATGCTGCTGGTGCTTCTGATTCCGGTTGATGCTCCGGAATTTGCGTCTGGCTGGTACTCATTTTGTACTCAGTATTGTTATTGCAGTCTATAAGTAGATGAACGGGGGTGCGCTGGCTGGCGCGGATTCCGCTATGCGGTAAGGATATGCAGGGTGAGCTGGCCGGCTTTCCGGTTTTCGACGTTGAGTTTAGCCCAGGCGCTGTCGTTGGGGTCGGAAAGCGCCTCTGCTGCGGAGCGAAGGCGCTTCCTATCTGATCCATGGAGCTGTTCCAGCGCGCCTCTGTGGTCGGTCAGCAGGCTCGCCAGCAGCGCCACGTCGTCAAGGTGCCGATGGCGGTCGCGGCGGTCGGCGCAGTAGGCGGCGGCTTTCAGGATGAGGGCACCCAGCAGGTTCGGGATGAATATGCGCGAGGTCCCGCCCGGATGGTCGATGGACAATTCCATTTTTCTGCTGATGGCCTGCGCGCCTCCGGCGATTTCCAACATCGGCCATCTGTTCACCTTCGCTGCATCTACCTTGCCTTTGGGCAGGTGGTCCGCGACGAGCACGTCGGCGATCAGCTTGCCCTTCCTCAGGCGATGGAACGCCGTTCCCCTAAGGCCCGGCTCCTGCAGCTCGAAGCCCCCGGCCTGGAGCCGTTTGATGACGGCGGAGATATTCGAAGTGCTCGCCATCACGTCTACCAGCATGTCGATGTCGCGTGTTGCGCGGGACTCGTATCCGGCCAGCATCGCATGCGCCTGGGTCATGAGCCCGCCTACGAGCATCCACGAATCCGCAGGCAGTGCGCCGGCCAGCTCGATAACGGTATCCCATGGCGGCATGACCGGGTCCATACTCAGTTCAGCGGATTGCATTGAGGGCTCCTTCGAGGTAGTCGAGCCCGCAGCGCCGCTCCCTTGCATCGAGCGATGAGGCGAGGTCTGCGGCGACTACGGCGACGGGCATCTCTTCTGCATCGAGCAACCCGCCGGGCGCGTCGAACGCGGTGCGCACGGTGCAGTTCCCCGTTCGATCGGGCATCAGGTAGAAGTCGGCGACGATTCTGTCCGCTTCGGCTGCGTAGCCGTCGATCGCGCTGGTGCTTGCCGTCAGGCCGAGGTCGGCTGCTGCGGCTGCCCCCATGCCGGTGAGGCAAAGCGAGCGTTTCAAGTCCTCGGAAAACGAGGGCGAGACGCTGTACCGGGCGGCGGTTGCGCGTTTGCGGGCGCACCACACGAGCTCTTCGGCGGAAACGGTGCGCAGCTTCTGCTTCAGGCGCCGCAAGCGGTGGTATGGAAGCCAGCCGATGTCGGCGTCCTCGAGCAGCAGCAGCGAGGCCCATGCGGTCTGCGCATCCCATGGACGGCCGGCTCCGTGGGGGGAGCTCCGGTACGCCTGCACGCTTGCGGCATCCAGCAGCAGGGCTCCGCCGGCGATCTTGCTTCCCGCTATGGCGCCTGCGCGATACAGCCGGGTGACCTCATGGGTATCCACGCCCAGAAGCTTTGCCGCCTGGGCGGCGGAATACCCGTTCTGTATGTCTGTCGTTGATATCATTTGCACATATATTACCGCGTGGTAATTAATATGTAAATACGAAGCATAGCGTGATGTTGCGGCATCCGCTGAGGCCGATCGCCGGACGCTATTCACCGGGAATGGTCGAGGTTTCCGATGGGGGAGGCCATCTAAGTGCAATACGAGTACGAAAACGTATTACTTTAAAACCACCTGCTGTTTCCACTCTATGGCGCAAACCGTATGTGCGGTGCGTGGAACGCGGTCCGTTTCGCGGCAGGCGGCTGGCAGCGGGAGGTCCGGCAGATTTGGTACTCAATTTGCATTTCACTGGGCGGATCGATCCGCATGCATTATCTATTTCCAATAGGATGCTGCTTGAGCCGATTGCTATTCGGAACGAATAACCCCATCTGCATCGTGGCGGATGGGGTTATTGGCATTTCCTCGGGAAAAGAAGAAAAGTAGTGAGAACTGGCTATTTTCCAGCTAGCTCTTTTCCAACGAGGTAGCCGTATGTCATGGCGATAGAATGGCTTGCTCCTGCCAAGGTTGCAGGGTAGTCGCCAAGGAAACGCCCGCCCTGAGTATTGCCAATCGCATACAGACCCGGCAGAGCATTGAGATTCTCGTCCAGCACCTGGGCTTCTTTGTTCGTGGACAGGCCGCTCATGGTTACCAAGCAGCGCAGAGCGGCTGTGTCCCCGCCGCCTGCAGGGGGTTCGCCTACAGCGAACTTGATAGCGTAGTAGGGAGGATTTTCAAGCGCGAACATCCGAGTCGGGGTTTTGCCGAAGTCCGTATCGATACCCTTTGCGCATAATTCGTTGTAGCGGGCAATCTCCGACTCCATCGTTTGCGCCACATCGGCATCCACCCCCAGATTAGCCACAAGCTCTTCGATAGTATCGCCTTTTGCGTTTGTCCAAGTATCGACGGAATCGATAACTGATTGGGCAAGGGTCGTATAGGCGCCCAGGCTTGCCTGCATGCTCCCGATCTGTTTGGGAAAATTTGCATCGAATATCTGGTATACCGCCGTTTTCGGTTGGCGAATGATCGCTGATCCGAAATGGTCGTTCGTCAGATCCTCGTTTATATAGCGCTCTCCGCGCGCGTTGAGCTGGAGGAAGGCATCGACGCCCAGCGTTCCCAAATCGCCGTGGGCCATGGCGCAATGGGGTCCTTCTTCGATGTGGCCGCCAACCCAGTGGCCCATGAGCATGCCGTCGCCTTGGTCGGAATACTCGCCGTTCGCATCCATATGGGGGTAGGTGAATGAGAATTTATCCTTTTGGTTGTATATCCAGGGGATGTAATAAGCGAGGAGCTCGTCGTTCCTTACATACCCGCCCGTGGCAAGGACCACGCCTTTGGAAGCGTTCACTTGAATATACGTGCCGTCGGTTATGTCCTCGAAGATGACGCCGGACACGCGTCCGTCTGTTTTAACCAGCTGTCGTGCGCGGGCATTGAAGTGGGCATCGACGTTTCCGGTCGCAACCGCTTTATCGAAGTTTGCCAGCAGGATCGGTTTGTGGCCGCCCTTGTTGGGAGAGCTGAACGAAAGCGTTCCGACGATGATATGCTCGTGGTCGACCGATGGATCGTATGCTTTGTACATATTCCTGTTTGCAATGAATGTGTCCGCATCGGCATTTAGGGCTGCACTGCCGGGCACCTGCCACTTGATACCGTCGTATCCCGAAGCGTACCAGTCGAAAGCTTTCCCCGCATGGTCCGCCCAGTTCTTCAGCACGCGGAAGTCGGCGCGGTGACCGGTCTGGACCATCATCTCGTTGACGAGTTCGGTCGTGCTGACATCTTTTATGCCCATCATGCGGGCGTTGTCGGTATTGAAGGATGCGAACTGGGACGAGTGCGCGCTTGGCTCGACGCAACGTTCGATCGCAATGACTTTGAGGCCGCTTTCAGCAGCAGAGCGGGTTGCCGAGGTTCCCGCTACGCCGAGCCCGATTACGGCGACGTCTGCTTCCAGGGTTTTGCTTATCTTCGAGGCGTCGATGGGTCCCGGGGCATTCAGGAACGTTGGCGTACCATCGGCGTTGTAGCTGTTCGATGCCGCCGCCGCAGCTGCTTCTTTGGCGGATTTCGGTGCGCAGCCGACCATGCTTGCGGCGATTCCGGTGCCTACGGCTCCGGTTCCGATGAGGAATGCCCGCCTTGATATATCTTGTTTCATTATTCCCTCCCGTAGTTCTTCTCTTTCTTGCGGCCACTGACCGCCGTCGTGATTATGGGCTTTCGGCTATAGGGGACCCAGAGGATAGAGGGGTGGATATGAGGGGGGATTTTTATCCTCCCTCAAGAAAAGCAGCCATCGAGCGACTAATATATGAGAAGTGAGAGAAAGGTGCCGATGGGTGATTCAAAAGATAAAGGGCGCATCGGGCTGCATGGCTTGAGTGCCTGCTTTCTCGGGATGTTTCTGATTATCGGATCCAGCACTTCGCTCAATTTGGCTACTGCGGATACATGGGTGGCCGTACCGGGGGCTATCTTCGGTATCATGCCATCTCTTATCAGAACTATTGCCTTTCTATGCGCGGCGCTGTTTGCGAGACGGTTCGACTCGCTGCTTGGAAGACCGAAAGCTCTTGCAGCCACTGCATTTTCCATGGCCATTGGGATAGGTGTTGTCTTTTTTGCGAGTAGGTATCCGCAATATGTTCTTTCTCCCGTGCTCTGTACATGCTCGGTAGTCATTGTGAATGCGGGATTCGCTCTTCTGTATCTTGCCTGGATGGAAGTGTATGCGAAACTCGGTATTTACCGCATGCTCGTCTGCTTTGCCGCCGTCCACCTGCTTTCCGCTGTATTTTCTTTTTTCGTGTCGATGGTCGGAGATACCCTTGCCCTCGCTTTGCTTTTGGCGATTGCGCCTATGCTGTCGCTTGCGATGCTGTTTATCGGAATCCAGAGCACGGATCCCGACCTGTATTCTCAAGGCG
>Ga0209464_10000578_pt1 | contig 11823 bp, 5 predicted proteins | sample DOMMetBare1Fresh_2_FD_187473 | JGI IMG/M metagenome (GOLD analysis project Ga0209464, IMG submission 187473) | Wetland sediment microbial communities from St. Louis River estuary, USA, under dissolved organic matter induced mercury methylation -... | ecosystem: Environmental > Aquatic >... | reverse complement strand
GTCCCGTAACTTCAAAAAAGGGAATCTGAAGATCGGCACAAGAGGGGAATTTTCCTTTGTTACAATCAACACCACCCATAAGAACAACTTCTTTTCCGTGCTGCCATACGCTAACGGTCAATACAAAATCAATGACCGCAACAGCATTAAGCTCAACTATTCACGCAGGGTGATCAGACCCTCAAGGAACCAGTTGAACCCCTTTGAAAGCTACGTAGACAGTCTGACCGTCAGCAAGGGTAATATTAATCTGGTGCCCGCTTACCGGGATAACTTCCAGCTTACATACAATGTGAAGTATGGAAAAAACAAATTCAGCGGCAGCCTGTCACCCCAGCTCTTTTTCGAATACCGGACCAGACTGATCCAGACCATCACCCGGGCAATACCCATCAGTAGCGTAAGCCCTATCTTGTTTGAGAAACTACCGATGAACATCTCCAACGGTTACGAGGGAGGCCTGGGCCTGTCCGTCAACGCACAGATAACGACGATGATATTCAATTCCAACTTCAGGTATTTCCGAAGCCATATTGATAAATATCAGGATCAGATAGAGGCACAGGACAGAAACAGCTGGAACCTGAATTCACAACTCATGTGCCCCTTACCCCTCAACCTGCGGTTCTTTTCCGTACTGAACCTATCCGGGCCAACAGTGAATGGTCAGGAGATTAGCCGTACTTTACCCTTCTATCTGTTTGGTCTGGTCAAGCAGTTTAAGAACAACAGCAGCCTTACCGTATTGGCGTTCAACCCTTTCGCCAAACAGTTCTTTAAAAATACGGTCACGATTGATAACGCATCGTTTACCCAGAAAAGCACGACATACCTGGATATGAGAAATGCCGTAATGCTCAACTACAGCTACAACTTCAAGGTTGGTAAAGATGTAAATAGTCAAAAAAGAGATTCAGAACAGAATATCGAAGAAAACAACATCAAACTTCCATTCTAAAAAATCAAGGCAAAAGCTATTCACCTCCAGGTGATGACTTTTGCCTTGATAAAGCCGGCCATTTCAGTCGGGTATCCGGATATACCTCATCCGGTTTATATGATGTGCTATTTTTCAGCGATAAAGGTATATATTTGGCCGGCGTGGGTGGCAATGTCGTACAATGATGTTTTAGCTAAACTAATCCCTTTAAGCTGTGATTTATCTTTTATGACCGGAGCAGGAACCTGCTGTGTGGCCATCAATGGGTTACTGTCTATTCCTTTCGCCTGGGTCAACTTAGTCCCGTTCCCCATTTTCAGCGGAGTAGCCGTTCGTAAACGCAAGTTGCCTCCAACGGTCGATTTGATAGTCAAGGTAACCAGCTTACCCCTCTTCCACTCCATGTTGGTGATTTCAAAACCACCACGGGCTCTCAATCCACTGATCGTGCCGTCAGTCCACACATCCGGCAAAGCAGGCAAAATAAACACTGCACCATCATGACTCTGCATCAGCATTTCAGCGATACCGGCTGTACAACCGAAGTTACCATCGATCTGAAATGGTGGATGCGAGTCAAACATATTAGCATAAGTTCCTCCGTTTTCATCTTTGATAGTGGCGTTCGGATCTTTCAGTTTCAGCTGGTTCTGGATAAGTTTGTAGGCATGGTTGCCATCGAGAAAACGGGCCCACAGGCAAACTTTCCAACCCATCGACCAACCACGACTGGCATCACCGCGACCAATCAGGGAATTACGCGCTGCTTCAAACAATGCCGGTTGGGTATAAGGAGAGATCTCATTGCCGGGATACATACCCCACAGGTGAGAAACGTGCCTGTGTCCTGACTCTTTGCGGTCCCAGTCCTCCAGCCACTCCTGCAACTGTCCGTATTGCCCGATGTGCATAGGAGGCAGTTGTTTACTGAGCTGATCAATTGTATTTGTAAATTCAGCATCGACGTCCAGCAATTTCGCCGCTGCTACGGTATTGGTCAACAGGTCAAAAACCATCTGATTATCCATCGTCACGCCACTAAATATAGTGCAACGTTGTTTCCTGATTGTTCCGTCGGCCAGAGTGTCATCATACGCGATTAATCCGGGAGTGTTTTCAGGAGAGTTGGAGGGCGAAACGACCATATAGCCTGTTTTCGGATCTTTTACCAGAAAATCCATATAGAATTCTGAAGCACTTTTCATAATCGGATAGATCTCTTTCAGGTAGCTTTTGTCTCCCGAATAACGGTATCTTTCCCACAGATGAGAACAAAACCAGGCGTTGCAGGTAGGCCACACACCACAAGGTACTTTATCAACAGCTCCGGCAATACGCCAGAGATCAGTATTGTGATGTAAAGTCCATCCACGGCAACCGTACATTTCAGAAGCTGCATCCCGACCGGTCACACTGACATCTTTGATAAGCTGGATAAATGGTTCGTGACATTCGCTCAGGTTGGTCACTTCTGCCGGCCAGTAGTTCATCTCTACGTTGATATTAGAGGTGTATTTGCTGTCCCAGGCAGGAAGCGGACCTGCACACGGATTCCAGATTCCCTGAAGATTGGCTGGTTGAGTACCGGGCTGTGAACTGGAGATCAACAAATAGCGACCAAACTGAAAATACATCGCCGCCAATGACGGATCGTTGATGCTTGAAAATTCTTCAATGCGCTTATCGGTAGGTTTTGCCGCCTGAGCAGTCTGAGGCAAGACGAATGATACACGATTGAACTGCTTCTGATAAGCTGCAATGTGATTCGCTTTTGCGTTCTCATAGGTTTTGGCGAAACGGTTTAAAAACGCTTTTGCCTTTTGCTCCGCATTATCACTGATATCTTTGTAGTTTTTGAAATTGGTAGCCACCGAGATGTAAATCGTTGCAGCATTGGCGTTAGCGACGCTAATGCTAATTTCATTGGATTTCTGAGAACCACCTTCCGCGACTACTTTGATCTGAGTATTAAAATTCAGTTTATTTGGAATATTTTCCGTTGCTTCCTGGGTACATTTTCCGGTAACGACAAGCGTATTATTGTTCCCCGGAACAGTCTTACTTTGAACGGTGACCATATTGACTTTTTGAGGTCCGATAAAAGAGGTGTTAAACGACACCTTTCCCTTTTGACTGGCTGTAATACGAATGATCACTATCTGATCGGTAAACGAAGTGAACGTTTCCCGTGTATATTCCACGCCATTCACCTTGTATTTCACGGTTGCAAGCGCTTTGGTCAGATCAAGATCCCGGATGTATCCGGTTTTTCGTTCATGTCCCGGGAAATCGAGAATCAGATTCCCAATCGATTGATAGACCTGACCGTGGGAGGTAACATTACGGTCAGCGATTATATTGTCTAACGAAAGTTTCTGTGCATCGATGTAGTTTCCTTCATCAATATACTTACGAATTAAGGCTAGTTTGCTTTTTGCATTCCTGTTGACATTCTGATACGGACTCCCCGACCAAAATGTATCTTCATTCAACTGAATAGTATCAGCTTCTGCCACACCATATACCATCGCTCCCAGACGACCATTCCCCAACGGAAGGGCTTCTGTCCAATACTTTGCCGGCCTGTCATACCAGAGTTTTAAATCAGCAGCTTTTACCAAAAAAAAGATTTGCAGCACTAATGCCGCCATTAAGAACCTATACTTCATCACTTAAGAGTTTTATTTTATAAAATAGAGAATTCAACGCTACAATACGATCATCAGGAAAATACGCAGGCACCAAAGATTTCACCTGCGTATTTTATTCGACCCGATCAATTTACGATCAGAAAATCACTTTATAGGATTTCTTGTTCACTTTGAGGATATAAACGCCTTTTAGTGACGGCAAATGTTTGTTATAGGAATCACCTGAAGCTTTTTCCAACGCAATGACTTTACCATCTACTGAGGCTAAAGCCAATTCAGAACCTTCCGGAAGATTTTTAACCACCAACCAGCAGTCTGAAACTAAAATCACCGGCTTTTGAATATATGAAATATCAATTCCGGTATTTACATATGTGGCAACATCAGAAGCTATACTTAAACTCCCGTACTCATTCACTGCTTTCACCTGATATTTGTAGATTGATCCGCTCAATGCTGTCTGATCTGTAAATGAAGCATCTTTTGAAAAGCCAATAACTGCACTATCCCGAAGTACAATATAACAGATTGCATAATCCGATTTCGTCCACGCCAACTGATTATTTGAAATGGTTACATTGGTTGGTTTGGCCACCGGTTCAAAATATGCTCGGGGATTCCAGTCGTCAGTTCCGGTCATCATATTTTCATAGCTGTATTGAGCTGCTTCGGCTTGTGTAAGTACGGGTTTCAATCCGGTGGTAACCACTCCGGCACTCGTCTTGAACCAGGTACGACGACTTGAAAGATCAATAGGATTTCCTTTCGGATCCATGCTGTTGTATTCGGCAAAAACTCCGGGTATCACCCCCATATCAGTCCATCCTTCCGGATGAGGCAAGACCTTCATCGTGCTATTTAAATATACCGCTCTCGGAGAATTTTGCCAGGGACGACCCAGCTTTAGGTTTCCATCGCCGGCAGCGGCATTTCCGTCAATCGTACAGCTATTGAAAGCATAACCGTATTTAGTACCTGCAGCATGACTCGGCGCAACAATTACAGATCCACTTCTTACATTGTACAATGTACACCGATCAAAGAATGCATCACCTCCTCCGTACACATAATCAACTGCGCCTTCGATGTAACAGTTATTAGCAAAATGACGATCGCCGGCGTTTCGGGAAGTGGTGTACCAAGTGTCCTGAAAAGAACGGAACTTACAGTTATTGAAGGCAAAACGGTCATTATTCGAACGCATAGCCAATGCCATCGGACCAGCCTGATATTGTATGCCGTATCTGTTTTCGAAAGAGATATTTTCGGCATAGAAGTCATGGGCTGCCACTACCATCGTAGCACAATCGCTCATACCGTATTGTCCTTTATTAAATTCCCAACCGGTATCAGTAGGACCACTGCTACAGTTAATCGCAAATGAAATAATTGTTTTATTCCGGTCCTGCCCGATCAGATTGAGGAATGGTTTGGACTCCGGAACACGAATCAGCTCTTCATACGTTCCGTTTTTCACAAAAATCAGCCATGGAGATGTACGGTTATCGGGCACAGCGTTGATAGCCGCCTGAACAGTGGTGTAATCACCTGTTCCATCTTTGGCAACCACAGCATCATAAAGTTTTGCAATGGGTTGCGGACGGATCATGGTACTAAATGATATGGTGACACCACTAAATTTATTTCCCGACATATCAGTGATGGCTCCATCAGGTACAGTGAAGGCATAAGACTTACCATATTCCAGATTGGTATAGGCAAATGATACCGTCTTATTTCCAAAAACAGGAGTAATCGCTTTACCATTGAATGAGAATCCTCCGGTACCGGCTTTCACTCGCTCGTTAAACATCAGTGTAATAGAGCCATTCGCTGAAGCTGTTGTCGACCCGTTGGCCGGTAAAGTCGATACCAATTGAGGAACAATCACATCATTTACTTGCTCAGTTTCAGCAAAAACAAACACATTGGCTAAATAAAATCCTTCTGTTCCACTTGGAGTCGCATCCTGCATGTAGCCGCTTGAAGTCTCCGGGATCCACCGGATATAGATCGTTTTCTTTAATGAATCGGCCATTTCAGGCAATACCGCATTACAATCTACCCATGCAGAATTATAAGAAGACGTAATATCCAGCGAATCGAGCGTGATGTATTTTACGCCATCCGTTGAGTACTGCATTTTCTGTACTTTATTCACACAGGTATTATCAGCTCCAATTTTCGATTTAATAGTGATATTTTTATATCCGACTCCTGAGAATCGTGCCTGCAAATACCTTGGCGTGCTTGCCACCAACATGGCAGCATCGGCAAAGCGGCGTGCGCTGTTGTAGGTTACCCCACCAAAGCTTTTTGTACTAGCACCCCAGGTCGTCGTTGTTCCGCTAAAATTATAGTTATTCAACAAACCGGCATTGTCTGTTTGTGCGTAATAATCGCCGATGCGGTTGCTGACCGGATTGGCAACAGCAAAATCCCAGCCTACGATGAAAGGAACAACATCAAAAGTTGCAGAAATTGACTTCGGTGCATCCATCACAACCTGACGGGAGAGTTGGCTGGTTGCATTCTCCCAATACAGGAAAGATGTAACTCCATTAGGCACCACGGCAACATCCACGATTGTACCAGTTTCATATTTACCATTGCTCGGATGCGGATTCAGGGAAACATTTCCCCACTGAGCGCCATCGCCCAGTTTGTTTACTGTTAAATCATAAGTCGTGATCGCGTTGAATACCGCTTTGATGGTTTTATCCTTATCCATTACAGCTGTATAAGGATTTGAAGAAGATAGCGTATTTCCATTTTCATCCTGCCACTCTTTAAAGGTGTATCCGAAACCACGTGTAGCAGTCAGCGTTACAGATTCGCCCTTATTGAAAGTCCCTCCGCCTGGAGCAATAGACCCGGCATCAGCCGGACTTACCACGGTCGAAAGCACGGCAGGTGCTGAAACAGTAGTAAGCCACCGCGGGTCACCAATCGGACCTCCGGTTGTTCCCGCTGTAGCCAAAGGTGATGTGGAAAGGATCCGAAAATCGTTACTTACGCCCGATGTATCCTGAAAACCTACTGCTCGGTCATACAAATTAGCTGTAATATTATTTATTGTCGTATCCAATGAGGTCGCACCTGTGATGCTAAAGCGACCGTAACTGACAACCAGATTCTTCTGCGCACTGATATTGCCACCGGTTGCATTGAGGATTTTAGGTAGCTGTCCCGCAACGCCCGGTTCAGCAATAATATTGTTTCTGAAAGTATAATTGGAAGCAGCGCTCTGAAGATTAGACGCATAGCAGAGCGCATAGCCGGAGCCTTTTGACCATTTGAAGACAGTATTGTTTTCAAATGTAAAGTTCAACACGTTGGAGGTGTTGGTCACTTGCGGACGAAACAGGTTCTCCCCACCGTAATATCTGATGAATGTGCTGTTTTTGACTGAAACGTTAGAGACGTTGAACTTAGGATACAAAAGGGAATATCCTCCCGAACCGCAGTTTTTAATAATACAATTGGAAATCTCGATGAATCCCAGATTGGTCGGCGTTGAATTACCGCCTCTGATCAGACAGCGGTTAACATTCATGATCGTATCATTACGGAAAGCTATGATTTTGATATTTCCAAAACTGCTTCCGTCCACCACATAACTATTGCTACGGTTAATTGTGATGCCTTCGAATATTAAACCACAGTTGGTATCAGTCGTTGCATTTCCTCCGACTGTACCGTTGAATACAACACTGCCTGTTCCGGCTGACTTTAAAGTCAACGTTTTTCCGTTCTGGAAATTAATTGCGGTGGAATAAATTCCTCCCGCCATTAAAAGTGTATCGCCATCTGCTGCTGTTGTTAACACACTCGTAATCGATGTATTATCGACATTTATCTTCGTTGCATGGGCAATAGCGACAAACCAGGATAAAAGTAAAAGCAATCTGATTTTCATAGTAAAATAGTATTGATTTAATAGGAATGCAAAAGTATCTTTGAAGTCATCCAGGCTTGATGATTATCTGGTAAATTGAGTGTTTAATCTGATAAGGATAAAAAAATAGGGATTTCTAATACCCCAATATACACAACGCCCCTATTTCTAAATGATCGTCTATATCTGATTACTTTTCACTTTACATGAACGAAAATAAAGCCGAGCAGCATGTACAGCAAAAAAAAACCGAAACAGATAAACAGATAATTCTTCTGCTTTTCCGCTCGGTTTTTCAATCCAATAGTTCGTTAGATAAATTCTAATATTACGCGGCAATAGTTCCGTGAAACAGTAGTTCATTGATGTATTGGTGATTTTTGATAGAGTTCGTTTTAATGCCGAACAGCTCGATAAATCGGTTTAGCATAAATGCATTGTGACATAGCGTTTTAGCATCAGCGATTGAAAATGGCTTGTGTTTATTCTCTTCGTTACTCCAATGTACAGCTTTGGCGACATTGACTGCCGTTAGCGATGCGTTGAAGTGAAAATCGAGCTTGTTTAGACTTCTGGCTTGAGACTGATTTAATCCGGTCGCTTGTTTTGCATCCCGATAACAGAATTCGATCTGAAACCGGCAATGGTAGTAATCCAGGACGTCGATTGGATTTGCATTTATATCGGTTGAAAAGATGAGTCTTTGTTTGGTTTTGTTTTTGCCGGTAAATCTTTCAACCACTAATAAAATATCTCGTTTAAGAGACTTGGAGTACACCACGGCAAAGAATGCCTCAATATCGTTTTTGTAAACGAATTGGTTAAAACGGGATAAATCCAGTTCTTTGAGATTGACTTTTCCGTCATACTTTTTGGGTGCACCTCTCTTGCCGGTTCTTTCACCGAGGTATTTGTATTTTAAGTCAGCGTTGTCTCTGAGTCTGCTAACCAAGTGAAAACCGTCATTGAAAAGTGTTTCAACAAACTCAAATTTAGAGAAATAGGCATCGGCAACAACGATATTGGATATTTGCAGAAGCTCCTTCTTTCGTTCACATAAAACATGAGCATACCAGTCTATAAGAGTCATAGTGACTATGTCAAGTGTTTTTGTCGGTACTGTTTGTACAGCTTCCAGATGTAAACATTGATTCAGGTCTATATCGATAGCTCCGATTCCAGAAAGTTCAAGCCCTTTTTTAACGGCACCGGCACAACCAGACCAGAAACGACCTAGGTAAGGAGTTTTTTTACCCGATTTAGTGATAAAGCTTGGATCAAAGGCAATGGCTATTCGTTTGCCGAAAAATGTGGAGACCAGCTCTTTGTTGAAGTTCATGAAATCAAACTTCTGTTCAAATTGCTGCCGAAATCTTTGCTCTCCGAATTTGCTATATCGTTCCATCTGAAGGAAATTTATGCGTTGCGGTATCACTAAATAAAGCATAAGGACTTCTATCATAAAATCACTTCTCCATTTATTGAGCCGAGGACATTTGTTTAAAACGCTTGATATTAGTAAAAGATATTGCTTATGAACCTGAAAAATCACGACTTTGAGTATTGGTGGTACAATCCTTAAAGATACTGATTTTCAGGGAATTAAGCAAGTTTCAAAACGGGTTATTTCACTGTAAATCAAACGACTAACTCAAAGTATAACGAAGTATTGTCAATCTATTTTCTATAAAAAATAAAACGTAAGAAAGGCTTCCAATCAATGATTCTTCCGATTTGAACATTACTGTCCCATTAAAATCTAAAAATGGTCTTTGAAGTATTTGAAATTTAGTTGGTTATAAGCATTTCGCGAGCGAACGGACTTGAATTTTTAGTTTTGCATCAGATTAATCTGATTGCATATGTATCAAGACAAATACGTTTTTGCTCAACTGGTTTCGTTTCTGAATCGAAGTAAATTCAATCGCATTGTCACCAAATTTGATGGAGACAAATACGTGAAGCATTTCTCATGCTGGAATCAACTGCTAGCTTTGATGTTCGGACAATTATCCAACCGTGAAAGTTTGAGAGATTTGATTGTCGCACTTGACGCTCATCATTCCAAATCTTATCATTTGGGGCTGGGCAAAAATGTTTCAAAATCATCTTTGGCAAGAGCTAATCAAGACAGAGACTATCGTATTTTCGAAGAGTTCGCTTACTACCTGGTCAATGAAGCCAGACAGAAAAGAGTTTCTGATATCTTCAAACTTGGTGGTAACGTATATGCTTTCGATTCAACAACGATTGACCTATGCCTTTCTGTCTTTTGGTGGGCGAAGTTTCGCAAGAAAAAGGGTGGAATCAAAGTGCATACATTATACGATGTAGAAACACAGATACCTGCATTTTTTCATATCACCGAAGCGTCGGTACATGACTCAAAGGCAATGAAAGAAATCCCCTATGAATCAGGTTCGTATTATATATTTGATAGAGCCTACAACAGTTTCAAAATGCTGTATAAGATCCATCAGATAGAAGCCTTCTTCATTGTCAGAGCCAAGAAGAATCTGCAATACAAATCCATCAAATGGAAACGCAGGTTACCTAAGGATGTACTTTCAGATGTGACGATCGAATTGACTGGATTTTATCCAAGTAAATACTATCCAGATACTATTCGTTTGGTCAGATATTGGGATAAAGAACAAGAACGTGAGTTTGTCTTCTTAACCAATTCGATGCACATCTCTGCACTTCAGGTTGCCGAACTTTACAAGAACCGCTGGCAAGTCGAGCTTTTCTTCAAGTGGCTAAAGCAACATCTGAAAATCAAGAAATTCTGGGGTACTACTGAGAATGCAGTTCGGATTCAAATCTATGTCGCTATATGCACTTACTGCCTGGTTGCAATAGTCCAGAAAGACATGCAGCTCAATAGGAGTACATATGAGGTTCTGCAAATATTGAGTATATCATTAACTGATAAAACTCATCTTCGAGACCTCTTCGACAAAACTAAATTTCAAAATGACAAAGAGCGTTTTAGGCTTAATGAGCCAAATTTATTTGATTTTTAATTCGTCCCAATTTTTATGGGACACTAGTGTGAATGATTCATTTTTTATTTGTTACTAAGTTTCCACCAGTCAAAATTGAAAAGATCACCCTCTCCGCCTTTGAAAACAAAATACAGGTCATGCACACCTTTGACTGCATTCAATTTACATGACAGCATTTTCCAGTTTTGACCTCCGCCTGTATTTTTCACGTCTAATACACCTAACAGACGTCCATCTTTACGATCAACACGTACTTCAATTATCCCTCTTGACGACGAGGCGGCAACGCTTGCCTGAAAAGTTTTAGCTCCCGCACCAAAATCCACACTACGTACTTTAATGTAGTCACCATTACTAATGTCGGTAACATAAACGCCCACTTTATCATCTTTAGCAGTTTCAATGCCTTCTTCCCATGCAATGGTTTCGGCTTCTACTCTTTTGTATGGGTTTAAATTGGATGCGCTTTCAGTTACGCCTTCTCTGGTTGGTGCTATTAATGGGATTGACCCATCAGCATTAAAATTAAACGACTCTACACAAACCGACCGTTTAAAACCAGTACCACCTGGCAATGCGCCGTTGTGGTAGAACAGATAAGATTTCCCTTTAAAATCAATCAATCCGGAATGATTGGTGAAAGCTCCCCCATCTTTAATTACGTGCATAATGGTATCGCCATAAGTCCAAGGTCCTGTAATACTTTTGGCCGTCGAATAGGCCAAATGCTCGGGAACCCCACCAGCAGCATACAACAAGTAATACAAACTGTTACGCTTATACACCCATGGGCCTTCCTCATAAGATGCCGTGCGGTTGTCTATTTTTTTGGATCGATACCCAAAATTATCATCTTTCAAATCTGTTTTAACAATACCATATGTCTTATCATAAGAAACCATATCATCGTTCAACTTCACGTGCCAAAGATTTGGATTACCCCAATATAGATATGCCTGTCCATCACCGTCAATAAATACTGTAGGGTCAATATAGCCGTAACCTTCGAGCAAAGGAGCTCCGATTGCATCGTGAAAAGGTCCTGTGGGACTATCGGATACAGCAACACCTATGGCATTACCACCGTTTTTTTGATTTACAGGCAAATAAAAATAGAACTTACCGTTTCGGTATATGCACTGGCCAGCCCAAGCATCGCCTCGCGACCATTCAAAAACCTTATACGACAAAATCGCACCATGATCAGTCCAGTTTACCATGTCTGTAGAAGAATAACATCTCCAATCATTCATCGTAAAAAAGTTTTTTACCGTATTATCCTCATCGTGTGAAGTATAAAGATAAACAGTGCCGTTGTGTACCATT
>Ga0209464_10000577_pt1 | contig 11826 bp, 5 predicted proteins | sample DOMMetBare1Fresh_2_FD_187473 | JGI IMG/M metagenome (GOLD analysis project Ga0209464, IMG submission 187473) | Wetland sediment microbial communities from St. Louis River estuary, USA, under dissolved organic matter induced mercury methylation -... | ecosystem: Environmental > Aquatic >... | reverse complement strand
ATTTGCCTTAATTGTGTCGTTGCATAGTTTTGGCCAGTCTGATTCTAAAAGTTGGAAAGATATCAACTATGCCGGAGATTCCATGGGATATCACCGATTGGATATTTATTTGCCTGCGATTCAAAAGCCGACCTATCCGGTTGTGATTTACGTTTATGGTAGTGCCTGGTTGTCAAATTCATCCAAGGGGGCAGATATGGGTACCATAGGAAAAGCATTACTTGATGCCGGTTTTGCAGTCGTAACCCCGAATCATCGCTCAAGCATGGATGCTAAATTTCCTGCTCCAATGAATGATATCAAAGCTGCTATTCGCTTTGTGCGGGCTAATGCGGCCAAATATCATTTTAATACCTCTTTTGTTGGAATTAGTGGTAGCTCTTCGGGTGGAAATATGGCTGCAATGGCAGGAACTTCCCGAAATGCAAAAATAGAGAAACTCGGTTCTGCGACTGTTGATATTGAAGGTCAGGTTGGTCCTTATACAAAATACAGCAGCTCGGTAGATGCGGTTGTGGACTGGTTCGGACCTACCAATATGCTGGTAATGGATTCGTGCGGAGGAACAAACTTTATTCATAATGATGCAAAGTCTCCGGCATCTCTTTACATAGGCGGAGCTATTCAGGAGAATAAGGCAAAATGTTTGCTGGCCAGCCCCATTACTTACATTGATCCGAGTGATCCGCCGTTTTTGATTTTCCATGGGGATAAAGACAATGTGGTACCAAACTGCCAGAGCGAATTGCTTTACGAAGCATTGCAAAAAGCAAAGGTACCGAGCCGTTTCTATTTGGTTCCGGGTGGAAATCACGGCCCTGGTGTCCATGTGGATAAAAACATTCAAATGATGGTTGACTTTTTTACTGATAATGCAAAAGGAAAAAGAGCCTTGTAAGAATTGTATACCAGAATGAAATCATTAATATTTGTTTTACTCCTGAGTCCACTGTCCATCAGTGCTCAGGAGATAATTCCGTTGTATCAGGGTAATATTCCAAATTCGAAAGAGATTTCAGGTACTTCTGTTGGTGAAACTTTTGAATCGGGAATGTACCGGAATGTGTATAAGCCAACACTCGAAATCTATCTTCCCGAAAGGGAAAAAGCAACCGGTGCTGCTGTTGTTATTTGCCCGGGAGGAGGGTATAGTGTCGTTGTTTATCAGGGGGAAGGGATTTCCACTGCTAAAGAATTTGCAAAAAACGGCATAGCAGCCTTTGTTCTCAAATACCGACTGCCGGATGATTCCAGAATGAACGACAAATCAATAGCCCCTCTTCAGGATGCGCAACAAGCGATCAAATTGGTCAGGGAGAATGCTGCTAAATGGGGTGTTGATCCCCATAAGATCGGAATCATGGGATTCTCAGCCGGAGGACATTTAGCTTCAACCGAAGCTACTCATTACGAGAAATCGCTTATCGAAAATCCGAACAATACCAGCCTTCGCCCCGATTTCCAGATTCTGGTATATCCTGTCATCAGTATGCAGGAGAACCTCACTCACGGCGGCTCAAGATCCCAGCTATTGGGAAATACGCCTTCAAAGGAAACGGTGGCCTTTTTTTCCAACGAACTACAGGTAAGTGATGATACTCCACCTGCTTATATTACTCATACTGCCGATGATAACGTGGTCGATGTGGATAATAGTATCGGATATTTCGAGGCGTTACGCCATCATAAGATTCCGGTCGAGATACACATTTACCCTAAAGGAGGCCATGGTTTCGTTTTCGGTCGTAAAGGTTGGATGGAGCCTTTGTTTCAGTGGTTTGTGGATTCTAAGATGTTTACAAACTGATGATTAGACTGCCGGGTGATTTTGATATTATCCCGGCAGTTTTATTTGTAAAGTGACTCATTGGCAAATCCATCTTACAATATCCTTACGGCTATTCTCTTAAATCAAATAAATACCTAATTATAGAAATTAGGAATCTATTTTTGAAAGTTTCAAGTGTCCATATGTGACTAATTTTGGGTCAGATATCCTTGAAACTAGTATATGAAAAAGTTAAACACAATTCTGCTTATCTTTCTTAGCATTACTTATTGCATTATTTCAGTTCAGGCCCAACAGGGTGGTAAACTCAAAATGTGGTATGATAAACCCGCAAGTGTCTGGAATGAAGCTCTCCCTATCGGGAATGGCCGTATAGCTGCAATGATTTTTGGCAATCCTGATAAAGAGCAACTCCAACTTAATGAAAGTTCTTTCTGGTCAGGTGGCCCGTCCCGCAATGACAACCCTGATGGGGCCAAAGGACTGGATTCTATTCGTACCTGTATCTTCAACGGTGATTATATAAAGGCAAACATATTATCAAATAAATACCTTACGGCTCAAAAAATGCACGGTTCCAAATTTCAGGTTATTGGAAATCTTAATCTCACCTTCAATAACAATGAGAAGTGTACCGATTATTATCGGGAACTTGACCTGGAAAGAGCTGTCTCCACCACTACTTATAAAGTGGGAAATATTACCTATAAAAGAGAGGTTTTTGCTTCAATACCTGATCAGGTTATTGTGGTAAGGTTGACTGCCAGTAAACCCGGCCAACTTTCATTTACTGCAAGTTTTGACGGAGAATTACAGAAAAGGGTAAAAGCATTAGACGCTCATACGCTTGAAATGACAGGGCTGTCAGGTACGCATGAAAGTGTTACAGGACAGGTCAAATCTGACACCAGAGCTAAGATCATTAATTCAGGAGGTTATACAACAGTATCTTCTGATGAAATAAATGTGATTAAGGCTGATGAAGTAATCATCCTGATATCGATAGCAACTAATTTTGTAGATTATAAGACATTAACAGCTAATGAGGAGGAGAAATGCGCCCGGTATCTTGCTGTAGCAGAGAAAAAGTCTTATTCTGCGATGTTGAAGAGTCACCTTGTTGCATTCCAAAGCTTTTTCAACCGTGTTAGCTTTGATCTTGGAACTTCACCGGCAGCCAAACAGCCAACCGATGTCAGGATCAGAAACTTCTCCAAAAGCTACGACCCGGAACTGGTTTCCATGTATTATCAGTTTGGTCGCTATTTGCTCATCAGTTCGTCACAGCCCGGCGGACAACCTGCTAACCTTCAGGGTATCTGGAACGGAAGCGTTAATCCTGCCTGGGACAGCAAGTACACTATCAACATCAATACAGAGATGAACTATTGGCCGGCTGAAAAGTGTAATCTGACCGAAATGCACGAACCGTTGGTGCAAATGATTAAAGAACTATCTGAATCAGGGAAGGAAACCGCTAAGGGTATGTACGGCTGTGATGGTTGGGTGGCTCACCATAATACCGATATCTGGAGAATCACAGGGGTAATCGACTTTGCCGATGCCGGTCAGTGGCCCATGGGAGGTGCTTGGTTATCTCAACATCTTTGGGAAAAATATTTGTATGGCGGTGATCTCAAATTCCTCGAATCAGTGTATCCTGTATTGAAATCAGCGTGTAAATTTTATCAGGATTTCTTGATTGAAGAGCCAACTCACAAATGGTTGGTTGTTAGTCCGTCAGTATCTCCTGAGAATAGTCCGTCAGGACATCCAAGCGCATTGGTTGCCGGATGTACTATTGATAATCAACTGTTATTTGATTTATTTACGAAAACCATAAAGGCTGCAAAACTTCTTAAGAAAGACGAAGCATTGATTGCGGATTATCAAAAGATTCTGGACCGACTGCCACCTATGCAAATAGGCAGATTGGGTCAGTTGGAGGAATGGCTGGAAGACTGGGATAGTCCGAATGACCATAACAGACACGTTTCGCACCTGTATGGCCTCTATCCCAGTAGCCAAATCTCGCCATACAGCTCCCCAAAGCTATTTGATGCCGCACGTACTTCTCTAAACTATCGTGGAGATGTTTCAACCGGATGGTCGATGGCGTGGAAAGTGAATTTTTGGGCTCGTCTGCAAGATGGCAACCATGCACGAAAGCTTATAGCAGACCAGCTTACATTGGTTGAACCGAAAAAAAACGCTTATATGGGTGGGGGAGGAACATATCCCAATTTATTTGATGCACACCCGCCATTTCAGATCGACGGTAATTTTGGTTGCACGTCAGGTATAACGGAAATGTTGCTGCAGAGTCATGACGGGGCAATTGACATTCTGCCGGCATTACCTGATGATTGGCGAAAAGGAAGCATTTGCGGACTGAGAGCTTACGGCGGATTTGATGTTAGTATAGCTTGGGAAAATAATCAGGTACAGATGATCGTGATTCGATCTAATCTGGGAGGAAACTGTCGTCTCCGGGTTTCAAATGAGATGACTTTGTCTGGAGGTAAAGCTTTGAAAGTTGCATCCGGAGTTAATTCAAATCCATTCTTCGAAACTGTAACGGTAAAAGAACCGCTGATTTCTGTTTCGGCAAAGTTGAATCCGGTAATTATGAAATCAACCTGTTTATACGATTTGCCAACGGTTGCCGGCAAGACATATACAATTGTCTGTCGAAAATAATTTTCCCCCGTTTATCAATAAACGGATACTCTATCAAGAAAAATCAAAATTAATAATAACATGAAGAATTACTTCGCAAAAGTATTTATACTGGCTTTTATTCTTTCTATAGCCACAAATGCAAGTGCCTGGGTAGGTAGTGCGACACCTCAGTTGCATGTGGAAGGACGTTATCTGAAAGATCCTCACGGGAATAAGGTTAATCTGCATGGTTTTGCCCAGACTTACAGTCCCTGGTTTAATGAAAAGGGAACAAAATGGTCAAACTATGATGTCGCAGGATGTTTGAACTATAATAAAAGTTTGATAGATGGGATGCTGGCGACCGGATGGAAAGTGAATTTTATGCGTTTACATATGGATCCCTATTGGTCAAATACGCCGGGGGTAAGTACTACCGGTGAAAATGATATCTCGGCATTCGATGAGAGTCGCTTTAAAACTTATCTGGAGCAGGTCTTTATTCCCATGGCCGAATATGCCATATCTAAAGGATTGTACGTGGTGATGCGTCCACCCGGAGTCTGTCCCGATACCATTTCGGTAGGTAACAATTATAATAAATACCTGATCAAGATATGGAACATCGTATCGAAGCATCCTAAACTAAAAAATAATCCGGCCATTATGTTTGAGTTGGCCAATGAGCCGGTTAGGATTCTTGGCCCTAACGGTGATTACGGAAGCGGCTCACAGGGGCATTTTGATAATCTGAAAAAGTTCTTGCAACCGATAGTGGACACGATGCGTGCCAACGGTTGCTCCAATGTGCTCTGGGCTCCGGGATTAGGCTGGCAGGCGAAATACAAGGGATTTGCCGTAAACCCTATTGAAGGCGAAAATATCGGTTATGCCATACATGTCTATCCGGGCTGGTTTGGTAGTCAGGATGGAGGAAATTCTTCAACCATCAATGGATACAATGGCTTTAAGACTGCATGGGATGATGAAATCAAACCCGTGTCTGATTTTGCTCCGGTTATGGTTACCGAAATGGACTGGGCGGATGCAAAATACAATTCATCATGGGGTAAAGGGCTTACCGGAACAGCCGGAGGTACAGGTTTTGGTGCCAATTTTAAAAAGATTATGGACGAAACCGGTAATGTAAGCTGGCTGATTTTTACCGATGCAAATTTGCTTGCTCAGTTTAAGGATGTTGCACCGGCTACTGGAGAAAGTTATACCTTTCTGAATGATCCGGAAGCCTGTCCGTGGCCAGCATATCATTGGTATCAGGATTATGCAAAGGTGAATTATGCCCGACCTGACTACACCTTTCAGTCGCATAGTGACAATGGCGATGGTACCTATACCAATCCGGTAATAAAAGGTGATTTTCCTGATCCTGATGTGATTAGGGTAGGGGATACTTATTATATGTCCACCACCACTATGCACCATTTTCCAGGAGCAACTATATTGAAATCGCATGATTTGGTCAACTGGGAATATTGCAGCAATCCGTTGGAAAAAATCGAATCGACCAACTGTTATAATCTGGATGGGTGTAACCGTTACAGTCGTGGTCAGTGGGCAAGTAGCCTGAAGTATCATAAAGGAACTTTCTACATGCACTTCAATACGTTGGACGAAGGCAGTTATCTGCTTACGGCGACTAATCCTGCTGGCCCCTGGATCAAGCGGAAGTTATCAAAATCTTTCTACGATGCCGGATTGTTCTTCGACGATGATGATAAAATCTACATCGTCTATGGAATCAATAACCTGCATATAGCTCAACTGGATAATGATTTTAATGTCGTTAAAGACCAGACTATAACTCTGGGGAATGTACAATCCGGAATTGTAAATACAGGAACGGAAGGAAGCCATCTGTACAAGATTAACGGAAATTACTACATATATGCCACTACCGGAGGCTATTATGCCACCCAAGTTTGCTATCGTTCGACTTCTATCTTTGGAACTTACGATGAAAAAGAAGTATTCAATAGCAATCGCGTTCATCAGGGGGCTTTGATACAAACTCAAACCGGCGAATGGTGGACGATGCTGTTTGCCGATAAAGGCGCGTATGGTAGATTGCCCATGCTTGAGCCTGTAACCTGGGTGGATAGCTGGCCTATGGTTGGCGCAAATGGAAAAGATGTAACGACCTATACCAAACCAAATGTAGGAAAGTCATATTCTGTGACCAATTTGCCAACAAACGATAGCTTTCGCGATTATAAATTTGCACCTCAATGGGAATGGAACCACAATTCTGACAACTCCAAATGGTCACTGGTGAAACGTCCGGGATTCCTTCGGTTATATACCGCCAACGTAACGGATAGTCTAACAAAAGCAAGAAATACACTGACTCAACGTATTCTCGGTTTTCCGGCGAATCAAAACCAGTCCTACGGAACCGTGAAGATGCACCTCAAAAATATGACCAACGGAGATGTGGCCGGATTGGCAGTCTTTCAGGATCCGTATGCTTTCATTGGCGTGAAAATGGCAAACGGCCAAAAAAACGTTGTGTGGTTGAACACTGCCACCAAAACGCAACAGACTGGGGCGGGTATTTCCGACAGTATCGTTTATTTCAGAGCGATAGCCAATTACTCTACCAGCAAGGCTGATTTCTATTATAGTACCGATAATGTAACCTATACTCAGGTCGGCTCTTTGGATATGAAATATAATCTATCGGTTTTCGTAGGGAACAGATTCTGTATATTCAATTATGCTACAGAGGCAATCGGAGGCTATGTTGATGTGGATTGGTTCTCGACCGAGAAAGATTTTTCAGAAAATACCTTTTTTGATGATTCATTTAAAGGATACAGCGAAGAGACACTTACTCTGACCGAACTGAAAACGGATAAGACGGATTTGAATTTATTGACAGGAAGCACTAAAAGTTTTGCTATTACTGCCGTATTCAAAGATGGACATACCGAAGATGTAACCCTTAGCGCAACCTATACAAATTCTAATCCCGAAGTTCTGTCCATCAAAAACGGGCAAATGGTCACCAAAGCAAACGGTGAAGCTACTGTTACGGTTACCTATCAGGGAGGCATGGGTGATGCGAAGACGATTACCATCCATGTCAATTCCACCTATTTCCCATTTACAAGCGATTTGTTTAATCCCTCGATTTACGCTACCGGTACGTTTGATGCCGCTACAAAGACATTTATTCCCGGACAATATGGATTTGGCGGATGGAACTATAGCGCCGGCCTGGATTTATCCTCTTACAAGTATCTGGTAGCAAAACTTGCCAATACAACTTCGAGCGGTGCTTCATTCCGGGTATTTGATGAAAGCAGCTATTGGACAAAACCTACTCAGGTGGACTTTGGTTCAAATAGTCAGGTGGTTGTAGATTTAGCTAATTCGGTTAAATCAGGTACGACTACGAAGTTTGACCCTTCGCATATTTACATTGTAGGGATATGGTCGATGGGTAATTCGCCACTTGTTATAAGTGATGTTTATGTCACCAACAACAGTGATTATTCCAAACCCTCGGCAACTGATCCGGTTATTTCCTTAGCAACCAACCTTTCTGCAGGTGGAACGGTAAAAGGTGGTGGCATTTATAGCAAAGGCTCATCCTGTACAGTCTCTGCTACCGTTTTGACTGGTTATACATTTGCGAACTGGACCGAAAACGGCTCCGTTGTTTCCTCCGAATCTACTTATACTTTTACAGTAAGCGCTTCCCGTTTATTAGTGGCCAATTACACAATGGGAACCAACAATTACAAAGTGAAAGCTACCGACTGTAATTGCAGGGGAAGTAACGATGGCGCCATCAATATAATCTTTACTCAGCCGCTCACTTATACAATAGAGATTACAGGTAATAATTATAGCAAAACGGCTTCTGCAACCAATTCATATAACATTACCGGCCTGGCAGCGGGAACATACAGTATTAAACTTTCTTCTGCCGCAATATCCGGTAACCAGATGACTTTTTCAGTGGTTATTGGTCAGCCGCAAGAGTTAAGCGTTCAAAAGGTGAATTCGGCTAATAGCTTTGCGCAATATCGTTTAAGCGGAGGTGAGAATTATTTCGTATCCGTAAATAATCAAATGGTGGTAACCCGCTCAGCTACAGTGGATGTTCCGTTGCAGGTAGGAGCTAACCGGATCAGTATTCAGACAGATAAAACCTGTCAGGGTGTATATACTGAAACTGTTTATTTAGATGAAAACGGCCAGTTGCTTCTTGTTCCTCAGGTTTCAGAAGGGCAAATACAACTCTATCCCAATCCTACTGATGGCCGGATAACCATAAGCGTGCCGGGTAAAGATGAACAGGTAACGGTGGAAATGGTCTCGCTGAGCGGAAGCGTACAATACAAACAATTACATCCTGTACAAACTGATCGGATGGTCTTTGTTGATGCAACCGCTTTTCCTATAGGTGTTTATACGGTAAGGATATATAGCTCAGCCATTAACGGCACAGTGAAAATGGTGAAGAAATAAGATGTAACAACTTATAGGGACAAGAGACTTTCCAGAAAGCCTAAAAACACTACGGAAAAAGTACAGCTTGTCCCATTAGATGTTAATCAAGAATAGAATATTCAATCAAGAGACAATCAACTTACAAATGAGAACAAAATATTTATTTACATCAGTTGCTTTTGCTGCAACATTATTCATAGCCGGGTGTGGAAGCAATGATAAGGAGAGCGATCCTCTACCTCCGGGCGCGGTGACTTTATTGTCTCCTGCCGATAATGCAGCTTGTCTTCAGGGGGCAACAACGAGCGCATCAACGAAATCCGCAGTTACTTTCTCGTGGAAAGCGGCTGACAATGCCGAAAGTTACCGCATAGACATTACAAATCTGAACACACAGGCTGCGACAAGCCAAACCGTCAAAGGCTTATCCTGCAAAACCAGCCTTGACATGAAAGCATACTATTCGTGGAAGGTCACGGCGATCAACGGTAGCGGAAGTACAAGTAGTGATACCCGGAAATTTTACCTTTCGGGTACACCTGCCAGCAATTACGCACCATTCCCGGCTGACCTCACTGCTCCAACTTCAGGTGCAGTAAGCAATGATAATGGGGCAGCAACGGTGCAGGTTACTTTCCAGTGGACAGGAAGCGATCCGGATAATGACATTGCCAGTTATGCCTTTTATCTGGATAATACGGATGCTTCGACTCTGGTGTTATCTTCAGTTACATCTGCAACCACCACTCAAACCCTCGCAAGCGGCAAGACCTATTACTGGAAGGTAGTTACCACGGATAAAGCCGGAAATAGTTCCACTTCAACGGTTAGTTCATTTCAAATCAAATAATGTTTTTGGACTCTGTAGCGTCAATAAATTGACCTCTGAACAGCTTCATAATAATATCTTCCCGTAATGAAGCGGTTGGGAGTAAACAGAGTGTAAGTTCAGAAGACACATCCAGATCTTCATGTATAAAAGCGGGCATGATTCGTAGATCAAAAAGCAGGTAATATTCATCATGCGAATATTGCTAATAATCATTTAATTATTTTTACTATGAAAAAGCTAGTTTTACTTTTTGTATTGAGTGTTTGCTCATATTTCGTGTCAAATGTGCAGGCTATTGGCCAATGGACCGATTATTTCCCTTTTAATTCGTTTGACAAAACAATCTGGAATCCCAAAGGAAATGCATCCTTTGATGCAACTAACGGTGTATTTATTGCAGATCAATATGGCTTTGGAGGATGGAAATTTAGTTCTCCTTTAGATTTATCCACGTATAAATACCTCGTGGTAAATTTTCAAACTGACCCAAGCGGTACAGGTGCGAGTGTCAGAGCTTTTGATGAGAACAGCTATTGGGTAAAATCGGCAAGAGCCACATTTGTGACAAGCACACAAGCTGTTTTGGATCTTCAGAATTCGAAGAAAACGGATGATGCTGGTGCAGGAGATGTTGTGCTTAACCCTGCAAATATTTACATCGTAGGATTATGGACCTATGGATGGAGTGGCAACTCTGCGGATAATACTCATGCAGTTACAATAAAAGATATTTATGTTACTAATAATACTGATTATTCCAAACCAAGCGTCACTACAGGAGAGAATTGTATTACAAATGATGAAAATGAGTTGGTTGATGTGTACACAATCATGGGGGGGCGTATCCGTTCGAAAGTCCTTAGAAAAGATGCTACCCGGGGACTTGCCCAAGGAGAGTATCTTGTAGGTAATCAAAAAGTATTGGTTACAAAAATATACTAATCGTCTTATTGAATAGAAGGTATATTTTCAATTTCATACTGATTAATTTCCTGTCAAACGATAAGGGAGATCTGGGTGCATATTATAATTAGATGTGTTGAACAAGTCTAAGACGCTATTCTGAGTAAGTCGATTGTGAATTCTTTGATGGCTCTATAACGTTTTGGGTGGGTGTATATTTTGATCTGTATCCTTATTGTCAGAATTATTATACGAAGCTTAAGGGGATTTTTTCATTAATACTAAAGTTAACCACCTTATTTGTTATAGAGCCTCTTTGATAATATGTTAGAACTAACTTTAAGTCAGGCGTTAGTGAGTAGGCAGGTGATGACTTTTAGTCTATATTACTGGACGCGGTTGTCATTGTCATTGGAGCAGCTAAAGTGTAAACTGCGTTTCGATGGACAGAGGCCGATTTGGATAACGACATTGTTAGTAATGCCCTATATTGGGATAATAGAATATAAATATGAACTATGACTAAATTAATAACATTAAGTACCGTGGTGCTGATGAGTCTGACGGTAATCGGAGGTAAGGCAGTCAATTCGCCTAAGTCAAAACCGGTTAAACAAACCGTAACGACACAAAGCAGCACTACATTTACCAATCCGATCATGTGGGCCGATGTGCCCGATTTGTCGGTGACAAGGTCCGGTAGCGACTTTTATCTCATTAGTACTACCATGCACCTGATGCCGGGTGCTCCCATTATGAAATCAAGGGATTTGGTTCACTGGGAGCCGATTGGTTATGTCTTTGATAAACTGACTGATACTCCTAAATATGATCTGAATGAAGGAACCGTTTACGGGCGCGGTCAGTGGGCTTCTTCCATCCGTTTCTATAAAGGACGATACTACGTGTTATTCTCCCCGAATGACAATCCGTACAAAGCCTACATTTATACCACTACTAATCCGGCTGGTAAATGGGAAGTTCTTTCGAGAACACCGCACTTCCATGATGCGTCGCTTTTCTTCGATGAGGATGGCAGAGTGTATGTTTTTTCAGGAACCGGTTCACTTAGGGAACTGAAAAGTGATCTTTCGGATGTAAAACCGGATGGGGTAAACATGAAGATTTTTGAAAGAGATAGTGATGAAAACGGATTGCTGGA
>Ga0209464_10000574_pt1 | contig 11848 bp, 11 predicted proteins | sample DOMMetBare1Fresh_2_FD_187473 | JGI IMG/M metagenome (GOLD analysis project Ga0209464, IMG submission 187473) | Wetland sediment microbial communities from St. Louis River estuary, USA, under dissolved organic matter induced mercury methylation -... | ecosystem: Environmental > Aquatic >... | reverse complement strand
TAAGGTCCTGGCATTATGCATAGAAGCCAGTACGATGGCTGCATTACGGGCATGATAGCGGGGCGCGGGATCTTGCTGTTTATAGGTATTTTCGTGTTCTTCATCGACGATAATCAGCCCCAGATTACTGAAAGGCAGAAAAATAGACGAACGCACCCCAAGGATCACCTGGTACCCCTTGTTGTTCAATAGATTGTTCCAGATTTCCACCCGCTCATTATCGGAGAATTTGGAATGGTAAATGCCCAGTTTGTCGCCGAACACCCGTTTTAGTCGGTTAGTCAGCTGGGTGGTCAATGCGATTTCCGGCAACAGGTAAAGCACCTGTTTACCCTGTTGCAGTTGACTTTGTATCAGGTGAATATAGATTTCAGTTTTACCACAGGAGGTCACCCCATGCAGCAATACCGTACTCTTTTCGGTAAATTTCTGACAGATTTCCCGGAAGGCAATTTGCTGCACGTCATTGAGCTCGAAAGCATCGACCACCTCTTTATCATAGGCAGAAAGCCGTCCGATCTCTTTCTGGTAAATTTCGAAGATACCTTTATCGGTGAGCGCCTTGAGGACAGAGGGTGTGGCATCTGCCTTTTCCAGTAGATCCTTACGGGAGATCTCAACAGCCGGATTGTTCTGCAAATAGTGGGAAATATCGAGGTAACGCAACAGCAAGGTCAGCTGTTTAGGTGCTTTGGACAGTTCGTCGAAGACCACACGCAGCCGATCCTGATCACTCGCGGGAATGGTCAGCCGGACGTAGTTCTCGGTCTTGGGACGGAAGGACTCCTTCAACTCTTCGCTGATCAGAATCACCTCTTTATCAAGCAGCGATTTCAATACCGGCGAAAGATTGGTAATCCCGGTTTCGCGCTCGAGATCGAGGATACTCATTTTACCCTCTGCCGGAAGTTTGTCCAGCACAAGGGTCTCGCGTTCGGTCAATGTGAGGGATTCCGTCACGATATCAGGATTGAGCATGAGCGAGGTTTCGCTCTCCAGCTTCAGACCGGCGGGTAATGCCGCCTTATAGACTTCACCCACGGAGCACAGGTAGTAGGAGGCGATCCACTCCCAGAAATTGAGTTGCGGGTCGCGGAGTATCGGTTGCTCATCGAGCTGGGAAATAACCTCTTTGGTTTCGTATTCGAGCGGTGCCTGGTTGTGAATCTTTACCGCGATGGCGGTATAAAACTTCCGTTTGCCAAAAGGAACAATCAGTCTGCACCCCGGCTTCACTGAATCGGCAAGCTCCTCAGGCAGGGAGTAGGAAAAGTACCGGGGAAGCGGCAGTGGGAGTATTACATCGACAAAACGGGGAGATGGATTCATATCTTTGATTTCGTTCGGGCAAAGTTACGAAAAATTGAATGGTGTGGAAAGTATCAGATGTTTGTCGGTTGACCCGACAATTTTCCAACGGGGAGGCAGGAAGAACAAAAAACGATAAATAACTACTTTTATCAGTTTGTATCGCAGGAAATGTTCGCCAAACCAAAAAACATGACGAACTTTGTAGTCTCATTGGCCAAAGGCATAAGGACATGCCTGAGGTCAGCGCAAATTAGAATCAAACAACGAGTAAAGATGAAAACAGCAAAAATTATTACAGAAAAGGGAGATATGGATGTGATCTTCTATGCAGAAGATGCTCCCAAAACAGTGGAAAACTTTATCAAACTGGCAGAAAGTGGATTCTATGACGGATTGACCTTCCACCGCGTGATTCCAAACTTCGTGATTCAGGGCGGTTGTCCCGATGGTACAGGTGCAGGTGGTCCGGGCTATTCAATCGATTGCGAGTTGACAGGCGGAAATCAATACCACGACCGCGGTGTATTGTCTATGGCTCATGCCGGAAGAAATACAGGTGGTTCTCAGTTCTTTATCTGTCACTCACGCACCAACACTTCGCATTTGGACAGAAAACACACTTGCTTCGGTAAGGTAGTGGAAGGCCTGGAAGTGATTGATAAGATTCGTCAGGGCGATAAGATTATCAAAATCGTGATCGAAGACAAAGAGTAAGCTCTGAGCTACCATAACGACAAAGAAGAACCGGCTTCAGCATTGTGCCTGAAGCCGGTTTTTTTATTCTTACTCTTATCTGATGAAGTAAGTCAGGGTCAGAGACCAAAGGCCGTTTTTGTAGTCCACATTATTGTAGCTTACTCCATCGGCTGAGATTTGAGCAACATTCTTTGCCAGACCAAAGCTATAGTTTGCTCCGATCTGAATGTTATTTAGCAATTGGACTCCCAAGCCGGCATTCGCACCAACATCTAACTTTTTATAATCAATATCACTGAATGCGTCTTTGGTAAACTTCCCCGAAAAAGCGTAACTGACATAGGGCCCGGCTGCAGCGTAAATGGCCAGAATCTTAGGGCTGCCGATTTTATATTTAAAGTTGACCGGAACCTCGAGGTACGACACACTGGCTTTTCCAAAGTCTTTGAAGGCAATCCCCTTTTGAGAAAAAAGGGCAGAGAGGTCAATGGCCGCACCCGTCATCGGAATCTGAAATTCGGCAGTCGGGCCAATCAGGAATCCGTTATAATTTTTCTCGCTGCTTAAAATAGAAGGCTCATCGGCAGCATGTGCGATGTCGCCACTCATATTTAATCCTGCACGGATACCGAATCGGGTCTGCGCATTGCTGCTGCATAAAAGCAAGATATTTTGCAGAATAGGTCTTTGTCTTCGTTTTTTTTCGTAGAGAAACCGTTCTGTCCTTCTTTAAGTCAGATAATCCCTCAGGTGTTGTGGTTCACTTTTTTCCAGAGAAACAATCTGCATTTTCACAAATTATTTATAGATTTGCAATGCAATATACAAACGGGGTGTAGCGCAGTTGGTAGCGTGCGTCGTTCGGGACGACGAGGTCGCAAGTTCGAATCTTGTCACCCCGACAAAGGGCCGGTTCTTCAGGATCCGGCCTTTGTTTTTTTATAAGGCGAATCATTTTCTGCTGACAGAATTTCCCCAATCAATCATTTATACCGGGAAAAATACTATTTTTACCACCGGTTGTGCATTCCTCCAATCACACCCTCTGAAAACCTTAAATCTGTAAAATGAAGCTCTCATTTTCCCAACTCAAATGGGCAAATCTGATTATTCATGGTTTTGCCGTTGCCCATGCGCTTTCCACTGCTCTGTTGCGTTCATTCGGAACTGATCCCGGTTGGTTGCTGAGTATCCTGACCATTTTAATGATCTTATTGCTGAGCCGGATTAACGATACGCCGCTTGATGTAACTGCGGCAATCGCTCTGATCAGTTGTTTGGCCGGATTTTATCTGGGGACACTCGGTGCTGATGTCATGCTGGTGTTACTACCTCATTCCATTATCTTATCACAGGTGATCATGACCATTCTGGTGACTGAAATACTGGGTTGGCTCACTTTTCTCATTGTCAGAAAGAGTAAATCCAGATGAAAGACAAAGTCGCCGCCCATAGACCGAAATCCAAGTCAACCTGGAAAGAGCTGGCCATTCTGGCCGGTGTTGTACTCCTTTTCAGGATCTTATATGTTGAAGTAATCTCCTATTTGCAGGCTGATTACCACTACAACATCGGCGATTTGCTGAATTCTATTTTCAAAGAATACCCGTTAACCCTGTTGTTGGTGGGTGCCGACTTTCTTGCTGTACAATACATTGGAAAACGGTACAGTTACGGTGAAAATACGGTAAAGCGTATTTTGCTCACCCTGATGGCACTCATTGTCCTTTCCTCATTGGCCACCCTGTTTCTCTGCGGTCTTCAGTTGAAGAATAATTTCAGTGTCAACGACCTGTTTGCCAGTGGGTATGTGGGAGCCATTTTCTTTGTTGCCATGATTGTAAACGCGGTAATTATCGGGGTCTGCGACATCATATTCTACTATAGGAAGTCACACAAGAAAGCGCTTGATGCCGAAATACAGAAGCGAAAGAAGGCGCATTTCCAGTATGATCAGCTGAAACGGCAGCTTAATCCGCATTTTCTTTTTAATAGCCTGAACGTACTTGACTATCTGGTGCAAACGGATGCCCAACGAGCCAGTAACTTTGTGAAAAAACTGGCTGGTGTGTATCGTTATTTGCTGAACAAAGAAGCCGATCCGGTCGTTTCTGTACAAGAAGAAATTGACTTTGCCGGAATGTATGCCGATCTGCTTAAAGAGCGCTTCGACACGGGGCTTCAGATCAGTTTTGAAATAGACCATTGGGCATTGGATAGCCTGATTATTCCCTGTAGCATCCAGATAGCCATTGAAAACGCCACGAAGCACAACATAGTAAGCAGCGATAAGCCATTAATTATCAGCATATACACAACTGAAAACTATGTATGCATCAGGAATAATATCCAACCCCGCATTACAGAGGTTTCATCAAATGGAGTGGGGTTGAAAAGTATAAAAGGTCAATACGAGACCATTTTCAAAAAGCCTATTGTTATTTCCAAAAACGAAGATATTTTCGAAATAAAATTACCATTGATAGTCAGTGAATCATAACATAATATCATGAAGGCATTAATCATTGAAGACGAAAAACCGGCTCAGATCCAACTGGAGCGACTACTCAACACCCATTTCCCTGAAATGGAGATTGTCCACCGGCTAGATTCCGTAACTTCATCCGTTGAGTGGCTGAAGGATAATGCAGTCGATATTATCTTTATGGATGTAGAGCTTTCGGATGGTCAGTGTTTCGAAATATTCAAACAGGTAAAGGTCAATGCACCTGTTATCATTACCACGGCTTACAATGAATACGCGATCAAAGCGTTTAAGGTCAACAGCATCGACTATCTGCTCAAACCCATTGATCAGAATGAACTGATTGAAGCGGTCAATAAAGCAAAGAAGGCAACTCAAAAACCGGTATTGGATCTGGGACTGCTCGAAAGTTTACTTCACGCCAAAGCTCCCAAAGAGTACAAACAGCGCTTCACCATTAAGCTGGGCGATAAGATCCTCATCATTAATGCTTCTGAGATTGCCTATTTTCAATCGGAGGAAAAGGCTACTTTTATTGTTACGAACGAAGGGAAACGATACATTGCCGACTTCACTCTTGATGCCATCGAACCGTTGCTCAGTCCGAAAGATTTTTTCCGCCTTTCGCGAGGCGTGATTGCCGGGATCCATTCGGTGAAGTCCGTTTCCAAATATTTCAATAGTCGGCTGAAGGTGACTTTAAATCCCGCAACCCCGGAGCATATCCTGGTCAGCCGCGTAAAAATCCCGCAATTCTTATCCTGGCTTGAAGGGGAGCTTTGACCAGAATCGGTAAACAGCAGGGGTATTTCAACCACAAACACTCTCATTCTTAAATCTCCAAATTCATCCCTTCAATTCTACACTTCATCATTATTCCATTTGACTAAAGGATAAAGATTCAGAAATTTGTCAGACCTGATACTAACCGCAAATCTACGTCTGACATGAGAAACCATTACCTTGAAACCGCTCAGGTTTTTCGACTCATTCTGATCGCTATTTCTACCGGAGCAAAGGCTGTCCCGGGGAAGACTTCATTTGCATCGTCTCATCATTCGGTACTCAGCTGTTACGCTTCCGGTTCAATATTTACCCTTCAGACGCCATGAGAACAAAACCGCAACTCTCTTTTGGACAAATCTGGAACATGAGTTTCGGATTTCTGGGCATTCAGGCCGGTTTCGCTTTGCAAAATGCGAATGCCAGCCGCATCCTTCAGACTTTTGGAGCTGATGTGGGGTCGCTTTCCTGGTTTTGGATTGTGGCGCCGCTGACCGGAATGATCATCCAGCCTATCATCGGGCATTATTCCGATCACACGTGGGGAAGGCTGGGCCGGCGGAAGCCTTATTTTCTGGCCGGGGCTATCCTTGCGGCATTGGCATTAGTGTTCATGCCCAATTCAGCGGCTTTGTCGGCAATCATTCCGCCACTGATGGTCGGTGCAGGTATGCTGACAATTATGAATGCTTCGTTTAACGTAGCCATGGAACCTTTCCGTGCTTTAGTGGCCGATTTGTTACCGGATAATCAACGGACCATGGGCTTTTCTGTACAGACTTTTCTGATCGGTGTCGGTGCCGTGATAGGCTCATGGCTGCCTTACGTATTGTCAGAATGGATGGGAATAGGGCTCAATGCCGCCAAAGGAGAAGTGCCGTCGAATGTTATAATCTCATTTTACTTCGGTGCCGCAACGATGGTGGGCGCTATCGCCTGGACCATTATGAAGACGAAAGAGTACCCTCCCGAAATACACCACCAGTTTCAGTCAGACACGGCGCATACCGAAACGCATGAACACAAAGGACTCTCCGTAATCCTCAAAGACATTGCGGGAATGCCTAAAACAATGAAAGAACTGGGTATCGTACAGTTCTTCTCCTGGTTTGCTCTCTTTGCCATGTGGGTATATACCACTCCTGCGATTGCACAACACGTGTATGGGACTATCGATCCCAATTCCCACGAATACCAGAAAGCGGGTGACTGGGTAGGCGTGTTGTTTGGCGTGTACAACCTGGTGGCGATGTTTTTTGCTCTTGCCCTTCCCGGCATTGCGGCTAAAACAAACCGGAAAATCACCCACGCCATATCCCTGACTTTCGGTGCGTTGGGACTGATCTCCATTTTCTTTATAACCAACCCTTATTGGCTGATCCTCCCGATGGTGGGTATCGGTATTGCCTGGGCAAGCATACTGGCGATGCCGTATGCGATACTGGCAGGAGCAATTCCTACCTCCAAAATGGGGGTGTACATGGGTATATTCAACTTCTTCATCACTATACCACAAATCATTAGCAGCCTGGCTAATGGTCCGATTGTGAAATACGTGTTTGGTTCAGACTCAATGTACGCCCTTCTGATGGCTGGCATTTGCCTGCTGATCGCGGCTGTTTCGGTGGTGTTTGTTCACGATAAGGGATAAACTAGATACTGTATTAATTTTAGATATTCATGATTTGGTGACCCTGCTTTGTGAAAAGCGGGGTTTTCTGTTTGGTATATTTCCTTTCGCTTCAGGATACAAATCATAGACTTGCTTTCAAAGAAAGATTTGAATTACTATATTTGCGTTAAGTACATCTCATACTATAAAAAGCATTTTTTTATTCAGGTTCAATATAAACAAATCTGAATCAACCACTTAACCAAAAATACAAATCTCCGATAAGACTCCCCACATGAAATTCAACTTCCAACTTCCCGACTTTCCCGATTCAATTTTCGAGCTTGAAGCTTCTGTCTGGTCCGGAAAATCCAAATTGTACATAGACAATATCCCGGTAGAACAAGCCAAAGAAAAAGGCAAACCTTATTTAATACCCACTCCATCGGGTAGTTTTGTGAAAGCGTACCCCAAAAAGGGATTCCCTGATCTGGTTCCTACGTTTGAAATCAATGGAAAAATCCATCTGGTAGCGGAAAAGCTTTCCTGGTATCAATACCTGATTGGAGGTCTCCCTATTCTGTTGATCTTTCAGGGCGGAATGATTGGGGGTGCGCTTGGCGCTGTCGGCATGTTTACCAATTATGGCATTTTCAGGGAAGAGAGTAGCGCTTTGGTGAAATACCTCAAGATCATGGGAATTACCATCGGTATATATGCAGGCTATTTTTTGCTCGCAATCTATATCCAAAAGTTGATTAATTCATAAGCGGGTATGTACCGAAAACGCTTTTTTATCAGGTTGGCTCTGTTTGCACAAAGATTGTTAAGTCAGCAGTTTAGCCCGATAAATTGACTATATTCGCATTATCTTACAATTTAAAATCACTTCAAATTATGAAAAAGCTAATAGTTTCCTTATTCGTATCTGCCGCTATGTTGGCATCAGGTTCTGCAATGGCTCAATGTTGCAAAAAAGACGAGAAATCCAAAACAGAAGCATGTTGCAAAAAAGGTGATAAAAAAGATTGCAGCAAAGATCAAAAAACTGAAGGCCAGAAAGCCGAAAAGAAAGCTGAAAAGAAATAGTGCTTATCACATCATCCCTATACGTCCCGGAAAGTTATTTTCGGGACGTATTTTTTTATAACCGTCTGTACTCCGGATTTCAATGAAACGCACTATTCTTTCAACGAAAGAAAGACTGGTAGAAACCGCGAATGGGCCAAAACCTTTATTTTTGCGTAAATCTATCAACGATAAAAATATGAAACGAATTATCATTTCCATCTTCGCGTGTGCGGCCCTATTAGCATCGAACGCAGTCATGGCACAAAATGCTACTCCGGCCAGAGAGCAGGCAAAAAAAGAATCGTCAAACAGTCCGGAAGCAAAAGCCACACAAAAGAAAGAGTGCAGACCGGAGGCTAAGACTCAGGAATGTGTAAAAGGGCAACCCAAAGGCGCTGATAAAAAGGCTTTTCACAAAAGGAAGGCGGTCAAAAAAGGGCCTCAAACCAGAAAGCCCGGAGCTCCGTTAGAAGAAAAAGGACAGAACACTTCTCCGGCTTCTCCGAAGGCCAATGAAAAGAAATAATCCCATTCAGTTATATAAGGACCTTAAGCAGTCATAACCCGGAGGCAGCTATAATAATAAAGCGGCTTCAGCAATTTATGCTGGAGCCGCTTTATTATATAAACTATTCTGTGCAATACAGAATCGACTTATACCACTGATAGACTGTGCACAGCATTGAAATAGACATCAATGATGCAAAAGCATTTCTTCGCGAATGTGTTCGCAAGCCAGATCGATTTCTTTTTTAAACTGGTCAAAGTCAATTTGAATTCCATGAACATAGGTACTCCACGCAGAAGTATCCTTGGCAATGTGTACCGCATTTTCAATTTCTGCGTCAGTGGCGCCATTCAGTTTAGCCATCTGAGTATGGAAATATGCGCAATAACGACACTTTATTGCTGCGGCAATACCCAGACCGATCAATTCTCGATATTTGTTAGGTATTGCGCTTCCTTCAACCTGAGTCTTCTTGAATAGTTGCCATTCCAGTTCCAGAATCGAATCAGGCAACGCCTTGAACATACTGGGTACTACGCCCATCATGTGTTCAATCTCTTGATAAATTTTGTTGCGGTTCATGATTTCTGAGTTTTAGGGTGAATAATCTGTATTTCTACAGTACACTAAAACAAGATACGCCTCACAAAGTTCTTATATATCAAATGTTTAACCTCGGACAGACAGAGTACAGATATTTAAAAACAAATTAAACCGACTGCCCTGAAATAAAGACTATTCGTCCCAAATAACCCTACTCTTACCACATCGGATATAAAACTGTAGAAAAAGAATGAAGCCTATTTCCTAACAACAAAGAGAGGTCATTGAACCGGAGACTACAGCAGATCGGTGAGGCTCATTGTACGTTTTGTAAACCCTCTCTTTTTTCGTACTTTTGCAGCATATTCCCCAGATAAATTAATGAAAATCCGAAACATAGAACTTCTGGCTCCGGCCAGAAACGCCGAAACCGGTATCGAAGCCATTCGTCACGGTGCAGATGCCGTTTATATCGGCGCTCCCCAATTCAGTGCCCGCGCAGCGGCAGGTAACTCGCTTGAAGACATTACCCGGTTGGTAGAGTTTGCCCATCAGTTTGATGCCCGCGTGTACGTGGCCCTCAATACCATACTGACAGACGAGCAACTCCCCGATGCGGAAGCGCTCATTCATTCCCTTTACAAAATCGGCGTAGATGCGATTATCGTTCAGGATATGGGGATCCTTTCGCTGAACCTGCCCCCGATTGCTATTCATGCCAGCACACAGACGGACAACCGGACGGTGGAGAAGGTGAAGTTTATGGAAGAGTGCGGATTTTCACAAGTCGTACTGGCCCGGGAATTAACCCTTCCGCTGATCAAAGAGATTGCCTCAAACACCAAAGTGCCGTTGGAGGTTTTCGTTCACGGTGCACTGTGCGTCAGCTACAGCGGCCAGTGCTATGTGAGTCAGGCTTACACCAACCGCAGTGCCAACCGTGGGGAGTGCGCTCAGTTTTGCCGCCTGCCCTACCGACTGGAAGATGCCAACGGCAAAGTTATCGCCACCAACCAGCATTTGCTTTCGTTGAAAGACATGAACCGCTCCGAATCATTGGAACAGCTGCTTGACGCCGGAGTCACTTCACTCAAAATCGAAGGACGGCTGAAAGACATTTCCTATGTCAAGAACATCACGGCCTATTATCGCCAGAAGCTGGATCAGATCTTCAAACGTCGTCCGGAATATCGGGCGGCCTCATCGGGCAAGTGCAGTTTCAACTTTACTCCTATTCCGGAAAAGAGCTTCAACCGGGGCTTTACCGACTATTATATCGATAAGAAGAATAAACAACAGGAGAGTATTGCCAACTTCACTACGCCCAAATCACAGGGCGAGTTTGTGGGCTTTGTAAAAGCAATCGGACGAAACTACTTTACCGTTTCGGGCATTGTCCCGCTGAATAACGGTGATGGATTGTGCTTTATCAACGACAAAAGCGATCTGGTGGGCTTCCGCGTGAACAGGGTCGAGGAGAACCGGCTGTTTCCGGCTGAAATGCCGACGTTGAAAGCAAAAACACGCCTTTATCGTAACTTCGATCAGGAGTTTGAACGCCAACTTTCGAAGCCGACTGCCGAGCGCAAGATTAATATAGCGGTTGAACTGTCGGAAATCCCGTTTGGCTTTGCCCTGACGATGACCGACGATAAAAAGAGATCGGTTTCGGTAACCTTTCCCTACGAAAAACAACCGGCACAATCACCTCAACGGGAGAACATCTCCCGCCAGCTATCCAAACTGGGAAATACCATATTTACCGCCGACAAAGTGGAGATAAAGACCCGTGGCGAATGGTTCGTCCCCGCCTCACAGCTTGCCGAATGGAGAAGAATCGTGGTAGAAAGACTGGTAAATGTGCGTAGCATTGCTTTCCGCCAACCGATCAGCCGGATCAAGGAGACAGATCATCCCTTTGTGGAAAAGAAACTGACCTATCTGGCCAATGTGGCCAATAAAAATGCAGAGCGCTTCTATCTTCGCCATCAGGTGACTGAAGTGGCACCGGCTTTTGAATTGAATCCGCTGAAAGATGTCCCGCTGATGTTTATGAAGCATTGCGTCAAATATAGCCTGGGCTTCTGCCCCGTTCATCAAAAAGGAAATGGGGAGTTTCAGGAGCCGTTGTATCTGGTCACTAAAAACACGCGCCTGAGATTGGAGTTTGACTGCAAGAAGTGTGAGATGAGGGTTTATCAGGGATAATTTTCACCATAGAGAATTTTGCTTTATCACAGAGAAAACAGAGGATAACACAGAGACCTGAGATTCTATTTGAGGTTGATTTCAAGAGACGATCTCCGTAGCTCTCTGTGGTAACAAATAACAGATAACGATGAAGAAGACATTGCTTTTTATAGCACTATTAGTTGTATTCAGCTCCTGCAAGAAGGGGAAAAACAACCATTTTCTCAATGGCGAGATTAAAGGGCTGGGCAGCACACCGGTCTATCTGATTTCAGGAAGCGCCAATAGTCCGGTCATTGATACATTGAGGGTAAGAAACAATGTAATTACCTTCGACAAAGCGCCATCGGAGCCGGAACTGTTTACCCTTATTCTTCCGGACAATAAATCGGTCAGCTTTTACGCCAATGATGAGTCCCGCCTGACCCTGAGCGGAGATATGAATGCGCCTTACTCCATCGTTGTGGAGGGCGACTCGACAAATAACAAGCTGGCGGCTTACAGGAAGTCTGCACAGGCCGAGATGGAGGTTCTGTTCAAAGCAAAACAGCAAGCTGAAAAAGCATGGAGCACCGATAGTCTGAAACGCTACGAAGAAATAATCTATTCAACCAAGGCAATATCTTCACGAAAAGCGCTGGCTCAAAAA
>Ga0209464_10000573_pt1 | contig 11849 bp, 8 predicted proteins | sample DOMMetBare1Fresh_2_FD_187473 | JGI IMG/M metagenome (GOLD analysis project Ga0209464, IMG submission 187473) | Wetland sediment microbial communities from St. Louis River estuary, USA, under dissolved organic matter induced mercury methylation -... | ecosystem: Environmental > Aquatic >... | reverse complement strand
TCCACGGCACATCTGTTGTGGAAGTTCTTCAGAACTGCGTCATCTTCAATGACGGCGTGCATGACGAGATCACAGACAAGGACACCAGGGATGACAGGACCATATTGCTGCAACATGGCTTGCCAATGATATTCGGCAAGGAGAAGGACAAGGGGATTATGCTGGAAGGTCTGAAGCTGAAGGTAGTGAAGCTTGGTGAGAACGGGATAACCGAAAAGGATCTCCTGGTGCACGATGCCCACGAGCCAAACCCAGGGATCCATTATATGCTTGCCGGAATGTCATATCCCGAATACCCTGTAGCACTCGGAATTATCCGTGCTGTGGAAACCCAGACCTATGACGGTGCGATGATCGCGCAGAATGTAGCAATACAGAAGAAGTCGAAAATCAAATGTGTTGATGACCTGCTTCGTGAGGGTTCTACCTGGGAAGTGTAAATATAATGTAACGGTAGCCTGAAGCCTGCTGCAGTGAACATATATTTTAATAACATGACCCCCGTTGCCAACGGGGGTTTTTGTTATTTTTGTCCCCTGATCAGACCGACTTTCAGCCAATGGATGAACTGACCCAAAAAAAACCGGAACTTGACCCTTCGCAGGTCCAGCAGACTGAGAGGCTGAAAGAACTGGCATGCATCAGCGCCACTACCCTGATACTCAGGGAGGGCAAACCCATTGACACCACACTTCAGCAGATAACACTCCTTCTTCCTGACGCCTTCCAGTTTCCTGCATTCACGTCGGTACGAATCAGCTTTCGCAGCAATTCCTTTGAAACGGCAGGTTTTCAGGAGTCCGAATGGAGACTGGTGCAGGCCTTTACTGCAATGGATAATTCGAATGGTGCCATAGAAGTCTTCTATACCTGTGATTTCCCTGCCGAGAGTGAAGGACCGTTCCTGAAGGAGGAGAGGGACCTGATCCGCAATATCGCCAACCTTGTGACAAGGTACATAAACAGCTACCTTGCCCGGTCCCTTACACTGGCTGAAAAGAATATCCATAATGAGGAAGAAGAGGATAAGGTAGCTTCAAGCAGGAGGATGCTTCAGAAATTTCTCGACAGGCACAATGCCGAGAGGGATGTCTTTCATGACCTGATGCCCTTTATGGTCAGGGAGATACTCCTGGTTGCCAACCTCTATGATGCATATTCAATTGAAGGCGAGGGCCGGTTCTCAGATTATATACTCGGCGTCTACTACCAGCTGAGCCTCACCTCGATTCCCCGTGTCACCGGTGTTTACGGCGAGGAAGAAGTGATGAGCCGCCTCGAGGTCAGACACTATGACATGATAATTATTATGGTCGGTGTCGATAAGGAGAGCCCGATGAACCTCTGCAGGAAGCTTAAGGACAAATATCCTTATATCCCGGCATACCTCCTGATCAGTAACCCCGGCATCATCCCGTTTGTGCTTAATCAGAAAAGCCTCGGAGTGCCATTCGACAACTACTTCATGTGGACCGGCGAGTCCAAAGTCTTCTTCGCAATGGTCAAGCTGCTTGAAGACAAGGTGAATGTCGAAAATGATACAAAAATTGGTCTTACAAGGGTCATCCTGATAATCGAGGACTCAGTCGAATACTACTCAAGCTACCTGCCAATGCTCTATACCCTCGTAATGGAGCAGACAAAGAACCTGATTGAAGACGTATCCTCTGACGAGTTGTACAAGGTTCTTAAACTCAGGGCGAGGCCCAAAATACTTCTGGCATCAAATTATGAGGATGCAATGGCAAATTTTACCAGGTACAAGGACAGCCTCCTGGGGGTAATTTCAGATATGCGGTTTCCCCGAAACGGTGTACTCAACGATATGGCCGGGTTTGACCTGATAAAGCAGATCAAACAGGAACTTCCCAACCTGCCCACCGTCCTGCAGTCGTCTGACACGGAGAACCTTAAATATGCCCAGATACTGAAGGCCAACTTCATAAACAAGAACTCGGAAAGCCTGCTTCAGGACCTGAAATCATTCATCAACTACTATCTTGGCTTCGGCCACTTTGTCTACAGAGACACCAGGGGAAGACAGATAGCCGTGGCGAAGTCGATGAAGGAGTTCGAGTCGTACCTGCGGACTGTGCCGGAAGACTCCCTTGTATATCATGCAATGAAGAACCATTTCTCACTCTGGCTTATGGCCCGCGGGGAGGTGAAGGTAGCCAAGATAATTAACCCCATTAAGATTTCCGACTTTGCTACACTCACTGAATTGAGAGAGTATCTCATCGACGTTATCCGCAAGAGAAGGCGCGAGAGGAACAAGGGCAAAGTGGTGAACTTTGACGAGACCCTTGTGATTGACGAGACAAATGTGGTGAGTCTGTCAAGCGGCTCCCTTGGCGGTAAGGGCCGTGGCCTTGCATTTGTTAATACACTCATTTACAGTTTCGACCTGAAGCGTCTTTTACCTGAGATGAATATAAAATCCCCGGTAACCGCAATCATAGGCACCGATGAGTTTGATATGTTCATGGACCGTAACCATTTGTGGGACAAGGTTAAAGAGGAGAAGGACTATAAGACCCTGCAGAAATGCTTTCTGGAAGGAACCCTGAGCCTTCCGTTGCTGAAAAAACTTAAGACCCTTCTGACTCTTCTCAAAGGACCACTTGCCGTGCGCTCATCGAGCCTCTTCGAAGACTCCACCAGCCAGCCTTTTTCGGGGGTCTTCGGAACATACCTCCTTCCCAACAACGATCCTGACCCTGATGTCCGGCTGAAACACCTCAGGGATGCTATCAAGCTTGTCTTTGCATCAATATATTCAGTCAACGCAAGGACCTATTTCGAAGCCATCGGATACAAGGTGGAGCAGGAAAAGATGGCCATCGTCATTCAGTCCGTGGTTGGGCACAGGTACGGCGATGCCTTTTATCCCCATATCAGCGGCACAGCACAGTCATTCAACTTTTACCCCGTGGCCAATATGACCACAGGCGACGGATTTGCAGTTATGGCGGTAGGACTCGGACAGTATGTCCTTGAGGGAGAAAGGGCTTTCAGGTTCTCACCTGCCCTGCCTGCACTCGACATAATACCCGTGAAAGAGCTGGCCAGAAGCACCCAGAGAACTTTCTACGCCGTGGATATGGCGAAGAAAAGGATAGACCTTCTTGAAGGTGAGAGTGCCGGGCTGGTCACCCTTGACATAAGCCAGGCAGAGCATGACGGCAACCTTAAGCACTGCGCTTCGGTACTTAGTTCGGAAAATGATACAGTTATTCCGGGGCTGGATCTTCCAGGCCCGCGGATAGTCAACTTCGCCAATATTCTGAAGTATGACTATATACCTCTGGCAAAGACAATCAAAGCTGTTCTGGATGTTGTGATGGAAGCGTTCGGTGCACCTGTCGAGATTGAATATGCCGTTGATCTGACAAAAGATGCCGATGGAAACGCCACCTTTTACCTCCTGCAGATAAAACCACTTGTAGGAAGCATTGCAGGCTATACTATCGAACCTGATACAGTCAATACAGAGGATACTCTGATGGTGACGCTCAGAAGCATGGGAAACGGAGTTATAAGCGACATTACAGATATTGTATATGCCGATCCGGAATTATGCAGCAACATGAAGACACAGGAGATGGCGGAAGAAATTGACATTATTAACCGCAAAATGCTTCACGAGAACCGGAAATATGTGCTTCTGGGTCCGGGCAGATGGGGAACAAGGGACAGATTCCTGGGCATACCTGTGAAATGGCCCCAGATATCCAATGCCAAAGTCATAGTTGAGTACAGTTTCCCCAAATTCCACGTAGACGCCTCACTCGGATCGCATTTTTTCCATAATGTAACATCGATGAATATCGGTTATTTCTCAATCGACCAGGATTCAGAGGAAGAATCCATTGCGTGGGATAAACTCAAAAAACAGAAACTGGTTGAAAAGGGCAGTTTCTTCAGGCATATAAGGTTTGAAAAGCCATTGCTTATCCGGATGGACGGCAGAAAGCGAATGGCGGTAATATCTATGACGCGCTGAACTGAGCGCTTTCTGTCAGCATATCCTTATTCACTTTTTTTATCAGTCCCTGCAGCACGGCACCGGGTCCCACCTCAGTGAATTCAGTGGCACCGTCAGCGATCATGTTCTGAACGCTCTGTGTCCACCGTACCGGTGATGTAAGCTGTGCGATAAGGTTTGCCTTTATCACTTCAGGGTCAGCTGACGGTCTGGCAGTTGCATTTTGGTATACAGGACAGCGGGGAGTGCTGAACTGTGCAACTTTGATTGCAGCTTCAAGTTCTGCACGGGCCGGCTCCATGCATGGCGAGTGAAATCCTCCGCTCACGGCAAGAGGGATGGCGCGTTTTGCCCCCCTGGCCTTTAGCAACTCGATGGCAGCATCAACGCTCTCAACAGTTCCGGAAATTACTATCTGTCCGGGACTGTTGTAGTTGGCAGGCACCACGGTGCCGGGGATCTCACGGCACACTTCCTCTACAACCGCATCATCCATCCCCAGAATAGCAGCCATCGTCGAGGGTGTCAGTTCACATGCCTTCTGCATCGCCCTGGCCCTTCCTGCAACCAGTGTCAACCCCTGCTCAAAAGAGAGAGCCCCTGAAGCTACAAGCGCCGACAACTCTCCAAGGGAGTGCCCGGCCACCATTGACGGATTGAAGTTCTTGCCTAACACCGCTGCCAGGATTACAGAGTGCAGAAATATTGCCGGCTGGGTTACCCTGGTCTGGCGCAGCTCATCGTCAGTCCCGCTGAACATTGTGTCAGTTATGCGGAAGCCCAGCAGTTCATTTGCTCTTTCAAACATCTCACGTGCCAGCGGAGAATTATCGTACAGTTCTTTGCCCATGCCCGGATACTGTGCACCCTGACCGGGAAATACATATGCTTTCATATCATATACAGTTTTTAACGGCGCAAAAATACACAAATTGCTATTATATGTGCATTTGCACCGGCATAAATGTCGTAACTGTTAATGCAACTTATTGCCTATCAGGTGAATGAATTCTTCTCTTGTATTGAGGTTGGAGAGGAAACATCCGGTGAAAGCCGATGTGGTTGTGACTGAGTTTTGTTTCTGCACACCACGTATCTGCATGCACATATGCTGAGCCTCTATTACCACCGCGACTCCCAGAGGTTTAAGATTCTCCTGCAGACAGTTGCGTATCTGTGTCGTCAGTCTCTCCTGTACCTGCAGTCTCGATGCAAAAGCATCTACCACGCGTGCTATCTTGCTAAGGCCTGTGATGTACCCGTCAGGGATATATGCCACATGCGCCTTGCCGAAGAAAGGCAGCATATGATGTTCACACATAGAGTAAATGTCAATATCCTTCACGATGACCATCTGCCGGTATTCCTCCTTGAAAATGGCTCCCTTGAGGATTTGTTCAGGGTCCTGGTTGTAACCCCTTGTCAGGAAGCTTAGCGCCTTGGCAACCCTTGAGGGAGTGTTCAGAAGTCCCTCCCTGTCAGGGTCCTCACCCAGCAGCTGCAGTATCCTGTAGTAATACCCCGAAATCTCCTTGATCGTTTCCGGGTCCCAACGTTCGATCTTGTTGTAACCGTCCGACAGCTTCCCGCCGCCGTCATTCAATTTTTCCATATGTTATCCGTAATAGTCAACAAAGTTATTTTCTGTCTCTTCAATTCTCACGCAGTGAAGCGTCGCACCCTCAACCCTGAGAGGAGCCTCGAGTTCACCCCATATTGCCATGGCAAGGTTCTCCGTGGTTGCTACCCTGCCCTTCATGAAATCAGTCTCCAGGTTCATGTTTTTGTGGTCGAGTTTAACTATGACCTTCTCTGCAATTATCTCCTTCAGCCTGGTTGCATTCATAAAATACCCGACCTGCGGGTCGGCATCACCCCTGACAGTCACTTTCAGAACATAGTTATGACCGTGCCACAGGGGGTTGGAGCACTTTCCGTATATCTGCTGGTTCTCCTGGTCACTCAGCTCTTCGCGGTACATCCTGTGAGCTGCGCAGAACCTTTCTCTCCTTGTCAGGTAGATCATGCTTTGTGTGGTTTATCGGACAGTAAAATTGATGATTAAATTCGTCAAAAGCAAAATATTGCAGGACCTGATTATTCCTGTCAGAGGCCGCCGGATTGTCACACGTGTTAATTTGAATAGGGTGTACGGAATAATATAAGTATTTTTGTATCGCGAATCCGTTGTGACAAAAGACAGAAACATTTCCACTGTTGCCGGCTGTAAGAATGAAAAAAATCAAACAACCAGAGGATGAGACCTTCTTTGGAGCCGTGTTTCAAAACAGCATGGACGGTATTCTAATTTCAGCACCTGACGGGAGCATTCTCGCTGCCAATCCAGTCGCCTGCAGGATGCTGGGCAGGTCCGAGGCAGAAATAATAAAACTGGGACGTGCCGGGATGCTGGATCCGGCTGATGCCAGGATTCCCGGGCTGCTTGCAGAAAGAGAAAGGAGCGGCAAAGCCAGGGGAGTGCTCAGAATGATCAGGAAAGACGGTTCACTGTTCCCGGCTGAAATTTCCTCCCAAGGTTATAAGACTGAGGACGGGAACCCCAGATCAGTGGTCATTATCCGTGATATTACGGACGAGCTCAGGGCTGATTTATTAATGAGAAGTGTTCTTTCAAATGCACCTGTAACTATTTTTGCCACAGACAGTAAAGGCTTATTTACTTTATCAGAAGGGCGTGAGCTGACTAAGGCACGATTAAGACCGGGAGAGAATGTCGGGGTCTCAGCATATCAACTTTACGGATCTCTTTCTTTCATTGAGAATGGAGGGAATAAGATCACGGGAAAGGAAGTGCTTGACCGTGCTCTTTCTGGCGAAACTATGACTCTGACAAGTGAGTTGAACGGTGTGTACTTCGAAAACCATATAGCTCCGATAACAGATGAGAATGACGAGGTGACAGGGATTGTCGGGTTGGCAGTTAATATAACAGACCGGAAGGTGTTGGAAATGTCACTTCGGAAGAGTGAGGCCAGGTATCGCATGCTTTTTAATCATTCAACCATTCCAACATGGGAAGCTGACTTTTCAAGCGTAAAAGATTGCCTTGAAAATCTGAAAAAGAGAAAGGTGCATGATTTTCTCTCCTACTTCAGGGAGAATCCGGAAAAAACTGTCCATTGCATGTCCCTGGTAAGAATAACAGATGTCAACGTGACATCACTGAATTATTTTGGGGTAAAGGATATTTCTGACCTTACCCTGAAGCTTCCAACGCTTTTTACCAGGAAATCAGTTATAATTTTTGCAGAAATACTGGCATTATTGGCGGAGGGAAGGAAACAGGCCGAGAAGGATATTCAGTTAAAAACCCCTGATGGCAAATTTAAATACCTGAATCTCCGCCTTCAGGTAATGTCTGACAGTTTCTACAGCCTCTCCAGGGTAATTGTTACCTGGATAGACATTTCTGACAGGATGAATTATGAGGAGAACCTGAAAAAGTCAAGCGAGGCTCTCAGGGAGCTAAACTTGCATATTGAGGAAGCACGCGAAAATGAAAGGATAAAAATTTCACTTAATCTGCATGATGACCTTGGCCAGAAACTGACTGCCCTTAAAATGGATTTTGCATGGTTGAAAGCCAGAATAGGGGTACAGTCACCGCTGGTTGTGAACAAACTTGCCGGCATCATCGGGACAATTGATGACACTGTTGAAACTGTTCAAAATATCTCCTCTGACCTTTGGCCCGGGATGCTATATGATCTTGGTTTGAAAACAGCGGTTGAGTGGCAACTCGAGCAGTTTACAAAAAATACCGGCATAAAAGCCACCCTTAAAACCTCACCGGCAGAATTCCAGGTTGAAGGCAGACTGTCCATAATCCTGTACAGGATCATACAGGAGTCGCTCACCAATGTCTCACGACATTCAAGTGCAAAAAATGTCTGGATAAGCATGGAGTCAGGTAAAAACAATATCAGGCTTACTGTAATGGACAATGGGGTCGGAATTGAAAAGGAAAAATTAACTGACCCCAAATCATTTGGTCTGATGGGTTTAAGAGAAAGGGCGAGGGCTTATGGAGGGGAACTTAAGATAACGGGAAAAAAGGGTGTCGGCACCTGGGTCGATGTGGTAATTCCATTGGATAGCGGAATATAGGCTCACATCTGTCGTAATTAAACAACTTCTGTGATGCCAAAAATGATAGCTTCATTATAAATAATAGTTTAACTTTATTTGTGAATCTTCCCGTGAGTTATGGATGTCGGGAAGAAGCAGGACGGAAAAAACCGGATGAGGATGATAAGATAAGTGATGCATTTACATATCTGATAAATTATGATACGGGTACTGATAACAGATGACCACCCTATTGTCCGTCAGGGGATTAGACAGATTCTTGAAGATGATAAGGACCTGAGGTTCGGCCTGATAGAAGAAGCCTGCAACGGGAAGGAACTTCTCGAAAAAATAGGTGAAAAGGATTTTGATGTCGTCCTCCTTGACATATCCATGCCAGGGAGGAGCGGCCTGGAATTAATCAGTGAAGTTAAAAAACTAAAACCTTCCACATCTATCTTAATCCTGAGTATATATCCTGAGGAACAGTACGCCCTGAGAGCCCTGAAGCTTGGTGCAATGGGATATCTTACAAAATCAAGTGCTCCAGAGGAGCTTATTGATGCCGTGGTAAAAACATCAAGAGGTACCCGCTATATTACTGCCTCCCTTGCAGACAGGATAACACTGGACTTTATAACTGATAAGGATAAACCGTTATATGCCGAGTTATCCGCCCGGGAACTGGAGGTGCTGGCACTTCTGTCTTCAGGGAAAACAATCAGCAGCATTGGAAAAGAATTGTCTTTAAGCCCAAAAACGATAAGCACTTACAGGGAAAGGATACTTGCTAAACTGAACCTGAAGACCACCTCCGATATCATTGTCTATGCAATAAAGGAGGGACTGGTATAGCAGTATCACTTTTGCTGATCACCATGATTGGCGCTTGTAGGCAATTCCCTACAATATTTTCAGTCAAATCCTTACAGTTTATTTTATTGTCTTCCAGTACCTTCCCGATGTTAATTTCACTCAGATTCAATCATTATTTAAGATACTGGAAAACATAAGTATTAATTATTAACCTCTGCCTGAATGATACCTCTTGATATCCATACAATAGTGTTCAGTATTATTATAATTGATATCGTGGGCACGCTTTTAATGCTGTTGCTCTGGATTCAGAACAGGAAACGCATCTCCGGAACCTTCTTCTGGGTACTTACTTTTAGTTTTCAGACAGCCGCAATAATTATGATATATACTCGTGGCAGTATACCTGACTGGATATCCTTTACATTATCCAATACACTGATTATGGCAGGTGTCCTGCTTGCACTTCTGGGTCTGGAAAGGTTTGTAGGGGTCATTGGGAGTCATATGCATAACTACATTCTTCTTGTGCTGTTTACTTTAGTACAGATATGGTTTACCTATTATCAGCCGAGCCTGGCTGTCAGAACCCTTAATGAAGGAGTGACCATGCTTATCATCTGCCTGCAGTGTGTCTGGCTTTTACTGGTGAAGGTGAAAAGAGATATGCGCCCATTAACAGTTAGGACAGGAGTGGTCTTTATCGGATTAAGCCTTGTCAATCTTGCCAGGATTATCGCCTTTTTCATTATCGATAATGAGGCTACTGATTATTTTCATTCAGGTAGTTTTGAGGCTGGAATTCTGATTTGTTTCCAGATAATGTTCATCCTTTTAACGGTAAGTCTGACACTGATGTACAATAAACGTCTCATTCTTGAAATAGTGGCAGGGGAAGCTTCCCTGAGAGAGTCCCATTCCATGCTTATGGCTGCCATGGATTGCAGTACCTCAGGTATTGCAATAGCTGCAGCTCCAGACGGAAGGATGCGTTATGTAAATAAGGCAGGAATGTTTTTCGGTGTCAGTAATGACTATAAATCTGTTAGTGAGATGGACATTAACTGGTATGCTGAAAGCCTGAATATTAAGCACAGTGATGGTACATCTTACACATCTGATGAGGTGCCCTTGTCCCGCGCAGTATTATTTGGAGAGTCTGGCAGCGACGAATTTGTTCTGACCGGAAATGATAATGTAGCCAGAACTGTTATATCCAATGCTGCCCCAATAAAGGATGAATCAGGAAAGGTGAAGGCAGGGATTATGGTTTTCCATGATATTACCGGAAGCAAAAACCTGGAACATAAACTGAAAGAAAAAATTGCCGAACTTGAAAAGTTCAATAAAATAATGGTAGGCAGGGAAACAAGGATGATCGAACTGAAGCAGGAGATTAATGAACTCTGTCTTACACTGGGATTAAAACCAAGATATACGGTTCCCGGTAGTTAATAAAGCCTGATAGCAAAAAAATAAAGTAATAACCGGGAGGGTAAAATATGCATCTTCAAACGTCTGATCAGGAAAAACTGAAGCTAGGCTTTGGTGATAATACATGTAACTGGGGTACACATATCGCAGCTTTTTATGAGACTATGGCTGAGCGGGATGAGATAATCATGGGGTTCCTTCATGAGGGTGATGTGCAGAATGAACTCCAGATTTATTTCCCGGCTGAGAGAACTGCTGACAACTTTAAAGAAGAATATGCAAGCAGGTATCCGGAATATAAGGAGCATCTTCATGACAGGACTAAGTTTTCAATCGGTAGTCCTGCTGAATTCTATTACCCTGATGGTACCTTTTTACCGGAAAGGATGCTGAAGAATCATGAGGAATACTATGCAGAGTCTCAGAAAAACGGTAAAAGAAATATCCGCGCTACAGCTGAAATGGTGTGGGCTTTGCAGGCAATCAAGGGTGTTGAACATCTTATGGCGTATGAATCCAGGCTTAACTACTTTTTCCCCGGTAAGCCGTGGTTGAGCATCTGCCTGTACAACATCACAAAATTCCCGGGGAACATTATTATTAACGTGCTTCGTACTCACCCTTACACCCTGTCAGGAGGGGCAATAATCAGTAACCCTTATTTCATTGATCCGGATGAATATCTCCGGAAATATTACCCGGAGTTTATAGCAAAACAAAATAACCATGAATCTGGCTTTTGATCTTTTCCTCCTGATGTTTAACCTATCCCAGGTTCGTGATAGTGAGAAAGTTATTTCGCTGTTTGCAGAGGGGATGCAGGAATTATTTAAACCTGCTTCATTTCAATATCTTAAGGATAATGAGAAGAATTCAAGTTCTGTCTTCGAAATTAGAACCACCAGATCACGGTTCGGCTACTTGTCGGCATTATTTCCTGTCCATGTCGGAAAGGATAACCACGTGCTTATTTCAAACGCTGTACAGATGCTGGCCATTCTGCTTGAAAATATAGCTTTTACGCAGAAACTTGAAAGGGAGCGTGACGAATTTGAATTAATTGCTATTACCAAGCTCAAAGAATTAAGCGGAACAATCTCAGACCTGGAGGCAGCCAGGAGTGCTTCGTTAAACCTGATTGAAGACCTGACTGAAGAAATTGAAAAAAGAAAAAGTGCCGAAGTTACGATAAGAGAAAGTGAGCAGAAATTCAGGCTGCTATATGAAAATATGGCTCAGGGTGTTTTCTACCAGTTGCCTGACGGTACCTTCACTGACATAAATCCTGCAGCGCTTGAAATGTTAGGACTTAAATACGACCAGTTCATGGGCATGAGCTCATACCATAACGATTGGAAAATAATAGATGAAGATTTCAACCCCCTTAAAGTAGAAGATTATCCATCAATGAAGGTCCTCAGTACCTTACATGACATTACAATGACTCTGGGCGTATTCAATCCCGTCAGGCAGGATTACAGGTGGCTTAGTGTAAATGCAAAACCTCAGTTTAATGATGAAA
>Ga0209464_10000572_pt1 | contig 11854 bp, 7 predicted proteins | sample DOMMetBare1Fresh_2_FD_187473 | JGI IMG/M metagenome (GOLD analysis project Ga0209464, IMG submission 187473) | Wetland sediment microbial communities from St. Louis River estuary, USA, under dissolved organic matter induced mercury methylation -... | ecosystem: Environmental > Aquatic >... | reverse complement strand
CAGATTGGTTGTGATTTTGACAACATCCTCATCGCCCGGCCGCGACGGTTGCTGCAGTTCTGTTGGCGGAGTGGCTGATGGTGCTGGCGAAGCGGACGGCTGTTGAGCCGGTCCGGTTTGAGGAAGCAAAAGCAGGAGGACCAGAGCAAGCCTTCTCATTGACCGTACTACCCTTTCCTGGCGAGCACCTTATTGTAGTAGTCAATGTACCTGGGGATCACAAGGTCGGTGCGATACCGCGTCACAGCTGACTCGCGCGCGCGTTTGCCCATTTCGTTTCGCAACGTCGCGTTACTGAGAAGCCGCGCTGCGTCCGCAGCCATCTTATCTACATCTCCGACTTCGCTTAGAAAACCCGTTTCACCATCGGTGACGACTTCTGGGATGCCGCCAACGCGAGAAGCGATTACCGGAACTTCACACGCCATCGCCTCCAGCGCCGCGAGGCCGAAGGATTCCTGATCAGACGGCAGCAGCAAAACATCTGCCGCCGAGAGGTAGTCAACAATATTCGGTTGCTTACCAACAAAAACGCACTTGTCGTAGACACCCAAACAGCGCGCGCGATGTTCGACGTTGGTGCGTTCGCTACCGTCTCCGACCATCACCAGCCGCGTATCAATTCCCTTCTGCGTGACCCGGCTAAGGATCTCAACGCAGTCGACGGGACGCTTGACCGGGCGGAAGTTTGAAACGTGAACTAACAGCGCCAGACCCTCGGGAGCGAGCGAAGCCCGCAACTCGGCAACCGGATGGCGGGCATAGTCATGCTGGCAGATAAAGTTTGGTATCACCTCAATATCGTCGAACTGAAAAATCTCTTTGGTGGCTTCCTTGAGGTAATGCGAAATCGCGGTTACTCCGTCTGACTGGACGATGCCGTAGCGCGTGATTGGCAGATAGGAGCGATCGGCGCCGACGAGGGTGATGTCAGTGCCATGCAGCGTAGTGATCACCGGCAGGTAACGTTTCGGTTTAAGCGACTCGCGCGCCAGAATGGCACTGATTGAATGGGGAATGGCGTAGTGAACGTGTAGCAGATCGAGATTCTCAGTCTCAGCAACCGTGGACATCTTGGTAGCAAGCGCGAGGGTGTAGGGCTGATGCTCAAACAGCGGATACGACATCATTTCTACTTCGTGAAAGCGTACCCTCTCGTTCAGCTCGGTGAGCCGCGTGGGCAGGGACGAAGAAATGAAGTGGACCGTATGGCCGCGCGCAGCCAACTCCTTCCCGAGTTCCGAGCCGACGATGCCGCTGCCGCCGTAAGTTGGATAGACTGTAATGCCGATGTTCATGAGTCAGTGAGCAGTATGCAGTGAGCAGTGATCAGTAGGCAACACTTGGGACTGGCAGGGTGCTCAGCTATTTATCGGAAGTTTTACCGACTTCCTGCTCACTGCGCACTGCCCACTGCCCACTTAGAAAGCGAGGCAGACGACCCTCGCAATCGTCTGCCTCATCTCAACTTGGCTCACCTTATTGAAAGGGGGGGCAAGTGAGGGCACGGAGTATATTCCTGCCCTCGCCCTTTGGCAATAGCTGGTTTGGAGGAATAAGCCAACTTTGAAACCAGTTTTCCAGCGCCATACTCAGATCGCCGTGCGGGCGACTGCGCTTAATACGCAAAGCAGTTATAATGGTTAGCAACACGAAGCTTGAAATATTGATTGATAGCAATTTTGGCCGGCAGCAATGCGGTCGACGGAACACAGCGGAGATAAGCAATGCCGAAAATAAGTGATATCGAAGAGACGCCTAATCCAAACGCAGTCAAATTTATTCTCAGGGAAGCAGTGAGCAACGGCACCGTTCACCAGTATAGTTCCGCGGCGCAGGCCGAGGCCGACCCGCTTGCCAGGTCGTTATTCGACGTAGGCCACGTCGTCTCTGTCTTTTACATGGACAAGATGATTACAGTTGAGAAAGACGACGAAGGTGACTGGGACGATCTGCTTCCGGTGTTGGCCGTGCCCATTCGCGCCGCGGAGGCAGTTAACTCTGGTGCCGCAGCTGCCGGCGCAGCCGTAGGTGGCGCGCTTGCTGCCGTCACCAGCGACGATCCGCGACTACTGAAAATAAACGACATCCTCGATGAAAAGGTGCGGCCCGCACTCATGGGCGACGGTGGCTACCTTGAAGTCCTGGGTCTGAAGGACCACACGCTGAGTATTCGTTATCAGGGCGCCTGCGGCAGTTGTCCAAGTTCGCTGACCGGTACATTGATGGCAATTGAGGGCATGCTCAAACAGGAAATTGATCCGGAGTTGGAAGTGATAGCAGTTTAAGTATGGAGTTCGCCAATCTGTTGGCGGTGTCATCAGCGACCTGTCGCAGACATTCAGGTGAACCAAGTTCGGAGAAACGAGCAGAAAACGAAGGACAACGGCGAGAGGTCGCCGATTATCAAAGCGGTGACAGGTCACCGCACTCCACAACATTTCTGGAACCAAACCTAACGCGGCACGTTTAACCTCAGCGGCAACATCCGTCCCACAACCCGTCCACAGGAGAACTCGTATGGCGCCCCGTGCTTTCTCTTCTCGTTTGTCGTTTCTCTTCGCAGTTCCCTTTCTGTTTTTGTTAGCGCCTGCGAGTGCGGCCCAGGACAGGGCCGAGAAAACCGCTTCGCAGACACCAGCCACCACAGCGCCCGTAAAATCAGGCAAGGTCAAAGAGAGTGCCGCCACGGCTAGAGACAGAGTGGAGCAGCAGAAAGCGCTGGCGCTCTCGCTTTTGGTCACGCTATCGAATGATGCTCGCAGCTATCAGGATCAAAAGCTGCGGGCGCGTACGCTCTCGCGGATCGCCGACGCTCTTTGGGAGCCTGACCCGGAACAGGGCCGTGCGCTTTTTCGCAGGGCGTGGGATGCCGCGGAAGTTGCCGATCAGGAAACCGCGCGCAGGACAGACGAAGACCGCCAGCGTCAGCAGGGAGGTAATCCCAACGCTTCGGTGGCGCTTGCGGGAGGCCCGGATTTGCGCGCGGAGGTTTTGCGCCTGGCCGCGAAAAACGACCGGGCCCTTGGCGAGGAACTGCTCGACAAACTCAAGGAGGCGCGAGCACGTGAAACCACTGACGCCACTTCGCCTGCCGCGGCAAACACGCTCAATACTCCGGCAGCCCTCCGACAACGTTTGCAACTGGCGAATCAACTGCTCGATGTTGATGTCGAGCGGGCGCTCCAGTTTGCCGATCCGGCACTCGGGACAATCACGATTGACGGGCTCGACTTCCTTTCCCTCCTGAGGGAAAAGCAGCCGGCGGCAGCAGATGCGCGTTATGCGCGGCTGCTGGCAATCGCCGACTCAGATCTGAAATCAGACGCGAATACAGTCTCACTGCTTTCCTCCTATTTATTTACGCCACACCTCTTCGTCATTTTCGAAGCCGATGGCAGTCAAAACTCTTCGCGAACGAACCGACCTACGCCGCCGCCCGAGGTTGCGCCGGAATTGCGGAGCGCTTTCTTCCGGACGGCTACGGGAATCCTGCTGCGTCCATCGCCCTCGAAGGAGCAGGACCGCAGTTCGTCGGGTTTTCAGGGGAAATTCCAGGTGATTCGCCGCCTGCTACCGCTCTTTGAGCAGTACGCTCCAAAAGCGATAACGGAGCAACTGCGTAATGAAATGTCGGTGCTCAGTCAGGGCGGCGCCCGCCAGGACGCCGGCGAAGATTCTGAAGAGGACAGTCCGGTACAGCGAGGGATTGGGCCGGAGCGAAACGGTGAAGACGTCGAAAAGGCAATGCTCGATCGGATCGAGCGCGCCAAGACTTCTGCTGAACGCGATGCGTTGTATCTGCAACTGGCAGCGCGGGGCGGGCAAAAAGGCGACCTGCGCGCGCGCGATTTCGTGGAAAAAATAGAAGACAGCGAACTTCGCAAGCAGGCGAAACCTTACGTAGATATGAACCTCGCGATGAAAGCGGTGGAGAAGAAGGACGCGGAAACCTCGCTGATGTTGGCCAGTAAAGGCGACCTCTCGCACATTCAGAAAGTTTGGCTACTCAGCGAAGCCGCCAAGGCAATGCCGCCGGCCGACCGCGAGAAGGCCCTGGAAACTCTCGCTGAGGCGCTCGCAGAGGCGCGGCGGATTGACGTCGGGGATGCTGACCGGCCACGGGCCCTGACCGCCGTTGCGAATGCGTTCCTTTCATTAGACCGGGCGCGTGCCTGGGAGATGATGTTGGAGGTTGCGAAGGCTGCAAACTCCGCCGAAGGGTTCAACGGTGAAGACGGCCGGCTGATGATGCGACTGCAAACGAAGAACATGGTGTCAATGCGCATCAGCACCGTCGCCGCGTTTAACTTGCCAAGTGTGTTTCCAGCGCTGGCGAAGGAGAATGCGACCCAGGCGATTGAAATAGCACGCAGCTTCGAAGGTGAGGCGCCACGCGCAACCGCGCTGATTGCCGTTGCGCGAGCGCTGCTAAGTGAAAAGCCGGGAGCGGCAGCCAGCTCACCGTCCCGCCCTTAGAGCTTCGGGTTGTGGCTTCTTTTAGATTGAACGCCCTTCAAAAACAGGATCAGTCCCGTAAGTTTGATCGACTCTCAGGTTGGGAAGGGCGGCTTGCCCCGCTCTTTGTGCCTGCACTTCTCAAGAGTAGATATTCATCGGCCTCGTCAGTAACGCAATCGGATCATCTACATTTAGAGCTTCCCGCACATAAAACGGTTCGCCTGCAGCAACACCGATGAGCGCGCCGTAGTAACGCATGCGATACTCCATCTGCTCGAGAAACGCCGGATCGCTGATGCGCGTGGTCCGCTCAATTGAGTCGGCCCGATAAAACTGCGAAGCGTGCGCCCTGATTGCCGCCATCTTCTCAGCAATAAAATCCGATACATCGACGATGAAGGAAGGCAGAACGTTGCGTGAGAACAACGAGTGCATAATGGCCGGCATCTTCACCGGCGCTTGCTCGCCCTCCGCGTCATAGCGCGCCATCGTCGCCAGTCGCGCGGCGTCGCGAACAATACGAGACGTGTTCGCGTGATCAGGATGTGGATCGTCCCAGTGCGTAGTCAGCAGGACTTTGGGTTTGTGGGCGCGCAACGCCCGCACAACACCAATGCGGGCTTCCTCGTTTAACCAGACATGTCCATCAGGCTGGCCCAGGTTAAGCCGCAAGTCGAGTTTCATCAGGCGAGCGCCCTCGACCGCCTCTTCGGCACGCAACTCAGGCGTGCCGCGCGTGCCCATTTCGCCGCGAGTCATATCCAGCACACCGGTGCGATAGCCCAGCGACTTCATCCGCAGCAACGTACCTGAGACAGAGAGCTCGGCGTCGTCCGGATGGGAAAAAATCGCCAGCGCGTCCAGTTCGATTTGTGTTTCGTCCATGACTGTTGAGGTTTAACTGAGCGTGGGCGTTTGGTCAAGTGGACCCCGTCAGGAATATATGTTTGCGTTAGAGCCGGCCCGCAATTCGGACTCCACGCAAATCAACATTGGCGAGGGAAAGCAGACGAGCGGCGCGTGATATGCTAGAGTACGCTCCGACCAAAACGCTCGCCTGTTTAGGTTCTGCCAAAACTCATGATTCGGGGATAACAAGTATGAGATGTCCAGGCTGTGCCAGACGGATTGCTTGGGTTAGAACTCGCTGCCCGGCGTGTCGAAGCAGACTAGTGATGTGGTACATCTATGCAGCGCTCGTAGTGGTGATGGCTTGCATTGGCGGACTGATCCTCGCCCGGCTGTATTGGTGAAGATTTTGTGCTGAGCGGTGCACACACACTAGCACGACCTGAAGCTTTTGCTTTGTTACCTCACACCCCATTCCCAAATTCCATAAAGCACTTTCTTGTCGAGAGCTTCTCCCGCCTGCTTCAGCGACAACACTATCTGGCCGCGATGATGAGACTCGTGTGAGACCAAGTAACCCAGGAAGCCGACAGCATGTGGCTTGAAACCCTTCACTTTGCCGCCGGCCTGCAAACTTTGCTTGAGCAACGAGCCAATCGCTGCGCCGGAATCTGTAAGCGCTTTGCTTAAGAGTTTCTTGTCCTTCGCCTGCTCTTTCTCCATCTTCGTTAAACCCCGCAAGAGCTCGGGCGCCGCGGATTTTAGCCACATCAGCCGGACATTGTGAATGTGTGCAAATTGTTCACCGACGGTTCGACCTTTGGATGCCGATAAGCTTGCCAGTGAGGCCGGTTGGATAGCATCGAGCAGGTAGAGATTGACCCGGTTGTGAATCTCCCAGGTTTCAAGAAATTGTTCTGCGTCCATGCGGCCAGTCTTTCGTAACGCAAACTGTTGGTTTGCGGAAGTTCGAAAACCCAATGAGTTTAGTAAGCACTACCCAAACTAGCAGTTTGTCTACCAAAAGTGCAGGCGATGAGTTCGCCCCAAACCTCACCGCCTGCTCGCGTGCGTTGCTGCTGTTTACTGGGAGACCTGGAATCAGCGCACTCGCACCACGATGTTGTTGGTTGTCAGCGCGTTGCCGGTCGCTCGCTGTAGTTCCGCTATCGCTTTGTTGAGATCGGTTTGCGCGCGCAGTTCGTTTCCCCGCGCGGTCGCTAAAGCCGTTTGCCGCTCGAGCACCAGAAATACGGTTGACTGTCCGGCGTCAAGTTTCCTTTGTTCGCTGCGATATTGCTGCTCGCTTGCCTGTCGCGCGATCCCCGCCGCGCGCAATCGGGCTTCGGCACTACGCACCACCTGCAACGCGTTTCTTACTTCCACCTGAATCGATTGCTCGAGCTGTTCACGAAGAGTAGTGAGACGCTGGCCTTCCACCAGCGAACGGCCCAACTGCGCTTCAGCCGTCCGGTTCCGCAGCGGCAGGCTAATCTGTACACCCACACGAAAATTATTGAAGCGATTGCTAAAGAGATTCCGAAGCGATTGGTCGTAGCCACCGATTAACGACGGATTCAGCGTTTGCGGCGGCAGCGGCGTCAACGGCGTCAGGTTCGCCAGCGCCAGCAACTGATCAACGCGGGAGCGCAGCTCCTGGGTCGAGGCGCTGCTAAAGGGATTGCCGGCGCCGTTTTGCGAACCGGCCAAGCCGACCAGGCCATAACTGCCGACCAGATCAATCGCCGGTTTTGTCTGTTCGCGATAATACCTCTGGTCGAGTTGATTTATTTCCCGACCTATATTTGACTGCTGCAACTCCGGCCGATTGTCCATTGCCGCCTTCAGTGCGTCCGGCAAGGTGATCTCCGGGAGCGCAAGATCGACGGCATCGGTGGGAATAATCGAAAGGTTCCAAAGATCCGACGCGCGATTCACTGCGATCAGGTTCTTCAAATTGTTTTCACTGCGCGATACTTCTTCCAGCGAGCTGAAGAGATTTTGTTCGAACCCGGCGACTTGGGCCTCGGCCGCAACGACATCAATCGGCGCCAGATTCCCTTCGACAACCAGACGCTTGTTGTGTTCGAGCTGCGTGCGCGAATCGCGCACGGCGTCTCTTTGCACCTGCAGATTTCGCAGCGCGAAGACCAGGTCCCAGTAAGCCCTCTGTACGTTTGTGATCGTATCAATCGCGCGTTGACGAAATTGCGCGTCAGTCAGCGACAAGTTCTTTTTGGCAATCGCAATCTGCCGCCGGTTGTTGTCAAACCGCAAACCGCGAAACAGCGGCTGGGTATAATTAAACGTTAGCGCGGATGGATATTGCGGGCTTAAGGCGGTGAACTGATTATTGCTGGTCAAGCGGACGGACGAAAAATCCAAACGATAGTTGCCGCCAAGGCGCGGTGTCAGACCTTCAACCCGGGCGGTTCCGGTGTAATCCGTTTGGGTAGTGGCGCCATTAGCGCCGCCGCTCAGAAAACTCGAAATGGGGCTTTCGATGCGCTCGTAGAAGGAAGTGGAAGTAAACCGCGGATCGTAAGCGCCGTGCGCGGCGGTGAGATCAAACTCGGCAATCTTGACGTTGTGACGCGCTACCTCGATGTCTTTGTTGTTATCGAGCGCCATTGCCAGCGCCTCGCGTAGCGAGAGCGGTCGCTGCCGATCCATGTCGACGCCGACGCGACCCAGTTCGGGCAGTGGTTTCTGATCGGGATGGAAATCCGCCGCGATCGCGGGCACCTGCAACTCTGTGGGAGACGGCGCAGGAGTAGGGCTGGGCTGCTGTGCCAGTACCGCGGCGGCGCTCAGCAGACCAAACAAAACGAAAGTCAACAATTTTGGATTTACCAACCTGGTCATTTAATGCCTCGAAATTAAACTCATCAACGACGCGCTTGCGCTCGCCAGCTTGCGTCGCGCCCGGCCGAATACTCGGGTGACGCCGGCACCGATCGTTCCCCAAACCCTGCTCTTCCCCAGATCGTCGAAGAGCGAGTAGAAAACGGGAACGGCCAACAACGTCAGCAGCAAACAGAGCGACTGCCCACCGACAACCAGTACACCGATCGAACGATTTGTGCCGGAGCCCGGGCCGCTCGAAATTGTGAGCGGGAGCATGCCTGCGACCAGGGCGATCGTGGTCATCAGGATAGGCCGCAAGCGATCGCGGTTAGCGCGAACAATCGCCTCGAGCCGTTCCATGCCGCGCGCGCGCAACTGGTTAGTGTGATCGATCTGCAGGATTGCGTTCTTCTTCACCACCCCAAAGAGCAGTAACAGTCCCAACCCGGAAAAAATGTTTACGGTCTGGCCAGTGATCAGCAACGCGAGGATGCCGAATGGTACAGCCAGCGGCAGCGTCAGGAGAATTGTGACGGGGTGAATAAACGATTCAAACTGCGCCGCTAACACCATGTACATAAAAACAAATGACAGAATGAAGGCCAGCATGAAGTAATAGCCGGCGCGGCCAAGTTCCTTCGAACGCCCCGCCAGTCCGGTCTTGTATGCAGAGTCAATGCCGACTTCCTTGGCAAACTGGTTCATCTTTGCTATTACGGCGGCCTGCGAGCCACCTGGCTTGACGTTCGCCAACAACGTCACCTGGCGCTCGCGGTTCAGACGGTCGATTGCGGAAGGGCCGGTACCTTCTTCAATGCGGACCAGATTATCGAGGCTCACCCAACCAATCTTCGCCGAAGACACAATCATCTGGCTGAGGCCCTGAACGCTCGAACGCGACTGCCCGATCGCACGCACGCGTACGTTGTATTGATCCGTGCCGGCGTTGAAGGTGGAAACTTTCTGACCAGCAACGAGCGTGTTTAGCGCCTGGGCGATGTCGGCAACGCGTACGCCAAGGTCAGCCGCGCGCGCCCGATCGATGATCACGCGCAATTCCGGTTTACCGGTGACGAGCGACGAATCAGCGTCGACAACGTCCGGTATCGTCTTCATCCTCGCGAGCAATGCTTCGGAGTACTTCGTTAGCTTTTCCAGATCAGGGCCGCCGATGACATACTGAATATCTGCGTTGCGAAAACCGCCCCCGGAAATTGCCGCGACCTGCTGCACGCTGGTCCTTAATTGACCGGGAAACTCCTTCATATACTTCGAGAGGATTTCCGAGCGCGCGCGCACCATCAAATCACTCTGACTGACGCTGCGTTCCGCAAGCGGCTGCAGTTTTACGTAGATCGAGGCGGTATTCACCTGCTCCTGCTGCCCGCCGCCGATCGTCGTTAGCGTATCGGTGACTCCCGGCAATTTTCTGACGTCGACGGAAATGCGTTCCGCCAGCGCGGAGGTGGCCGATAAGGTAGAGCCTTCAGGCGCGCGGACGTTAATTTCAAACTGCGACTGATCGTCCACCGGCAGAAAGTTTTTACCTACAAACATGAAGAGCGGCACGATGCTGATAATGACGATGGCGCAGGCAGTCACCACAACCCAGCGATGAGCCATTGACCAGGTCAACATTCGCGTGTAGGTGCGATCGATGGGAGCGTAGAACCGTGATTGTTTTGAGCCATGGTCGGCAGGCTCGGTGTGGCGCTCAAACGCTCCCTCTTCCGTGTCGTTGCTGCGCTTGATAAGGCGCGCCGCCAGCATCGGGGTGAGCGTGAACGAGACCAGCAGCGAAACGGCGATGGCAAAAGAAGAAGTCAAACCAAACGACGACATGAAGCGCCCGACAATCCCGCCCATAAATCCGACCGGCAGGAACACCGCCAGCAATGACAACGTAGTGGCCGTCACCGCCAGGCCTATTTCCCTGGTGCCCTCGATCGCCGCCTGAAACGAAGGCATTCCCTTCTCTTCAATGAACCGGAAAATGTTTTCGAGCACAACTATCGCGTCGTCGATCACGATTCCGACCATTAGGGTCAGCGATAGCATCGTGATCTGGTTCAGCGTGAAGCCCATCGCCGCCATCAAGCCAAACGTGGCAATCAGAGATGTCGGAATTGCCAGGGCGGCGATCATCGTGGACCGGAAGCTCCAAAGGAAGATGAACACTACGATGGCTGCCAGTATGCTGCCCTCGATAAGGTGAGTTTGAATGGCTTCGATTGATGCTTTGATGAAGATCGACTGATCGCCGACCACCTCGGTCTTGAACCCCGGCGGCAGTGTTTTTTGTATTTCTGCCAGGCGCTCTTTGACAGCGTCGGCAACCGCGACTGTGTTTTGCCCCGACTGCTTGGAAACCACCAGCGTTACGGCCGGTTGTCCGTTTAGACGCGCTTCCGTTCTCGCTTCCTCCGCGCCGTCCTCGGCATAGCCAACATCGCTGAGCTTTACGGAGTAGGCGCCGCGGCTACCAACCACAAGATTATTGAAGTCCGACGGTTGCACAATGCGGCCCATTGTCCGCACCGTTAATTCGCGCACGCCCTCATCAATGCGACCTCCGGGTACCTCCAAATTCTGGGCGCGCACGGCGTCAGCCACCTGCGCGACCGTGACGTTAAAAGCCCGGAGTTTGTCAGGGTCTACCCAAACTTGAATCTCGCGCGTGCGGCCGCCAATGATCGTCACCTGGCCGACGCCGTTGATTGATTCGATTTGTTGCTTGATTTTTTTGTCGGCAATATCGGTAACTTCGCGGGGGGAACGCGGCGCTGAGACTGCAATACGAACGACAGGCGCGGCATCAGTGTCGAGCTTTTGCACGATTGGCTGTTCCGCGGTAACCGGAAGATCGTTGACTATCAAATCGACTTTATTGCGGACTTCCTGCGCCGCAACGTCCGGACTCTTTTCCAGAAGGAAAGTGATGAACACTTGCGAAACGCCTTCGACGGAAGTAGAGCGCAACTCGTCGATGCCGCTGACTGTGTTTACCGCTCCTTCAATCTTGTCAGTGATTTCAGTCTCGATTTCCTGCGGTGAAGCGCCCGGATTAACGACCGTAACCGTGATCGTGGGCAGGTCAATCTTCGGGAAAAGATCCACGCCCAGCGACTTGTAGGAGAAGAGCCCGACGACGGTCAGACTCAGGATCAGCATCGTCGCGAAGACCGGCCGCCGGACACATATTTCAGCTAGTTTTTGCATTCAGTTTGAACTTAGTTCTTTGTACTTTGTGCTTTGTCGTTTCCCACCCTGGTTAGCGTCACGAATCGGAAGCGAACAAAGATCAAAGTTCAAAGCTCAAAACATCAGGTCTATTGTTTGACCGCCATCCCATCGCTTAGCTGTTCGACATTGCTCGTGGCCACGATTTCGCTTTCCGCGACGCCGCTCTTGATCTCGACCAGGTCGCCTTCAGTTTGTCCCAACTGCACCTGCCGCTCCTGCGCTTTGCCATCCTTGATCACGAAAATTCGGCTAACGCCGGATTCCGTCCGGATCGACCGCGCGGGAACCAGAACCGCCGGAGCGGCGCGCGTCTGCAGAATTCTCACGGTTGCAAATTGGCCGGGTTTCAGAACGCCGCTGCTGTTTTCGATTTCCGCTTCGACCGTTAACGTACGCGAAGTGGGGGTGACGTTTGGCGAGATGCGGGCGATGCGCCCGCTGAAGTTTCGCTCCG
>Ga0209464_10000570_pt1 | contig 11891 bp, 3 predicted proteins | sample DOMMetBare1Fresh_2_FD_187473 | JGI IMG/M metagenome (GOLD analysis project Ga0209464, IMG submission 187473) | Wetland sediment microbial communities from St. Louis River estuary, USA, under dissolved organic matter induced mercury methylation -... | ecosystem: Environmental > Aquatic >... | reverse complement strand
TGGCAGTGTATAAGGTAATGAAGTTACGTTTATTGTGGGTTGTGGGACGCTGTTAATTGTATAGTCCAGTGTATAGTTTAATGTAATAGGACTAAAGGTTGTAAAACTGACAGGTATTCCGGCTGCACCGCATACAGGACCCGACGGGGATAACGAAGCCCTTGCTATAGTGGGGGTAATACTTGCAGTTGTATAGTTTTTAGCGGTGGCTGAGATGTTTACATTGTTAATTGTTGCCACATCGCCATTGTTATTGTCACCGGCAGAAATTGATGCCAGTTCACTCCATGCCCCTGAAATAAATTCGGCGACACGCATATCAGCCATGCCATTCACAGTCATAAGAGGCGTCAGGGCGCTCATCGGGTCCCACCCGATCTTAATCTTGGCCAAAGTGCTTCCGGACGTGCTGATACTCCAGTATTCCATTGTATTGGACACAAGTAACGGCGGAGTTAAGGAAGTGGCAGTCGGATTAGGGGTAAAGTATTCTGCTGTCCATGGAAGTGTGCTTCCGGCGCTTGAAGTCAGAGTGAAATTATGTCCCTTAACGGATCCCTTTCCAACGGGATACAGGAAATTTTCTCCGTTAGTTATCCGCTTAATCAACGGACCGCTTACATAAGATGTTGCGCTCCCGCCGGCAGGAATTACAGCATCCGGAGACGTACTCAAAAGTAAAAGCCTGTTCGCTGATGTTGTATTAATATTACCCTGGGTGAGCAGCAATTTATTGCTGATTTCTACCAGCCCATTTGCCCCGATTGTCAATCCGGCTGTATTATTGATCTCAAGATTGTTAAACCGGTTGCTGCCCGAAAAGTCACCCGTTGGCCCGCCCAGGGTCTGGGCTGAGGTGCCTGCAAAAATTACTGTTGAGGCTGGAGAAACACCGGAGCCGCTTATGAAAGTTCCTGTGTTATAACGCTCCATCGAACCGAGAACCGTAAGCCTGCTGTTGTTTACACCGTTGTCAAGCGCAGGTCCGTCTATGACAAGCCTCCTGCAAATTGTTAAATCCTTATTTGGAAGCACTCTGGTTCCGGTCCCTGTTAAAAATAAATTGGGCAGATTGTCAAACTGGGTTGCAATTATTGTATAGGTCCCCGTTCCGCCGTATTCAACTGTTCCGTTTCCCGAGCAATCAATAAAGGAAGAGTAGTTGCCTCCCGGGAGGTTCCCGTTTTCCAGGTAAATCTTACCATTACCGTCTACATTGCCTAGACTGTGCCCGTAAGTCGGCGAAACAACCCTTAATTCATTGTTGATTGTTGTATTAATTACAAAAATATTGTTGACGTCGGTTGTTACGATATGGTCTATAATTACTCTGGCGCCAGCCGGCCCGCCAACCGGACACGGAGGTGAAGAACCCAGGGGAGTCCAGATAGCCTGGTTCGACCAGTTCCCGTTACTGTTTGTCTCATAGGTGGAGACTTCTGTTGGAAATGCAAGGGTATTCCCGGCAGTATAATCTGCATTAAGATTGCTGCTCCCTGAAAAAATGAAGTTTATCTGGTGGTTTGTTTCATCCACACCGTCCACTGACTTAGTCCAGATATTTGCCGGAGGAACAAGCTTGGCGGCAACATAATTACTCTCGACACCCACGACATCGCCGGGGAGATATTGTAAAAGTACATTTCCGGTTAACCCTGAAATACCTGAACTTTCAATCTGCCAGTAGTATTTCAAAACATTCAAAGGATTCAGAACACCCGGATGATTGTTGTTGATTGGGTTAACATTTATGTAACCTGTCAATCCGTTTGCAGTGATAGTGAAAATGGCAGGCGTATATTTCCCGGCAACCCCTACCGGGAAAGTAAATGACTGTGCTGCAGTTGTAAAGAACTTTCTGACCCCCAGGCTGCTGACTACTCCATCGGTAGTAATCATATTTGTAACGCCCGGAGTTCCTTTAATGCTGCTGTTCTGGCTTAAAGTAAGCAGGTTTGAGTTAATATTGAAGATCCCCTGGGTAAGCACAAGGTCATTCTGAAGAAGAATGCCGTTCGTCAGTTTTACACCGGAGCTATTGTTGATCTCAAGTTTACCAAATGCACCTGTTCCTGAAATCAGCTGCTGGGCTGATCCGGATAAGCTTATTCCGCCAAGATTATTGTCATCAGTGTAGGTGCCGTTATTTATAAGGTTGCCTGAAAGTGTCAGTTTTTTGTTGCCAAGAATCAGGGTTCCGATACCAATTGATAAATCCCGGGAAACGGCAAAACTGTTATTAACGGTAAGGGAATTAGACGATAATACATTAAGATTATAAAAATTAGTGACCGAAGTCCCGCCAACTGTTTGAGTTCCCCCGTCAAAGGTTGTTGTATTCGTTCCAAAATTGCAGGCGCCGTTGTTAGTCAGGTTACCCTTAATTGAAACATTAAGATTATTTGAGTTGAAGATGCTTTGCGCATTGGTCATTGTCAGTGTTCCATTAAGGGCCAGCGGACTGACAAGTAACCCCACAGTGGCATTCACCCCCGCCCCGGCAGCACCCGTTATGGTAAGGTTGTTTAACGGGGTATTTGCATCCATTGAGTAGTTTTGAACAGTATTGGGAACCCCATTGGCAAATATTATTGTCCCGCCGGTTACTGCAGAACTTTCAGGTCTCAGGAAGAGATCTCCAAAGGTGGTCCCTCCTCCCCGGACTATGGTCAGTGTTCCGGCCGACATATTGAAGCCACTACCAGGATTAAGGACCTCCAGTTTAGCATAAGCAGCATTTGCTCCATTTCCGTTTATTGTAACATTGCCCCCGCTTTGTGTATAATTAAGTATTCCGTTTGTCGTAGATGTATTTCTGCGGATCTGACCGTTAACTACAAGATTTCCTCCCTGTATCTCAATTGCAGAAGCCCCTCCTCCTGAGTATTCTATATCATTATTATTGGCCGGAGCAGCCAATTGACCCACATAAACATTTCCCCTGATCAGTGTGAGTCTGCCATCCAATAACAAATCGCCGGCATCGGTTGGCGCATTGTTGATAAGTACATTCCTGTTGCCAGCGTTCGCATAATCAATACTCAACCCGGCGGATGCCGGTATTGTAAACGGAGTGGTTGTTGAAATTGTGAAATCAGTAGCCGGGTTTGTTCTCATATATCGGAACGTACCGTTTTGCAGGACCAACCAGTTATCCGTCTGTGTAGTCAGTGTTCCTCCTATGTTCAGAGTAAGGGTGGCTGCCTGTGAATTGCCCTTATTGACTGTCACCCTGGTCAGGATTGTAACCGGGTTATTCATTGTGTTTGTAATCGACGCGGGTGTATTTCCGAAAAATGTAACAGGCAGAAGTGTAAAATCACATCTTTCATTTCCTGAACCGGAGGTATTATTTATCAGATTTCCTCCAATTGATAGACTCTGGCTTGTAGCCAGATCCCATACATCTATGGATGAATGAGTTGCAACAATAACATTGCCGTTTACAACAACATTTTGAGTTATGGCTCCATTGCCATACCATACAAGGGCTCCTCCCTGAATGTTCAGGTTACCCATGATTGTTATGGTCTTCGCTACCCTGGTTACCGGTGCTGTCGGATAGTTGGTATTCCACGAGGGGCAAAACCAGGAATCAATATTCTGTCCTCTGGTTATAAGAGTACCAAAAATTGTCAAATCATGGTTTGGAAAAATTATGTTGGATCCGCCCACTGGAGAAATAATGAGATTGCCATAAGAGGTAATCCCATTGGGGAGGTAGAACGTAGTTCCCGCAGTTGGATTTGTTGTGTATAATTCAGTGGTCCCAAGGCGGGTATTAAAATCAGAAAAGTCGCCTGCCGGGAATTCGAAAGTTCTTATAGTTGCTCCATCCAATGGCCCACGGTCACATGCAATTCTGATGTTCCCGTTAGTTCCTCCCGAATGCGAAACAACAGTACTAAAGACAGATGCGGGATTGTATCCGATATCGAGTGCCGACCGGCCTTCAATCTGCAAATTAGAGCAGCTTCTGGGATCAATATTGGGAGTGACGGGATCGGTAGCAAGATAAATCGAGTCGTTACCTCCGATGATCACTATATCCCTGGCTCCAGGAACAGCCCCGCCGGTGTTTGCAGGACCGGTATTGCCTGTAAATGACCAGTTGTTCGAATTGCTCCAAAGTCCGCCTCCTGATGCCGAACCATTAATTCTGCTGTAAAATATGCCGGGAGGGCCAAACGGATTTGTCGGAGTACCGTCTCCGGCCGTATAGTCTCCATCGATAAAACCAACGTTCTCAAGAAAAATGCCAGTGCCGGGTTCTCCGATAATATTATTGACTGCATCATCAACATCGGCAGCTGTACCTGTTGTCCAGACATTTATTGAACTGTTAAACCGTGCAGCGATATATTCATTTTCAGTTATGTCACCGCCTGTAACCACATTGCTCTGAGAATATGTATATCCGTGAGTTACCGTAGCTGCGCCCAAAGTAAAACCGTCAGATCTAACACGCCAGAAATAGGAAAGGCTTCTTCCGGCAGTGGTCACATTAGGATGGGAATAATTAACCGGGATAACCGTAATCGATCCGTAAGCCGTTGGTGCACTGCCAAGACTCAATGATGCCGGAGTATAATTAACCACACCAACAGGAAATGTGAAGCCGGCAGGCGAGGAATAGACTTTTGTCAGTCCTCCGTCACCAATATTGCCGGAAGATTGAATGTATCTCAAAGCACCACCATTTAATATCGAGGCTGAAGCATTGAGCTTAAGGTTATATGTCCCGATCCTGAAAAGTTTGTTTTGTGAAAAAGTCAGTACCCCGTTTATCGTCATATTGGCCAGAAGAGATACCGGTGCTGCAGCAGCATTTGTATTATTTAGTTCGACATTGCCGAAGACCCCATTTCCGTCAATGGTTTGTGCTAAAGTTCCATTCAGGACAATTTTGCCTGAACCGGTATGTAATCCGGAATTAAAAATGCTTTTTGCAACATTAATTGAATTCCCGTTATCATTCAGGGTACCGTTAACAAGCCTGAAATTGTCGGCCACATTAATGGTTGTCTGTGTTCCTGCAAAGCCTAATACTACTCCGGCCGGTTTGCTGATGGTCAGATTGGTAAGGGAAAGCGGGGCCGCCAGGTTAACAGTAAATGTCTGATTTTCTGTTCCGTTAAACGTAGTTGTGTTTGTGCCGGCAGCATATGTGGTACCTGATGCAATAGAGTAGTTGCCACCGATTGTAACATTGAGGTTATTGGCAGAAAAATCTCCTGAAGAAAGCGTAAGATCCTTAAGTACAACCAGCGGGGAAGTCCTTAACCGGACAACAGCGGCGCTGCTTGCACGATCAATCAGCAGATTATACAAAGGTGCGCTTGTAGTTATAAAATGACTGGCAGCATCAGCCAGCACCGTTCCGGCAACAGGCCTGATTTCAAGGGTTCCGCCTGTTACGCTTATATTTGATGCAGATGATTTCACATCAAATGATTCCTGCTCTGCCGCAGCGATTCCGCATACATCATAAATCCGTATAATACCCCCTGACATATTAAAGATATTGCCTGTCTGCTCAAGGTTGAAGGAGCCGTATCCGGAGTTGATACCATTATTTGCTCTTGATGTATTTAGTGTAGTAACCGAAATATCAATAAGATCTGCAACCGTTGAATAGGCTGCCGGAGTACGCTGGAATCGGCCGCGGAAAATTGCTAATCCCCCGGTCTGGGTATAAGAAGCAGAACCGGTTGAAGAAAGAAGTTGTTTTGCATCAATAGTTCCGCCATTAATCACTATCTGTCCTGAAGCAACACTTGAAGTGATTAATCCGGCTGATTCCTTAGTTGAAAGATATCCGGCATTCATCTGGAGCTTGCCAAATATATCCACAGCACTGAAGCCCCCCCTTGTAATACCAATTGTCGCATTGTCAGGCGCTGTAACTGTATATGCCGTATTTATTTCCCTGTAATCATCTGCGGTTGAAAGAACAACAACGTCAACACCGTCAACCTCCAATGCCCCGTTTGAAGGGATATAATAATCGGAATTGGCGGCAACCCCCTCAGAAAGAGAAGGGATGATTACAGCCCCTTTTAATACAAGTGTGCCGGCACGTATCCATAATGCCTTTCTAAGATTTGGATTACCCGTAACTCCTCCGTCCGTAGCTAACGTGTTTGCGCCAAACAGCTTAAAGTACGAATAGTTCGTAGAATTAATTGTCAGTTTGAACGTCTGGTCAATTCCTTTGTCAAGGATAAGATTATAGAAATTTGTAATCCCGTTGCAATTCAGGGTATTGTTCGCAGCTCCCTGAAAATAAACCGTTGCAGCACCAGAGGTGGCACCAACAACAATAGGAGGAAAATTATTATATATGGGATAAGGGAGATTTGTAAACCGGACTGTTCCATTGTTGGTAAAATCACCCTTGATAATAACTGTGTGAAAATTGAGATAATAAGTAAGGAAGGGAGCTGTCCCGCCGTCGCCCCCGATGGTAGTATTTGTTACACCGTTCCCTACTGTAATAAAAGCTCCGTTATCGACAGTCACATTTCCATTTACTGCAAGGGTCAGTTTAGCTGCCGAGGTATTGTCATTAATCTGAAATGTTCCTCTCTTAACATATAAACTGCCATTCAGTGTGATATTGCTGAATTGCGTGGCAATTATATCCGTAGTATTTATTGTCAGATTATTATACGTAGTCTGGGTTATGGGCAGTGTAAAGTTTGCGGTATTGTCATACTCGGTTGTTCCGCCGCCGGCATCAATAAATGAATTGGTTGTTGCGGCCGGGAAATTTACTGATGCCAGTTTAAGTGTACCCTGTCCGCGCAGTGCCAGCAATGAATTTGTAAACCTGTAAACACCCTGATCAAGAAAGCCTCCTGCGTCAATCGTGATGTCCAGGTTTTGACGGCTAATATCTCCTGTTAATGCAACGGTCCGACCTGACAGAATAACGACTTTGTCTCCATCACCTGGAGCAGTAGAACCAAACTGAAGAGTACCGCTCGGGTCTGAGGTCCACGTGGAGGGTGAGTTCCAGTCTCCGGTCTGGTAGGAATAATAGGTACGCACAAGTGCACCTATGCTGAAATATGGTCCGGGATTCAGAACTGTTGAAGAAATCAGTGACGAACCGCTGATTGAACCTCCGATTGATGAATAATTTCCTGAAACGGCGGATGACATTCCAATTGTCTTCAAAAAATCCAGGCCGCTTTCATATATTTCTACCCTTGCACTTGTTAAATTTCCGCTGTTTAAGTTTGTCAGAGTCCAATAGCGTTGTCCAACCGAGGCAATTGTTGTACCGTCGCCAGTCAGTGCACCTGTAGGACTTACCGTAGCCCTTAAAATCGGCCCTGTAGCGCCCGTATTTACATCAAGGAGAGTAAGGCCCTTAAAAACTCCGCCTTCTCCAATCGGAAACAAATAGTTGTTCCCGGATCCTGCCAGACCAGACGCCAGGGTCCTTTCCATCGCGCCTGAAGTAACATTTACGAAAGATCCCGGAGTCCAGACTACCGACGTCACGGGATTCGTGTTGGTTAAAATAACAGAGTTGGCTCCGGCATGAAGGATCCCGCCTGCAAGGGTTAAGGTTCCGCCGGCTGCAAGTGTAATACCGCCGGTCAATGTGACTCCGCTGATATTGTTTATGGTAAAACTATTAACAGTGGCCGGAAGTCCCGTTCCGGTGATCTGCGTCAGGGTTCCGTTGTATACATAATTTGCTCCGGTATTGTAGGTCCGGGTTCCCGTTACCTGGATGCTTCCGGTTGCACCAGACGAAGAAATTCCTTCAATATTTGCTGAAGTAAGAGTAGCACCCGAACTCAGGGTAAATGTACCGGCGCTCCCGTTAAGAACGCTGGTGCCCATATTCAGATTCGATCCTGAGTTAACAGTAAAATTAATAATGTTTGAAATTGTACCGCCTGATTTTGTGAAGACCTGCGTCCCGCTTCCGTTAAAAACAACAGAACCATATGAGGTTGACGACTCAGTAATCGTGCCCCCTGACATGGTGAAATTGCCTCTGACATTCAGAGTCACAACCCTTCCGGCGGCGTTGGAAAGATTTAAAGTTCCCCCAGAAATCGAAAAATTTCCATTAACGTTAAGTGTTTGACTCGCGTTTGGAGTAAGGTTTGCCTGTATCACAAGGCCACCTATTGGATTTGCAGGACTGACGTTAAGGGTGACATTATGTGTCATTGTAACCACCCCTGCGCCGGCAGCAACACCCGGATAATTACCGGCGGCACAGTTTACCCATGCTCCTCCGCTATATACCTGCCACGTTGCATTTGTATTCCAGTTATTCGCAGCACGGGTGCGGTAATCACCATTGGACTGCCCATACCCGGCAAGGGTAAACCCTGTCAGCACAATAATTAATATGCTGTGCTGCAAAAGCCTGTTAATCCGGAATATGTTCAATCTTTTTGATGGCACTTGTTGGTTGTGTAATTATCTGCTGAGATTTATTTCCGCTTCGGCGTATTTTTCAGGCTTCACGTCTGAAGGGGCGGAGAATGTGAGCCTCAGTTTACCGGAACCAAGGTCAACACCCTCGATGTTATTCAGATTAAACCTGAATCTGCGAAGTTTGTTGGGTGTATAAACTGCTATCCCGTTTGCCGCTCCGACCCTGGTCACTTTGCCCTGTGCGCTTATATGATCAACCGCCAGATCACCGAAAACGGAGAAGTTACCGGTGCGGTTAAATGTAAGCGAGAGGCGGGGAACAGTATCGGTTTGCCGGTCCAGGGAAATCCCGGAGATGTTAACTTTGGCAGTTGACTCACCTATTCTGACTATAGCAGGTATAGTAATGCCAAAAACCGGTGTCAGCATCACAGAAATTGCGTTGGGATCAGCAACAGCAACCTCTTCTTCTCCCAGTGGTTTTTCTTTGGGCACGGCCCTGAAATAGAAATGAGAGCGGTATTCGCCCGGCGTAAGCTGATTCGCCCTGACCAGCTGAACCTTCACCGTCTGTGTCTCATTCGGACCAAGAGTCACAGAGCGCGGAAAGAACCGCAGGTTCTGGACAGAAAAATACTGTCCGCTGTCTGGTTCAGTGATTGTCTCAAAGTTTCCTTCTTCGGTCATCCTTATCTGAACAATTGAGATTGCATATGTCGCCGTATCCTGTCCGACATTTGCAAGGTTGAGGTCAATCGACCGGGTGGGACCTTCGAAGACAATCCTGCGCGGTGTCAGCAGCAGGTTGCCCTGGGCTTCGCCATTAGAAGGCAAAAAGACCTGAGTCAATATCAGGCCTGCAAGCAGAAGCAGAAAAGTACGCTTTGACATTATTTATGTTTTAGTTTGTTCCTGACCGGATCAATAAAAATCAAAAGTTATTGTATAGGTCCCGGTATAAACACCTACCGGATTATCATTAAGCGTGCCAATCTTCAGGGTTGCCCCGACCAGTACGGTCTGAAAACCGCCCTGCAGCATACCGGCGCCAGGCGTAGGCGCCGGTATGGATTTCCAGTCCCCGACAACCATTGTCTTCGGACCTGCTGTATGAGTAATTATTACCGGTGCAGAGGGAAGGGTAACCGTATAGGCTACATCACTCTCTCCGGTTACATAGAAACTGGCAGCATTGTGCGTTCCGCTTCCGGTATATACACTTCCCAGAACGGAGACAGTGCTCTCAGGACTGAGGATAAGCTCGCCTCCCTGCGGTCCCGGAGAAAAGCGGCCAAAACTCATCTGTGAGGTCTCGACGGCCGACAGGGCGGTAATGACCTCAGCGGTAATATGCCCTGTGGCGCTAACCTGCGCAACGGCCGTCATTCCGCTAATGAGAAATAAACAAAGCAGGCAGGTGAATGTAATTCTGAGCCTTCTCATTAAGTCTGTAAGAGTGGTATTCCCCACTCCCTGCTCTAGTTATAGTTAACAGTTACTGTGAAGGGTGTTCCGGAAACATATAGGCCTGCCGGCTGGCTTGCACCTACGTTAAGGGTGGCTCCCACGCGAAGAGTTTCTGTTCCGCCTGTAAGAGTACCTGTCGGTGTCGGGGTGCTGGTAAAAGCGTTAACTGTCATTGTGTTTCCTCCTGAGGTAATTGTCGTCGCCGCGGATGGAAGGGTAATCGAATAGGTTGCCCCTGAGGTACCTGTAACAGTAAATGTTGCTGCAGAAACCGTACCTGCTGCAGCCGGAAGAGTGACGCCACCGCCAGCTGTGCGGGTGCCTGCAGGTGCCAGAATTACTGTCCCGGCAACTGCGCCAACGGCAACGTTACCGAAGTTCATGTTACTTGCATTTACTATTGCAATAGGCGTTACAATAGTGGCTGTTGCTGTAGCCGTGGCACTAACCTGGCCAAAAGTTGCCGCAACAAATGCAAACATTACAATTGAAACAGAAAGGATTTTTTTCATGATTCTTTGTTTTGAATTTAGTTTTAATTTAGTTTAACTTCTTTATTCTTTCATACACGACACAACGCCTGCAAAAATGGTTGCAAGTGTGGTCTTATAATCCAATAATAAATATTCCGCTGTGTAAATGTAGGTCATCAACACATTGACAATGTTAATAGAATTTTCACACTTATTAACAACTTATTTGAGTTTTTAACATTCTCAGAAGCTGCTGCTCCCGTCCCAACAGTGTGTGCAGAGCCTTTCCTTCGGTATGCCGATTGCCTTAACAAGGTCGTCAAGCCGTTGAAAAACAAGCGTATCCATTCCAATACTTTCGGCAATTTCGGCAACCATTAACCGATATTTCTCTGAATCAGGATCGAGGTAATCTTCAATGTTCTTTTCGCTGCCTTCAAGCCTGACAATTGCTTTGCGGGCTGCAAGCTCCAGCGTAGAGCGCGACTGTGAGAAATTCAGATAATGACAGGGGAAGAGCAGCGGCGGACAGGCAATACGCATATGCAGCAATGCCGCACCGGCCTTCCGCAGATCCCTGGTATTGTCTTTCAGCTGTGTACCCCGCACAATGCTGTCATCAAGGAAAATGATGCTCTTTCCCTCCGTCAGCGCCTTGTTTGGTATCAGCTTCATCCTGGCCACAAGGTCCCGCTGATCCTGATGCTGCGGCATGAAACTGCGGGGCCAGGTGGGGGTATACTTAGAAAATGAGCGCTTATAAGGCAGCCCTTTCTCATTTGCATATCCAATGGCGTGACCTACTCCGGAGTCAGGCACACCGCACACAAAATCAGCCTCCACGTCATCACGGCGGGCAAGGGCGGCCCCGCAGCGGTATCTTACTTCTTCTACGTTTATGCCTTCATATTCTGATGTTGGAAAACCGTAATAAACCCACAGGAAAGCACATATCTGCATTCGCTTCCCGGGCGCCTGCAGCCTCGAGAATCCCCCTGCGCGAATATGTACAATCTCTCCCGGCCCCAGGAAATACTCCGTCTCGAACCCTGTATTCGGAAAAGCGCTGGTCTCTGATGCAACGGCGCGGGCCCCCTCCTTTTTTCCGATAACAACAGGCGTCCTTCCGTTTTTATCCCGTGCTGCAATGATGCCGTCAGGCGTCAGCACAAGAAGAGAACAGGACCCCTGTACCCGGTTAAATACATTATTGATGCCCTCTACAAAAGAGTCCCCCTCACATATAAGATTCGCAACCATCTCGGTGGGATTGATGTTTCCCATGAAATTCTCGGTGAAGTGCTTCTTGCGGGCGAGAAAAAACTCGGCAAGTTCATTTATGTTTAATATCCGTGAAACAGTTACCAGGGCAAAAGGACCAAGGTGCGAATTGAAAAGAATCGGCTGCGGATCAGTGTCACTTATCACCGCCATCCCGCTCTTTCCGCGAAATTCAGAAAGCTCCGACTCAAATTTATTGCGGAAATATGCGTTCTCAAGATTATGAATCCTTCTCCTGAATCCTATCTCCGAATCATAAAA
>Ga0209464_10000568_pt1 | contig 11916 bp, 12 predicted proteins | sample DOMMetBare1Fresh_2_FD_187473 | JGI IMG/M metagenome (GOLD analysis project Ga0209464, IMG submission 187473) | Wetland sediment microbial communities from St. Louis River estuary, USA, under dissolved organic matter induced mercury methylation -... | ecosystem: Environmental > Aquatic >... | reverse complement strand
GTTGCACGCGGCGAGGAGGACCGAGAGGGCGGCGGCGGACGAGAGCTTGCGACCCATGTTCACGATCCCCCTCGGGCGTCAGTTCCGATGGGCCGACGCGAGCCGCGGCGCCCTCTCGCGCTCCCCGTTCCCGGACGGCAGATGGGAGGAGGGTGAGCCGGCTGGCCAGGAATTCGCACACTGTAGCGAAGGGTCCGGGCGGGTTTCTGGATCGGGATCAAGTGAGACCGCGCTGGGGCTCGGAATCTGGAGGGGCGCGACCGCGTGTCCTGCCCGCCGCCCGGCCGCGCGTCACGGACGGATGGTGAAAGGGGGCACCCCCGGGCCTCCCGGCCCGTGGATGCCCCCTCCCCGACGCGGCCGCCCCCTCTCCCTGGCGAGGACGCGGCCGCTACCCGTTGCCCCCCAAGCATGGGACGTGCCGCGCGGCGCGCGCGCGGCGCCAGCGATCCCGGGCGCTTCCGCCTGCTCGATGTGAGCCGGGGTCCCGGGGGTGCGCGATATCACCCAGGGAACGGGTGCTTAGCGTGAAGCCGCGCACCCGGCGCCCGCCGCCCGCTCACTCGTCCACCCGGATGACGCCACGCTTGATCGCGAAGCGCACCAGCTCGGTCCGGTTGTGGACCCCGAGCTTCTCCATCACGTGCTCGCGGTGGCTCATCGCGGTCTTCACGGAGATCCCGAGCACGTCGGCGACCTCCTTGTTCGACCGCCCCTCGGCGACGAGCTTCAGCACCTGCTTCTCGCGGTCGGTGAGGGCCTCGTAGGGGTCGGCCGCCCCCGGCACCGCCGGGTTGGCCTGCTCCATCGCGGTGCGCGCCACCTCGGGATCGAGCACCAGCCCGCCGCGCGAGACGGCGCGGATGGCGTTGGCGAGCTCGGCGCCGGCCGACTTCTTGAGCACGTACCCGGCGACGCCCGCCTTGAGCAGCCGCCGCACGTACTCCCGGTCCTCGTACTGGGAGAGGATGAGGATCCGCGCCCGCGCGCCGCGCTTCCTGAGCTCGAGCGCCGCCTCGATGCCGCCCAGCCCGGGCATGGCGATGTCCATCAGCACCACGTCGGGATCGAGCGCCTCGACCCGGGCCAGCGCCTCCTGCCCGTCGCTCGCCTCGCCCACCACCTCCATGTCCGCGTTCATGGCGAGCAGCGCGCGCACCCCCTCGCGGAGGATGGCGTGGTCGTCGACGATGAGGACGCGGATCTTCCCGCTCATGCGACCTCTCCCGGTTCACCCTTCGTGGCACCCATTGCGCCGGGCTGCGCGGCGTCTCCCGCCTCCGCGGGCCCGGGCTCCGCCGGCAGCGGGACGTGCACCGCCACGCGCGTCCCCTGCCCGGGCGCCGAGTCGATCTCGGCGGTGCCGCCCAGGATCTCCGCCCGCTCGCGGATCCCCATGAGCCCCCAGTGCGGGCGCGCGTCGCGCTGCGCAACCGCGGCGGGATCGAACCCCTTCCCGTCGTCCTCGATCTCGATGTGAAGCTCGCCCTTCTCCACGCCGACCTGCACCAGCACGGCGCTGGCGTGGGCGTGGCGCACCACGTTCGAGAGGACCTCCTGGCACATCCGGAAGAGCGCGGTCTCCATCTCGCCGGGGAGCTTGCGGCCGAGCTCGCCGTATTCGGTCCGCACCGAGATGCCGCGCGACACCAGGTAGCGATCGGCGTACCAGCGGATCGCGGAGAGCAGGCCGAGGTCGTCGAGCACCGAGGGGCGCAGGTCGAGGATGATGCGGTGGACCTCCTCGAGCGTGTGGACGGTGACCGCCTTCACCTCGTCGAGCCGCGGCGTGCGCCCGCTCCGGATCGCGTCCTGGGCCGCCTCGATCCCCATCGCCAGCACCGCGAGGCTCTGGGTGGTGTCGTCGTGCAGCTCGCGGGCGATGCGCTTCCGCTCCGCCTCCTGGGCGCTGATGATCTTGCGGAGCAGCTGGGCGCGGGCCATCTCGCGCAGCTTCAGCTCGGCGTTGACGCGCTCGAGCTGGGTCTTGGCCTCGTCGAGGGAGCGGGTGCGCTCGCGGACCCGCTCCTCCAGCTCGGCGTTGGCGCCCTCGACCCGGCCCACCATCGAGCGGAGGCTCTCGCGCATCCGGTCGAGCGACTTGCCGAGCCGTCCCACCTCGTCGCCGCCGAGCTCGGGGATGGGCCAGGCGAGCTCTCCGCGCGCGATCCGCTCCGCCTCGCTGGTGAGCACGCCGACCGGCCCGGTGACGCTCCGGGCCGCGCCCCACGCGAACACGAGCGAGAGGCCGAGCTGCGCCGCGAGCGCCCCGCCCGCCACGTACCAGGGCAGGGCGCCGTGGGTGGGGAGCGCTTCCCAGGTCTTCTGGCGGACGAGCACGCCCCACGGCGCCGACCCGAGCGGCGCGAAGGTGAGCACCTCCGAGGTCTTCACGCCCCCCACGCCGCGCTCGGCGTGGCAGTCGGCGCACTGGACGCTCACCGGGGCGCGCTCCCGGAGCGGCGTCCCGGGGCCGCGCCCGCAGCTCGCGTCGCGCCGCCCGCCGCCCGTGACCGTGCTCGCGATGAGCGCGCCCGCGTCGTCCACCAGGTCGGCCACCCCGGTGTCGCCCCGCCGGAGGTGGCGGAGCATCCGGTCGAAGCCGCGCCGCTCCGGGCGGAACGTGCCGCCCACCACCCCCACCACGTCGCCGTGCCAGTCGCGAACCGGCACGAGCTCGTGAACCACGGCGCCCTCCTCCTCGCGCACGAGCCCGCTCAGGCGCGGGCGCCCGGTGCCCAGCACCTCCTCGACCAGCGGGCGCGCCGCCTGCGGGGCGGGCGTGCCGGGCGGCTCCGAGGCGAGCAGGTTCCCCTCGGCGTCGACGAGGAAGATCCGCTCCCGATGGTGAAAGCCCTCGTGGGCGAGGTGCACCGCGCGCCGCTCGGGAGCGAGGTCCGCGTCGCCGATCGTCGCCCCGACCGCGGACGCGAGGCGCTGCAGCGCCTCGAGGTCCTGGGTCAGCTCCTCGTCGAAGTGGGCGGCCACGGCCTGCGCCGCGGAGAGGCGCCCGCTCAGGATCCGATCGTCGAGCGTGCGCGCCCAGACGACGCCCGCCGCGACGACCACCGCGAGCGGGAAGAAGATGCCGATGCCCATGAGCAGGTAGACGCGCTTCCGGAGCGAGAGCCGGCCGCTCACGTACCGCTCGAAGCTCACGGCCGCCTCCCCTGCCCCGCCGCGCCGCGGCCGTGCAGGCTGTGGGCGATCCGGTGGAGCTCGTCGAGATCGCCGCGGCTGCGGAGCAGCACCGCCCGGCCGTCGACGTCGAACGAGAGCTCCTGCCAGACGGTGCCCTCGAGCGACACCGTCGCCAGCGCGGCGGGCAGCGTGCCGATCGTCGTGCGCCGCTCCGAGAGGACGTGCCGGTCCGCGACGAGCGGCGGCGCGATGGCGCGGCCGGCCTCGGTGGCCTGGACGAGCTCCACCGGCTCCCCCTGCCGCGGGGCGAGCCGGATGCGGACCGAGCCGTGGCGCCCGCCCGCGGTGCGGATCTCGGCGGGCGGCCAGCCGAGCCGCTCGGGCTGGAAGGCGGGGAGGAGGATGCGCGCGCCGAGCCGCCGCTCCGCCTCCTCGATCGACCCGGCCGCGCGCGCCGCCGCGTTGCCGGTGAGCCACCCAGGGACGGCGCCGAGGGTCGCGAGCAGCGCCGCCGCGCCGCCGACGCTCCAGGCGAGCGTGGCGAGCATCCGGGCGAGCTCCGCGCCCGTCCCCTTCGCGCGCTCCGCCGCGGCGGCCATCGCGCCGCTCATACCACGAAGAACAGCAGCCCCGCGAGCGAGGCGCCCGCGAGCGCGAGGCGCGCGATGGGGAACGGGAGTCGCGCCGGCGCGGGAGCGAGCAGGCGCCGGCAGCGCGCCTCGATGTCGAGCGACTGCACGCGGGCGAGGGGCTCGGCGAGCGTGGTCGCGAACGGGAGCGTGCGCGGCACCGCGGGCGGCCGGGTGGACGCGCGGTGCAGCTTGAGGAGCGCGCTCGCGAGCGCCACGCGATCGCCGCAGACCTCCGCGGCGCGCTCGTCGGCGAGCCACTCGGCGTCGCGCGCCACCGCCCGGGAGAGGACCTGGAACGCGGGGTTCAGGCACATGATCGCCCGGGCGGCCATGAGCACCCAACTGCGCAGCGGATCGCGCCTCGCGAGGTGGGCGAGCTCATGGGCGAGGGCGGCGCGCAGCTCCCCGTCGTCGAGCAGCGCGAGCGTGCCCGAGGAGATCACCACCGCCGGGCGCGCGACGCCGGTGCAGAAGAGCACCGCGCCGTCGCGGTGCAGGTGGAGCACCGGAGGGGCGGCGAGCCCGAGCCGCGCCGCGAGGACCGGGAGGTCGCGCGCGAGCCGGGCGTCGTGGGCCGGATCCTCGGGGCCGTCGGCGAGCGGAGGGCGGCGGCGCCGGCGGAGGATGGGCCAGGCGTCGAGGAGGAAGAGGAGCGCCCCGGCCGCCGCGAGCGCGAGGACCCAGACGTCGAGCGCGGGGACCCCGAGGAGGCGGAGCTCGGCCCAGGCGCGGCCGGCGAACAGGGCGAGGTCCTCGCGGAACGGGTCCCCGCCCCGGTACGGGAAGAGCAGCACCAGCGCCGGGAAGACGAGCAGCGGATGGCAGAGCGCCACGAGGCGCAGCGCCATCCGCTGTCCGGGCTCGCGCACCCGCCAGCTCCGCACCAGGGCCTCGACGAGGAGCGAGGCGACCAGGGTGTGGAGGATGGCCTGCGCGAGGAGCTCAGCCCACGTCGCGCCGTGAGTCGTGCCCATGGCCGCCGTGCACCTCGGGCGGCAGGCCGCCCTCGAGGCGGGCGAGCTCGAGCGGGTGCTCGTGCACCATGCGCTCCCGGCTGACCTTGCCCGTGAAGATCGACGTGTCGAACGGGAAGACGTCGGGGTTCAGGTGCGCGTTGAAGATGTGCCAGATCGAGATCACCAGGAACGCCATCAGCCCCTCGTTCGAGTGCGCCACCCGCGCGGCCGGGATGAACTGGCCGGGGACGACGTTCGCGAACGCGATGGGGAAGAACAGGATGAAGCCGGTGAGCACCATGATCACGTTGCCGACCACGAGCCCCCAGTACTCGAACTTCTCCTTGTACGTGTAGCGGTCGTACAGCGGGTGCTTGTCCGTCATCCCGAGGTAGTACTTGAGCTGCTGGAACGCATCCTCGAAGTCCTTCTTGGTCGGCACCATCGTGAAGCCGACCTTCTTCGAGAGCATGAAGAGGATGGCGTTCGCGAAGTGCACCACCGTGGAGACGGCGAGCAGGATCCCGAAGCTGCGGTGGATCCAGCGGACGGCGTCGATGCCGCCGAGGCCGCTCACCAGCGCGTGCGCCCAGCCTGCCTGGTAGAACTTCTGCGGGAGGCCGGTGAGGCAGAGCACGGCGAACGTCACCATGGTGACGAAGTGCTCGATGCGCTGCTGCAGGTTCCAGCGGACGATGTAGGTGCTCATCGATTCACCACGACGCGCCAGAGGTGGAGGGCGATCTGGAGGGTGAGCCCGCCCACCATGAACGGGATCATCAGCTTGTAGAAGAGCTGCACGGCCCAGACGATCGGCGCCTTCTCCGGCGTGGGCTCGTAGTGGGAGAGCCAGGCCTTGGGGAAGCTGGCGCTCGCGCCCTGGTGGCAGCCGGCGCAGGTCTTCTGGAGGTTGGCCGCCATCACGGTCGAGCTCGGGTCGTCGGTCTTCTGGATGTCGTGCACCCCGTGACAGTCGGTGCACACCGCGGCGAGGCGCACGCCCGGGCCGCGCTTCTCGCCCTTCTGGAGCGTCGCCGCCATGCCGTGGAAGTCGGCGAGGTAGGTGTCGACCACCCGGTGCGACAGGCCGTACTTGGACATGAGCTTCTCGTCGGTGTGGCAGCGGCCGCAGATCTCGGGGGTGCGGCTCGCCAGCGCGCCGTGGCGCGGGTCGGTGGTGTCGTGGGCCCGGTGGCAGTCGGTGCAGACCGGGACGTCGTCGTTCGAGTCCACCGCGCGGCCGTGCACGCTCTTCGCGAAGATCGCCGCCTCCTCGGCGTGGCAGCCGGCGCACATCTTGGAGGTGCGGGTGCGGGGCTGGCCGGGGCGCTTGATGTCGTGCGCGCCGTGGCAGTCGACGCAGAGGGCCGCCTTCTGGTTCCCCTTCGCCATCACCGCGAAGTGCACGCCGTCGAGGGTCTTGGTGTAGTTCGCGAAGTGGCAGCCCTTGCACTGCTCGTAGTGGGCGACCGTCACCTCGCGGCGGTTCTTGAACTTGAGCTCGCCGGTGGCGTGGTCGCTGGTCTTGTCGGTGTGGCACTCGGTGCAGCGCAGCGACTGTCCGTGCACCGAGGCCGCGAAGGCCTCCTGGTCCACGAAGAGCGAGAGCTTCTCCCCGCTCGGCAGGGCGAAGGTCTGATCGGGATCGCTGTGGCAGCCGAGGCAGTCCTCCTGCTCCGCGGGGATTCCGGCCCGGGCCGGCGCCGCCGCGAAGGCGAGGAGGAGCGGGATCACGGTTCTCTTCATTGGGATGTCCGCCCTCGTGGGAGTCGTCTCCGCCCCAATATGCAGGATTGGGGCGTGGCAATTCCTACCAGGGAGCGGCCGCATGACGCAACGGGCGCGCCGAGATAAATGCTCGTAAACAATGGATAGATCCGCCGTGCGACATCGGGCCGCAGACGCGCAAATTCGGCGATTCGGGCGAGGCGCCCCAGCCTCGGCGCAAACCCGTGCGCCGGCCCGCCCGCGGCTTGACGGCAATCAATTCGGCACCCGCGCGCCACCGGCCCGCGGGTGCCGCGGGGGCGGGCTGCGGCGCGAGGCCGCAGGGGAGAGCGCCCCGGCCACGGGCGGCGGGGCGCCGGCGCGAACGACCTGCGGGCGGCGCCGCGCGCCGCCCCGCGTCGCACCCCGCCCCGGTCGTCGACTAGACGGTCAGGAAGGCCGAGGCGAGGGCGCTCCAGCCCTCCTCGCCGATGAGCCACGGCGCCGGGGCGAGCAGCTCGCCGCCGTCGGCCGCCTGGAACCCGAGCCGCTCCTCGAGGAACCGCGTCCAGCGCGCCGACTCCTTCCGGAGCCAGCCCTCCGCCGCCTCGCCCTGCGGCAGCGCCGAGAAGGAGCCGTCGGCGGGCGTGAGCGCGACGAGCCAGCCGGCGCCGTACACGTCGCTCTTCACGAGCGAGGGGTTGCGGATCACCGACGCGTTCACCCCCGCCACCACGCACGGGAGCGGCGCGCGGATCCTCACCTCGCGCCCGCCGCCGTGCAGGGTCGCGATCGTCTCGCCGCGCGCGACGGCGGTCCCGGCGCGGGGCAGGTCCACCGCGGTCACCGACGGCAGGAGCCGCTCGGCGAGGTCGTCGATCCCGAGGGTGAGCGCCCCGCCCTTGCGCGGGGCGAGCCAGGTGTGGCCGGGCGCGTACGCGGCGCCGGGGCGGAAGAGCACGCCCGCCACGGTGCGCAGCCCGAGCGCCCGGCGACGGCGGGCCTGGACGGCGCGCACCACCAGCGCGGCGGCGAGCGCCGGGGCCACCAGGATCGCCAGCATGGCGAGGAACATCCCGAACCGTGCGGCGAGCCCCACCAGGAACACGCCCGACGACTGGAGGACGTGGAACACGGCCGTCATGGCTCCCTCCTTCCTTCCGTCGCGCCCCTGGGCCGGCGGCCCCGCTCGCCCCGCCGCGCCGCACCGGCCGGCGCGGCGGGACGAAGGGGTCCCCCCCGGGCTCACTGCGCGTGGCACATCGTGCAGTCCTGGAAGTCGAACGCGGCCTTTCCGTGGCACGCGCCGCAGGCCTCGCCCTTCTCCATGCGCGCGTGGGTGATGGCCCTTTGCTTCTTCTCCGCCGACCGGCCGAGGATGCTGAACTGGCCGGGGTGGCAGGTGATGCAGCTCGGCCGGGCGGAGTCGACGTGGGTCGCGTGGTCGAACTTCACGGCGCCGGGGCTCTCCGCGCCGCTCGGGAGCTGCAGGGCCGGAGGAAGGCGCGGGAGGCCCGTCGCGAGCGCGGTCCCGCCGAGGAGGAGCCCGGCGAGCGCCGCCGTCCTGAACGCGTAGCGGATCATGGTCGGTCTCCTTCTCAGGCGAGGAAGTGCTGCCGGGCGAGCTGGTCCCAGTCGTCGCCCGCGAGGGCGCGGGCGATGCCGTGGATCGGCGTGCCGCCGTCCTGGAGCACGGTGGCGAGCTGCGGGCTCATGCGGAACGCGATGGCCTCGCCGGCGTCCTCGAGGAAGCGGCGCGCGGGGGCCCCCTCGAGGAGCTGGCGCAGGTTCGCGGCGAGGCGGGACGGCTTCACCTTGAAGAGCCAGCCCCGGCCGTAGGGCTCGTCGATGGCCTCGGGGTGCTCTCGCGCCGCCGCGTTCACCGCCACCACGCTGCCGTCGAGGGGCGAGAGCATCGGCACCTTGCGCTCGTCGTCGCCGACCTCGAGGGCGGGCTCGCCCTGGGCCACCCGCGTGCCGAGCTCGGGCAGCTCGAGCGCCGCGGCGCCGACGAGCTTGTGGGCGAAGTCGTCGATGCCCACCGACACGAGGCCGTCCGCCTCGAGCCGCGCCCAGGTGTGGCCGGGGTGGAGGTACACGCCGGCCGGGACCTGGAACCACCCCGCCGTCGGGCTCGGGGCGGTCGCGCCCGCGGCGCGGCCGGGGAAGGCCGTCCGCGCCGCGCCGGCCGCCGCGTGCGCTGCGGCGCCCGCGCGGACCACGGCCTCCTTCGGCCGCGCCCCCTGGACGTAGCGCCAGAACGGGATGAAGAGGAGCAGGTAGCCGATCGCGAGCAGGTACTCCGCCGCCTTCGCGCCGTAGATGGAGAGGAAGTCGTGGGCCATGGCGTCCTCCTAGTGCGCGCCCGGGAAGCGCGGGTCCTCGCGCAGGATGGGCATGCGGTTCACGATCCAGCGGAAGGCGAGCACACCGATGGTGACGAGGGTGACGGACACCCAGATCTCCATCCAGTGCGGCACGTACCGCTGCGCGGAGGGCAGCTGCCAGTTGAAGGCGACCACCGACACGTTGAGGCGGTTGAGGACGATGCCGAGCACGCCGAGCAGGCCGGCGAACTGGACCAGCTTCACCTTCCCGTTCCGGGCGCCGTAGGCGAAGAGCAACGAGGGGAGGAGGATGAAGCCGAGCACCTCGACGAGGAAGAGCGCGCCGTAGCCGGTGGCGAGGTAGCCCCAGGCGTGCCCGTCGACGACGCCCTGCAGCTTCAGGAAGAAGTAGGCGAACATCACCACCGCGCCGGCCTTGCCGAGCCCGAGGATGAGCTTGTCCGCGTCGACGGGCTGGCCCTCGAGCTGCCTGTGGAACACGCGGTGGGAGATGGAGCTCTCCACCACCACCATCGAGATGCCCGCCACGATCGCGCTGATGAAGAAGAAGATGAAGATGAACGGCGTGTACCAGAGCGGGTGGAGCTTGGTCGGGGCGAGCAGGAAGAGCGACCCGAGCGCGGACTGGTGCATCGTCGAGAACATCACCGACAGCACGGTGAGGGCGATGAGCAGCTTCTTCATGAAGGCGGCGGCGCGCGCCCAGCCCGCCCACTCGAAGAACGGCAGCGTGAACTCGAGGAAGAGCACGCTCGTGTAGCACAGGACGCACCAGGCGACCTCGAACAGCGCCGAGGCGGTCCCGTAGTTGAACGGGAAGAAGGCCATGTTCCAGGGCCGGCCCAGGTCGGCGATGAGCCCGATGACCGCCATCACGTAGCCGAGGAAGGCGGTGAGGATCGCGGGCCGCTCGATCGCGTGGTATTCCTTCAGCCCGAAGATCTGGACCGAAGCGCCGATGGTGAACCCGCCCGCGGCGAGCACGATGCCGGTCATCATGTCGAACCCGATCCAGAGGCCCCACGGCGCGGTCTGGGACAGGTTCGTGGTCGCGCCGAGGCCGGCGTAGAACCGGTAGGCGAGCAGCGGGAGGCCGACGGCCAGGATCACCGCCGCCACCGCGTTCACCGGGGTGCAGCAGGAGCGGACGTAGTCCTTCACGCTCATGCCGAGGAGGACCTTCTCCTTCACGAAGCCGCCGAAGCCTTGGGGCGCGGCCGCGACCTGCATCCGGGCGCTAGCCATGGGGGTCCTCCTTCCCGCTCTTCTCGCCGTGTCCGCCCTCCTGCGATCCCCCCTCGCGCCGCTTCGAGAACGCGTAGAGCCCCATCAACAGCGGGGGCCAGAGCGTCATGACGAAGGGTGGCGCGCCGAGGGCCCCCTGGACGAGCTCGGGGATGGGCTTCTTCGGGACGTCGGTGCGGAACGCGAGCGCGCCGAGGTCGACGTCGGGCGCGGTGATGTAGAGGAAGCTGGTGCCGCCCGCCTCGTGCTCGCCGTAGACGTGGGACGAGTACTTGCCGGCGCTCGTGTAGATGCGCCGCTTCGCCTCCTCGAGCAGCTCCCCGCGCCGGCCGAAGGTGAGCGCGCCGGAGGGGCACACCTCCGTGCACGCGGGCTTGAGCCCCTTCGCCTGGCGGTCCGCACAGAAGGTGCACTTGCGGACGCGCGGGTTCCAGGAGCCGTACTCGTACTTCGGGATGTCGAACGGGCAGGCGATCATGCAGTAGCGGCAGCCCAGGCAGTTGGTGCCGTCCCACACCACCGGCCCGGACGGCAGCTTGTCCATGGCGCGGACCGGGCACGCCGAGGCGCAGCCGGGCGCCTGGCAGTGCATGCACTGCTTCTTCGCGAAGACGGGCTTGCCGTCCTCGCCCACGGTCCGGTTCACCACCGTGAAGGCGCTCTCGGTGGTGTCGCGCCGCGACGCCATGACCGCGTCGTCCGCCGGCGGCGGCGGCAGGCCGTTGGTCTCGGCGCACGCCGCCTCGCAGGCGCGGCAGCCCAGGCACAGCGTGGTGTCGACGAGCACGCCCGGCGCGTCGTCCCCCTCCACCGTTCCCTGCGGCGACGCCGTCGCCGCGCTCACCCCGGCGGCTCCGGCCCCGACCACCGCCAGCTTCACGAACCCTCTGCGTCCGATCCTCATGTCCTCTCTCCCCGGGAGTCCCGGCGCCGCGTCAGCGGGCCGCGATGAGGTTCAGCGTTCCGAGCATCGCCACTGCGACGAGCGCCACCACGAACGCGAGCATCATGGCCTCGCTCCTTTCGGTCCCACCTGCGACAGGTGGCCGCCGGGGGTCCGATCGCCGCCCGCACGCTCGAGCGCCTCTCGGTACAGAGGACACTCGTGGTACGACTCGCCATCGCAGCAGCTCGCGGTGGTGACGCGGTCGACCGGCACCGGCTTCTTCACCGGGTAGGCGCGGCAGAGGAGCATCCGGACTTCTTCGAGGTGCGGGCAGCTCATGCCGTGTCTCCCGAGGGGTGACACAGCACGCCGCGGGCCAGAGTCGCCGGCCGCGCGAAGCGCGGCCGACCCCTCCGTGTTCACGGGAGGTTGGCCGGTGGTCGGGCATCCCCCCGGAGCGCCGGACCCGATGGCTGCTCGTGCCGCCCGTAGAGAACCTCGACGCCGCACCCGCCCCGGGCGCGCCCCGCCGCGCTCGACCCCGCGGGAATCCAGCCAGTTACGTGGGGTGAACGCCCCCCTGCGGAGTTCCTCGACGCCGTGGAGTTCCTCGACGCGGCGGAAGCGCGCACCCCCGCGGCGTCGAGCGCCGCGCTCACCCGCGCCCGTGCGACTCGCCGTCGCGCGGCGGCTCGTCCTCGCCGTCGCGGCGGAGGCCCCACTTCTTCATCTTGTTGTAGAGCGTGACCCGGTCGATGCCGAGGATGCGCGCCGACGCGCTCACGTTGCCGCCGGTGGAGGACAGCACCGAGCAGATGTACTTGCGCTCCACGTCGTCGAGCGACTGGAGCGGCGCGGCGGCCCCGGGAACCGGCTCGGGCGGCACCGACCCCTTGGCGGGGAGCCCCAGGTCCTCGAGCTGGATGACCGGGGTGCGCGCCACCACCGCGCCCCGCTCCAGCACGTTGCGCAGCTCGCGGACGTTGCCGCGCCAGGTCTGG
>Ga0209464_10000566_pt1 | contig 11935 bp, 10 predicted proteins | sample DOMMetBare1Fresh_2_FD_187473 | JGI IMG/M metagenome (GOLD analysis project Ga0209464, IMG submission 187473) | Wetland sediment microbial communities from St. Louis River estuary, USA, under dissolved organic matter induced mercury methylation -... | ecosystem: Environmental > Aquatic >... | reverse complement strand
AATGGTCAGAAGTGGCAGAGCGGGGCGAGTTGAAAAGACGCGACAGTTCATCTGAGCTTCCTTTCACGAAGGAGCGGCGATTGCATTGCTCGCTACAGATTCCGAAATGGCCACGGATTGCCGAAGATCGACTGAAACCATTAGTTGAAAAGCGCCGGACAGAGCCATTCGACCGCGCCGATTGCCAGCATCCCGGCGGCCCAGGCGATCAGGATCAGACCGGCAAACCGCGCCGGCGCATCGATCAGCATTCCGAAGGCGCGCTGCCACGTTGACCCGCGGCGGTGAACGAAACCGATCAGGAACCCGAACCCGTGCAGCAGCAACAAGACGCCGAGCGGAAGCAACGCGAGACTGGGCCGCGCAAGAACAGCGGCGCGCATCTGCTCCAGGCTCGTGCCGTTGAAGCACAGTGCCGCCAACGTGATCAGCACGGCACCGCCCACCACGTAGGCCAGGCCATAGGGGACAGCGGTGGAGCCTTCGTAGATGAAGTAGCGATACTCCCGGAGCGTCATCGAGCCGCCGCGGATGAACATCAACCGCTGCTCGGTGATGGCGAGGTAGCCGATCCAAAGGGCGCAAAGGCCCAAGCCGATCACGCCGAGCGCGGTGAGCCGCGGCCACCCAACGTTGAAACCGGCGAGCAGCGCCGCGAGTGACACAACCGGCGCGAAGATGAATAGCGTCACCACGCGGCGTTCGACGAACTTGCGCTCGTCCTCCGACGCCGGAATCCGTCCGCCGGTGAACGGCAGTGGCGGGTCGGGAATTCCGCTCATCACATCGGCGTTCACGGCGTCGACCTAGCGCACCGGCGCAAGCGCGCAATGTTCAACCTGACGCTGCTGGCGCATGGATTCACAGCGGTCGAATCCGGCGCGCGTGGCGCAGTTGAAGCGCAATCCGCCCGCGTCGGACCGGGTGCATGACGCCGAGACCAATTCACGCTCAAGCTTTTCGCTGGCTTGAGTTGGACGGATCTGCGCCTTTGCCACAGTCATGGTCGAAGCAGAGGGTGTCGGCGCAACGGACTGCGGCGTTCGGACCGCGCCACCGACCACCGATGCCGGCGGTGACCCCTGCGGCGCCTGCGCTCCCATGGCACCCCAATTGGGCGTTGCGGACGCTGGCGCTGATCGCTCCATCTTGGGGAAGCCCTGCTGTCCGACAGCGGCGTGCGGACTCGGCTGGCTTGACCCTGCACCCGCGGCTGCGAGAGCCCCCAGCGCACCGACCTGCAAAGCGCTCGGCCCATCGGCGCCCGGCTTGTTGAGAGTCTTGCTGGCCACCTTCGGAGCGGGTGGCGGCGGCGGTGGTGAGCTTGCGCCAGCCTTCTTTGAGAGTTCCGCGGCAAGCGTCGGATCCACCGTTTTGGCGCTCAGCGGCAGCTTCGCTTTCTGGACCATCCCGGGCCAGTCGTAAAGCGGGCCCTTCTCAACGACCTGCTGCGCAGAAAGGACAACGCAGGACGAAGGTCCCAGCCACGGGTCTTGGGTGCATTTCAGGCGGCTGGCGAATTTTCCTTTGACATCGCCACTGAGCAGGAACGTCTCCTCCGCCTCCTTCGTCTGCTCGTCCCACCTGCCCTTGCCCTCGATCCAGATCGTTGCAAATACAACACTGGTGCTGGTGCTGGAAAACTCGAGCGGGGTCGTGTCCAGGTTGAAACTGACATCGCTCGTCTTCTTCGTCCCGACTCCCTGAACGATGCCTTTGAATGCGTACCCGTGCTTTGCGTCCGCCGGGACGCCGGTCGCACTCGTCAATTGCACCTGACTCCAGGAAAACGTCGCCGAATGAGCGTCCGGCGCGACAAGACCGAATAGTGCTGCGATCGCCACTGCGTGAATTCGGATTCGTTCCATCGCTTTCCTCCGTTTCCAGGTTGTCTGCGCGTAGTGCAACCGCACCTGCCGCTACTTCAACTTCACTTCGCTCTTGTTGAGCAGCGATCCGTCCTTCGAGTCGATCGACCAGGTAAGGATCGTGTCGCCCATGACGTTGATCGACCACAGGACCTTGGGCTGTGTCGTTGCTTTGCCCATCAGCGTCAGCCCCATGGCGATCGAGTCGTTCGCTTTCAGGCCATGCTTGCGCGCGGACTCGAGCGCCTTGTCGCTGTCGATGAACTCGCCGATCGAGTCGACCGAGGTCGTTCGCACGTCCGGCTCGATCTCGACCTTGGTGTCGCGCGCGGTGACGATCGCGCTCTTCTTGGCCTTCGGCGAGTAGACGGTGTAAAGCCACGAGCTCGACTTGCCGTCGGCCTTGGCGCTCAGGGTCGAAACGTGAGTCACCACCGCGTCGGATTGCCATTTCTGTGCCGCCGCAGTCACCTCCTTCAGCGCCGCCTTGGCCGTGGACGCGGCCAGTGCGGGCGTCATGGCCATCAGTGCCAGCGTGATGGCACAAGTCCAGCGCAGCGCGAACAGGAACATGGCATTTCTCCTAATTGGTTGACTCAATCAACGCAGCCCGCGCACCGGTCGCTCTTTCGCGGCCGTGAGCGATTCGAGATAACGGATCAATTCGTTGATGCCGCCCATTTCCTGCCGCTGGCCGTCGCGCTCGATGACGATGTGCCATGCGCCATCCGCCTGATGCAGATCGACCTTCATTGCCGTCACATTTGATTCATTCATTCTTGGCAGTTCTCCGCTCATTGCCTACGCCGCGACGCGGTTGCCCGGCCTGCTATTGCGGTTTGGAAGGTGCGACCGCTTTCTTGCTTACGTTCTTCTTCTTGGGCTTCGATGGCACCTCCGGCTGCGGATTCAGCGCCTTCGGATTGGCCGCTTCTGCAGGGTTCGGCGCGACTTTGAGTGCCGAGCTCGCGCCCTTGGGGGCGGCAGCCGATGGCCTTGATGGCACCTCCGGCTGCGGATTGAGAGACCGCAAGTTCTGCGGTTGCCGTTTCTTTGCCGCGAGGTCCGGATAAGGATCCTGTGCCCAGCCCGGTGCGCTTGAAGACAGCATGACCAGGCCGAATACCATGACTGAAAGAAGACCGATCTGGGACGTTGCCATCTTTGCTCCTTGATAGCTTGGCGCCTGCATCGCCGACATGTCCGTGAATCGGAACCGCTTCATACGGTTTCAACATGGACCGACGTAATGCCTGCGCAAGTTAGGCCGCTTGCCGTTACAGCAGCGCCACAAGGCTGATGCGTCAGCGTTACAAGCAGAGAGGGTGAGCGGCCGCTTCCGTCGCGGCCTCAGCAAGTCGGCTCAGCGCGGCAAAAGCGCCGCCAAGTCCTGACTGCAGCGTTCGACGTCGCCAGTACGGCCGTCCTGCTTCAGCCGCTCGATCAGCGTCTCCAGAAATGCGCGTTGCAGCGGCAGGCTGCCGATCTCACGTGCTTCTCGGCTGGCGGCCTCGATCCGATCGATTGCACCCGACAGGTCGCCCTGCCGGAACGCGATCTCAGCACTGGTCGACAACGACAGCGCATGTCCGCGCCGGTAACCGGCACGCTCCGTCGCGGCAAGCGAGAGGTCACACAGCTCTTGCGCACGCGCGAGGTCTCCGCGCTCGATGGCACATTGACAGAGCCAGTAGGCGCAGTTGGCGTACTTCATCGGCGAGGCTTCGCGATAGCGTTGCAGCGCCTCCGTGAGGTTGGCTTCGGCCTCGTCAACTCGCCCCAGCGCCTTCAGCGTCGCGCCGAGTTCGAGCAGCAGCGCGGCCTCGCTCACGGAGTCAATGCGGCCGCGCAGTTGGTGAAGTGCGCTCTGCGCTGTTTGCAGCGCGACCTCGTAGCGGTCGTGTTCGAAATGATCGACAGTCTGCTTGACCGCCAGCTCGACCTGCATCGATGGGTCGTCGCCCTCTGTTGCAAGCTGCGCCATGGCCGCAAGCGCGGACTGCCGGCCCGTTTCGTCGCCAAGATTGCGGAATACCTCAATGCGCGCAGACTCGATACGAAACGCCTCGGCGCCATTGGCGCCATCGGCGAGCGCAGCGTCGTACTGCGCCAGTGCCTCGGGCAAGGCGTATATGCGCGCCGCGGCCTCTGCTGCGCGAATTCGGTGCCGTATCGCTTCGCTGCGGCGCCCGCCCGCTTCCAGATGTCGCGCCACGTCGGCCGTCGGTGCGCCATGCGAATCCATCGCGCCCGCAAGGCGTCGATGCAGCAGCTTGCGCCGCTCGGCCGTGAGCGCATCGTCGAGCGAGCGGCGAATCAGGTCGTGCGCAAACCGATATCCGCCCACGGACTCGATGAGAACGTTGGCGTGAACAGCGCGGTCGGCAGCGTCGACCAGTTCCAGTTCCGACAGCGCCGTGCAGGCGCCGATCCAATCGAGCGCAAAACCATCGCCTGCAAGACTGGCAGCCTCGAGCAGGCGACGCACGCTTTCACCCAGTCGGTCGATACGCCGCAGTACGGCCTCGCGCACGCTCGGCGAGATCGGCAGTTCGCGGTAGTCCTCTGTGTCCTCGTCGTACGGTGTCGCCCAGGTTCCCTCCTCCCGCCATAGCACGCCCGCGCTGAACAAATCGCGCAGCGATTCAAGGATGAACAGCGGATTGCCTGCTGTGGCGGCGTGCAGCCTGCGCGAGAACACGTGCGCGCCGGGGCTGCCAGACAGCGCCCGCACGAGGGTCAGCACCTCGACTGCGGTGAGCGGCGCCAGCGGCACGCGAACGAGCAGATTCTCGCGCGTCAGTGCATTGAGTGCCGCACGCACTGCGGTGTGCTCGCCGACTTCGTTGGTGCGCGCAGTGGCAAGCAGGCGCACGCGGTGCGCGCGGCGTGTGACGTGAACCAGCAATTCCGCGCTCGCACCATCAAACCATTGCAGGTCGTCGAACAACACGCTGCCACCATTGGCCGCCGTGAGCAGCGCGACGGTCAGGCCCTCGAGAAAGCGACCGCGTGCCTCGGCGGCTGGCAACTCGCTGCGTTCTTCGCCGCCGGACATGGTGGGTAACAGCCGAGCGACCTCTTCCTGCCAGACCGGGTCGAGGCGTTCGAACCACGTCGTATCCGCGCGCCACGCCTGCAGCAGCGCCTCGGCAATCGGATAAAAGGGTGTGTCGCGCGAGATCTCGTGCCCTTTGATGCGTAACAGCTTGCCGTCCGCGCTGCCAAACTCCTCCGCCAAGCGGCTCTTGCCCACACCGGCCTCGCCTTCAATCAGTGCGAGTTTTCCGGCTGCCTTGCCCAGCAGCATCCAAGCCTCATCGCGGCCGATCAGCGGCGCCCGAAGATCGGGCGGCTCGGCCTGGCTCGTGACGTGCAGTGACTGTTCCTGCGCGAGCTGAATACGGCGCGCCAGCGCAGCAGTCGCCGGCAGAGGATCGAGTGCGAGTTCCGTTTGCAGCAGCGAACGCAGATGTTCGTACTGTGCGAGTGCCGCGCCACGATCGCCGAGCAGACTGAGCAACCGCATCGCCTCGCGGTGATGCGTCTCCTGCAGTGGATCCTCGTCCAGCAGCAAGCGGATCAGGCGCAGGGCACCGTCGAGATCACCCGCCGTTTCAAGTTGTTTGGCGTGCTCGGCCAACGCGGCGCGCCAGGTGCGCGCGAGTGCTTCGCGCTGCGTTGCGAGCCAGTCCATGAAGGCACCGGCACCTTTGACCTCGAAGCCTTGCAGCAGTGGGCCGCGATACAGCGTGGCGGCCTGCGCGAAATCGCCCTTGGCGGCAGCCGCGTCGAAATGCGTGACGTCGACCTCCGCGCCGGAATGCAGTGCGAGTTCATCGCCGCTCACCGCGATCCATGCACCAGCGGGATTCGACTGCAGTCGGTACAGCTCCTGCCGCAGGTTGCGGCGCGCTTCGTCCTCCGGCTGCTCGCTCCACAGCAGCGCCGCCAGCCGGCCACGCGGCGTGGCTCCAGCGAGCGCCAGATACGCCAGGAGTGCAAAGGCCTTGCGTGTGGGTAAAGTGATCTCTTCGCCCAGCGCAACTCGCGGCAAGCCAAGCAAGTCCAACGCGAGCTGCGCTGCCAAGGAAGCCTCCCGCCGTTCGGCATCGATGTGCCGAACCTCTGTCTCGTCGACAGCTTACGGAAGGGAGGCGTACCGCCACAAGGCGGCAGACATGATCGGTATCAAGAAATCAAGGGAACAGCACAAGTATCAGTGACCAAGGATCTTCGACAGGAAGTCCTTGGTGCGATCGCTCTTCGGGTTGTTGAAGAACTCGTGCGGGTCGTTTTCCTCGACGATCTGACCCATGTCCATGAAGATCACGCGATTGGCCACTGCCTTGGCGAATCCCATCTCGTGCGTGACGCACAGCATGGTGATGCCGCCCTTGGCCAGCTCGATCATCACATCGAGCACCTCCTTGATCATTTCCGGGTCGAGCGCGGAGGTGGGTTCGTCGAACAACATGATCTTCGGTGTCAGGCACAACGCGCGCGCAATCGCCACGCGCTGCTGCTGGCCGCCGGACAGCTGCAACGGGTATTTGTTGGCCTGTTCGGCGATGCGCACGCGTTTCAACTGCGTCATCGCGCGCTCTTCGGCGTCTTTCTTCGGCAGCTTGCCGACCCACATTGGCGACAGCGTCAGGTTCTGAAGCACGGTGAGGTGCGGGAACAGGTTGAACTGCTGGAACACCATGCCGACTTCCTTGCGGATCTTCTCGATCGCCTTGACGTCGTCGGTGAGCTCCGTGCCGTCCACGACGATGTGGCCCTCCTGGTGTTCCTCGAGCCGGTTGATGCACCGGATCAGCGTCGACTTGCCCGAGCCCGACGGGCCGCAGATCACGATCCGCTCGCCGCGCGCCACGTCGAGGTTGATGTCGCGCAGGACGTGGAAATTGTTGCCGTACCACTTGTTCACCTTGTCAAACTTGATGATCGGGTGCCCGTGACGGGCCTGATGGTCGGCGGCTTGCTTGTGGTCGGTCATTGCATAACCTCGAGAGGACTCCCCTCTCCCCCTGTGGGAGAGGAGAAATGCTTTAGCGCGTCTTGCTCACGTTGACCTGCTTCTCGATCCACAGGCTGTAGCGCGACATGGCGAAACAGAACACGAAGTAGATCGCGGTGATGAAAAGATACCCTTCGATCTTGAACGGCCGCCAGTTGGCGTCCGAGTTCAACGCCAGGCCGAGCGCGCCGGTCAGTTCGTACAGCGACACGATCGTCACCAGCGATGTGTCCTTGAAGATGCCGATGAAGTTGTTGACGATGCCCGGGATCACCAGAGCGAGCGCCTGCGGCAGCACGATCTTGCGCTGGGTCTGCCAGTACGACAGCCCGAGCGATTGCGCGGCCTCGACCTGACCCTTGGGGATCGCCTGCAGGCCGCCGCGCACGATCTCCGCCATGTAGGCACCGGCGAAAAGCGTGATACCGACCAGCACGCGCAGCAGCACATCGATGGAAATACCCGGCGGCATGAACAGCGGAAACATGAAGCTCGCCATGAACAGAACAGAGATCAGCGGCACGCCGCGGATCAGCTCCACGTAGATCACGCAGAAGGTGCGGATCGCCGGCAGATTCGAGCGGCGTCCAAGTGCGATCAGGATCGACAGCGGAAAGGCGAAGATGATCGACAGCGAAGCCAGCATGATGGTCAGCGGGAGCCCTCCCCAGCGATCGGTCGGGACCACCTCGAGCCCCATCACACCGCCATACATCAGTGCGAAGAAGGCCGCCAGTCCGACGATCCAGATCGCGCCAAGCCAGGGTTTCCAGAACGCGCGCATGCAACTGACGATCAGCATCCCAAGCAGCAGCAAGGTCGCCACTTCGGGCCGCCACTGCTGCTCGAACGGGTAGCGGCCGAAGATGATCAGCCGATACTTCTCTGCCACCACGCCCCAGCAGGCGCCGGTACCGCGCGCCTGCTGGCACAGTTCCGCATTCGGCTGAAAAATCGCCTGCAACAGCGTCCAGTTGAGGACGCCCGGCGCCCAGTAGACCAACAACGCACCGAGCAACACCGTGGTCAGCGTATTGCGCCAGCCGCTGAACAGGTTGCGTTTGACCCAGGGAACGAATCCCTCGAGTTTCACCGGCGCCTGGCGTGCCGCGATGGGCTGAAAGAGGGCGCTCATCTCATCGCTCCTTGATCGCCGAGCGCTTGTTGTACCAGTTCATGATCCCCGATGTGGACAAGGACGTCGTCAGGTACACCAGCATGATGATGGCGATGCACTCGACCGCGCGCCCTGTCTGGTTGATCGCGGTGTTGGAGATCGAAACCACGTCGGGGTAGCCGATCGCCACTGCGAGCGACGAGTTCTTGGTCAGATTCAGATACTGGTTGGTGATCGGCGGAATGATCACGCGCAGCGCCTGCGGCAGGACCACCATGCGCATTGCCTGCCCGCGTGCAAGGCCGAGTGAGCTGGCCGCTTCGACCTGGCCGTGCGGCACCGAGGCGATGCCCGCGCGTACCACCTCAGCCACGAAGGCGGAGGTGTAGAACACCAGCCCCAGCAGCACGGACATGAATTCCGGCGTGACGTTGCCCCCGCCTTCGACCGCGATTTCACCCGAGCCCGGCAGATTCCACGCCGTCGGCGCGCCGCCCAGCAGCCAGCCGGCGAATGCAAAGACCAAGATTGTCGCCGCGGTCGGCCAGAAGATACGCGGCACTTTGCCGGTCTCTTCGAAACGCTTCATCGCTCGCCGTCGGTAATAGATCGCCACGATGACGCCGAGGCCCGCGCCGACCAGCGCGAGCAACTGCCCGAGCCCCCACACCGGCATCGGAAACGCGAAGCCGCCCTTGCTGAGAAAGAACAGGCCGAGAAACGACACCGGCTCTTCCGGCGCGGGCAGCAGTTCGGTGAACATCAGGTACCACATCAGCAGCTGCAGCAGCACCGGAATGTTCCGAAACAGCTCGACATAGCCGTAACACAGGCCGCGCACGATCGCATTGCGCGAAAAGCGGCCGATGCCGAGCATCGTGCCGAGGATCGTGCACAAGACGATGCCGACGATCGCGACGCGCAGCGTATTGAGCACGCCGACGAGAAATGCCTTCCAGTAAGGGTCGAGGGCGTCGTAATGAATCAACGTCTCGCCGATATCGAAACCGGCAGCGCCGCCAAGGAAGCCAAATCCACTCTGGATTCCGCGCACACGCATGTTCTCCATCGTGTTGTGCGCGAGGAACCAGATCGCCCCGGCGATCAGTCCAATGGCGACAATCTGATAGACCACGCCGCGAAAGGCCTGGCTGCGCCACGACCAGTCGCGCCGCTTGGGCGGAGTTCGCCCGGGCGGTGTCTGCGACATGCTTGTCTCCTCCGAGGAGAGGGTGTTATCTAGTTGTTGCTATGCAAAGCGGATGCCACCGCAGTCGCTTTGCATAGCAGCCTGCGCCGAAGCGCAGGCTCAAGCGGCCACCCCTCTCCCTTGGGAGAGGGGTCCGGGGGTGAGGGAGAGTCCGACCTCCGCGCTCGCGCGCCCCGGTTCGCGTCAGCGAACCGGAGGTGCGTACATCAAACCGCCCTTGCTCCACAGGCTGTTCACACCGCGCGGCAGCGCCAGCGCCGACTTCGGTCCGACATTGCGCTCGAAGATCTCGCCATAGTTGCCGACCGCCTTGAGCGCATTGACCATCCAGTTCTTGTCGAGCCCGAGCAGCTTGCCGGTGTCTTCGCTCTTGCCGAGGATCCGCAGCACGACCGGGTCCTGGCTCTCGGCCAGCATCTTGTCGACGTTGCCCTGCGTGATGTCGTATTCCTCCGCCTCGACCAGTCCGAACACGACCCATTTGACGATCGCGAACCACTCGTCGTCGCCGCGTCGCACGCTCGGACCGAGCGGCTCCTTCGAGATCAGCGTCGGCAGGATGACGTGGTCGGCGGGATTCTTGGCCTGCTTGTTACGCGTCGATGCCAGTCCCGACGCATCGGTCGTGTACGCGGCGCAGCGGCCGGAGAAGTAGGCGCCTTCCGCGGCTTCCAGCTTCTCAAACACGACCGGCTTGATGTCGAGCTTGTTGGCGCGCGAGAAGTCGGTCAGGTTCTTCTCGGTCGTCGTGCCCGATTGCACGCACACGGTCTGGCCCTTGAGGTCCTTGGCGGCCTTGACCTTTCCCTTGACCGGCACCATGAAGCCCTGGCCGTCATAGTAAGTCGTGTTGGTGAAGTGCATGCCCAGCGACGCATCGCGTGTCAGCGTCCAGGTGGTATTGCGTGAGAGCACGTCGATTTCGCCCGACTGCAGCGCGGTGAAGCGCTGCTGCGCGTTCAGCGGCACCCACTTGACCTTGTTGCCGTCGCCGAGCACCGCGGCGGCAATCGCGCGGCATACATCGACGTCGAGTCCGGACCAGTTGCCCTGGCTGTCAGCGGCCGAGAAACCGGCCAATCCGGTGTTCACGCCGCATACGACCTGGCCACGCGCCTTGATTGCGTCCAGCGTCTTTCCGGCGTGCGCAGGGGTTGCAATTGCGCCGACTGCCAGGGCCGCGGCGCCGAGCAGCGCTTTAGTGATTGTCTTCCTCATTGGATGGACCTCCTTCTTCGATGATTGACCGGCAGCGCCGGAGCCGCGCGTCGACGCGTCGGGGTCGGGCAATCTACCACCCGGACAGACCATGCGGCAATTTCGCCGGCGGCCAAGGGAAGGCTCGTTCGGCTTGCGCAACGCGCTGTGCACTGCAGCAGTGCGAGGCTGCCCCGACATCGATCAAGCTCGCCCCGACTCGGCGCGCTGTTTCTCCTTGCAACTGAGTCGGTTCGGTCGCGCGTCCGGACGCGGGAATTGCGCAGCTCCCCTTCGGTCAGCAAACCGCGCCACAACGCCGGTTCGGCGACCCCGCGATTGGTCCTGACCGCCTGCCTGGCGCTGTCGCTTTCTGCCTCTTGGCCGACACGACCGGCCGAGGTACTCACGCACTGGTGAGTACCTCTGTGCCCGGAGTAATCCCGTTGGTGTCGCAATCCACGCAAGTGCAGACGCGGAATCGGTGCACGGCTACTCGGCGGCCGCGGGCTCCGCCGGTTCCCGGTCGCGCTGCTGCTGCAACGACCACATGCGCGCGTAGCTGCCATTTGCGTCGAGCAGATGCGCGTGGGTGCCGCGCTCGATGATGCGGCCGTGATCCATCACCAGGATCTGGTCGGCATTGACGATCGTCGAGAGCCGATGCGCGATCACGAGCGTGGTACGGTCGCGCGCGATCTCCTCCAGCTCGGCCTGGATCAGGCGTTCCGTCTTGCTGTCGAGCGCCGACGTTGCTTCATCGAAAACGAGGATCGCGGGATTCTTCAGCAGCGTGCGGGCGATGGCCACGCGCTGCTTCTCGCCACCCGATAGCTTGAGCCCGCGCTCGCCGACCATCGATTCGTAGCCATCCGGAAGGCGCGCGATGAAGTCATGAATGTGCGCGCTGCGTGCGGCGGCAATCACCTCGTCGCGCGCGGCGCCGGGACGCCCGTAGGCGATGTTGTATTCGATCGTGTCGTTGAACAGCACCGTGTCCTGCGGCACGATGCCGATCGCGGAGCGCAGCGAGCTCTGCGTGACGCTTTTCACGTCCTGGCCGTCGATCAGGATGCGGCCATCCTGCACTTCGTAGAAACGGAACAGCAGTCGCGCCAGCGTGCTCTTGCCGGAGCCCGTCGCGCCCACGACGGCGCAGGTGGTGCCGGCGGGAATCGTGAAATCAACATCGAACAGTACCTGGCGCCGCAGGTCGTAGCCGAAGTTCACGCGCTCGAACCTCACCTCGGCCCCGCTGATCTGCAGCGGCCGTGCATCCGGCCGGTCGGCGATCTCGCGATGCGCGTCGAGCAGGCGGAACATGCGATCCATGTCGGTCAGCGCCTGCTTGATCTCGCGGTAGATCACGCCGAGGAAGTTCAGCGGCATATACAGCTGCAGCATGAAACCGTTGACCAGCACCAGGTCGCCGATCGTCATCCGCCCTTCGGCCACGCCGAGCGCCGCGCGCCACAACATCAGCGTCAGCCCGATCGCGATGATCAGCTGCTGGCCGCTGT
>Ga0209464_10000564_pt1 | contig 11973 bp, 20 predicted proteins | sample DOMMetBare1Fresh_2_FD_187473 | JGI IMG/M metagenome (GOLD analysis project Ga0209464, IMG submission 187473) | Wetland sediment microbial communities from St. Louis River estuary, USA, under dissolved organic matter induced mercury methylation -... | ecosystem: Environmental > Aquatic >... | reverse complement strand
GGCAGGTCATCGTACCGGCAAGCGTCAGGTACGTTGGCGGGACTGATCGTCCTGTTGTCGACCGCGACACCGGCGGGCTGCGGCCGGGCCTCCGGCGGCAGTTCGGGTGAAGCGCGGACATTTGCCAGGCGCGTCGCCGCTGCCTCGCCTTGCGCCGTTTCTCCGCGCCCCGGCTGCTCATTCGAGCAGGACAACACCACGACGCAGACCATGCCGGCCAGGCTGATCTCGACCATCGCCAGCAAGCCACGAGGGCCAGTCATTTTCTGACCGGCTTGCCATGGGTGCGCGAACGACTTGCATCCGCTCGCGCAAGAATGGATGGCATCAACGCAAACAGCAGCAGCATTGCCAGATAGACACCGCCGGAGACGGGATCTCTGCTTGCGATGTACTGTGCGATTGACTGATCCTGAATTACGACCGTAAGCAGGAGTTCGGCGGCGATCAACAGGGCCAGTGCCAGGCATCCGGTAGCCAGCCGAGTTCGGCATGAGGGCGCCAGCGCGAATCGGTTCGCAACGTATCGGGCGGCAACCACGATGGCCACAAGCATGAGCGGCATTTCGATGAGTTCGGCCGCTCGAACGCCCAGGCGTGGCACGAGAAATGGTACGCGAATCGAGCCCAGCACGAAGCCGGTGCCAAATACCAGCGCGAAATAGCAAAGACCAGCCTTGATGATGCTCATTCGATGATCTAGTCGAATACCTGCCCGTCGTGTCTTATCCACCCGGCCGCGTGGCTTCCTTCCGGGTCCCGATGGGTCCAATGGACGATGCCGCCCTTTGGATTCCATTCGTATTCACCACTGAAGGCGACGACGTCGCCTTCATGCAAGGGCGAAACCCTGGGGGCCAGATCAATGTTGTGGGCAATCAACACGGTCTGCCGCGGGCTCACCCGGACGATGAAGCGCTGATGATGGCTGCCGTCATTGTCATCGGAAAGGATCTTGACGACAGTTCCCTGGCCCTCGACCACGACATTACTGGCGTGGCTGTCGAAAGCGGCGGCAAGTGTCGAATCATTGCCGGCAGCGGCTGGTGTGGCAACGGCAGGCGTGCGTCCAGCATGGTCCCGAACGGATGCCAGGACCGCGACGACGATGACGACGACCGCCGAAAGCAGGAGTCTTTTCGCGCGCAAGCTCATCTCATGTTTGGGCTGTGCTGCTGGCACACGCTGCGTTCAAACGAGCCGTCAACTCGCATATCCCCGGGCCTCTCGAAGCGGAATCTTGCTTCGTGCAAAAACTCCGCTTCCCCTGCCGATCTCGTTTCCCGCCGAATCATAGACGACCGCTTCAGCGATGAACTGCGCTCTCTTGCGATCAACCACGCGCCCGACGGAACGAAGCGTTCCGGACGAAATGGGCCTCGTGAAGCATGTCGTGAACGCGGTCGTCAGCACGAACATATCCCGTTCCAGGGAATTGGCGGCGAAGAAAGCGGCATCATCCAGCATCTTGAAATAGACGGAGCCATGCACGGCTCCCGCAGAGTGAAACAACTTTTCGGACACCTCGATCTCGATCGTTGCCTCCCCATCGGATACCTTGATGCTCGGGCGGTAGAACGCGTTGATGGGAGCCGCCAGGTACATGTTCTGGAGAGCGAGAAAATGCGGATCGTCACTCATGTTTTCGCACCCGCATCCAGCGAACAGCGACCACTATGACGAGCAGATCAAGCAATAGCGCAATCAGGCCAAACATCCTGCGCCCGGGAACAGACGCTTGCCAAGCGGTGACAACGCGTTGTCAGGCCGCATCGTGACCTTGCCGTGCCTCAGGCACCAGCCACAACAGGAAGCGACCGTGGATGGCGCCAACGGCAGCACCTGCGGCCGCGAGCGCGACGCCAACAGCGAGCGCAACGGAAATCTTGTCCGTCAGGTAGCTGCTGGCGTGGGCCCCAAGAAAGATGATCGGCATGCCGACAGCCCAGGCCAATGCATTGGCCGGCAACCACCAGCCGGCGCGGGCGACCTGGTGGCGAAGACTTCGCCATTGAAAGAAAGCCAGGATCGGTCCTGCGACCAGACCCATGCCGGCGGCAAGCGCGAGTTGCAATGACTCGCTGATTTCGGGCGGTGGGGTCGTATCGGTCGACTGGCTGAGGCTCATGATGGTGCTGGGCACCATGCCGATGGCCCAGGCAGCTATGGCGCCGACGACACTTGCGCGCACCCAGCCCGCAAGTTCCGGCAGCCTGGCTTTCAGCACCCTGCCCTGTGCCAAGCCGACCACCAGTCCCTCGAACGCGCCGAGCAGGATGAAGACGGCAGCCAGCGTCAACGCCTCGGGAAGTCCATGCGGTTCGCCCATCCGGCTGGCAAAGACATAGCCCACCGCGGCGACTGTGCCGAGGCCCAGCAATTCGGCAAGACTATTGGCAGCCACCCAGCGCCACCAGAAACGGCTGTACAGGAAGGTTGTGTGGAACATGAGCTTGTCAAGGCTGGGCTACTCGCCCCGACTCCGTATTGGCATTGAATTTCGGGGCGAAGTCTTCGCGTGGAACGACCGGAGCGCGCTTGTCGTCTCCGGTCTCTCGCACGGCTGGCAGCAGGTACCTCGGGGTGATCTCCATCTGGACATAGAACGTTCCGCTGCTGCTGTAGTTTCCGCCATAAGTGGCGATCACAAGATCAAGCTCCGGAATCACAATCACTGCCTGTCCGCCCGTGCCACCTGCGAAGAAGGCGCGCACGGTGCGAGCCTTGTAGGGATAGTCGATGCTCCACCAGAGATAGCCATAGTACATGCCGCGCAGGTGGTACAGCGGCGCGGTCGCTCGCGCTGCGTATTCACGACTGAGAATCCGTTGATCCTTCCAGGTTCCGCCATTGAGCAACAACTGACCAAACTTCATGAAATCGCGCGGCAGAAACTGCACGCTGCCAGCGCCATAGGGATGCCCTGCGGGGTCCAGTCCCCATCCATAACGGTTGATTTTCAGTGGCACAGCGACCAATCGGTCAAAGGTGTCAAGCGGCGATTCACCCATTGCGCGATCCACAACTCCGAGTGCGAGGTTTGCATTTGCACTGCAGTAGACGGCCGTATCGCCAGGCGCCGTGGCCATCGGGACTTTCAGCGTGTATCGGTAGTAATCCGGTTCGTCGGTTTGATCAAGCATCGCGTCTTCATTGCCTGGCGCAGCTTCGTCATTGTCGTCGCAGTAATATCCCGATGACATCGTCAACAGGTGCTCCAGCGTCATGGCGCGTTTCCGGGGCTCCAGGTCCGGCGGGAAAATACCGCCATTCATGATCTGGTAGACGGGCGTTGACAGCTGTAACGGTGCGCCGGCCTGCATGGCCGCGCCCGCGATCACGGCCGTCACCGATTTCGACGCGGAGCGCGTCTCGTGCAGCTCGTCGCGGTGCTCGCCGTGAAAGTATTCTTCCAGCACAAGCTTTCCATGCCGCGCGATCAGCAGACCGTGGACCGTTGGCGTTTCCGGCTGCTCCATGGGCGCGTCGAGGAATACCTGGATGAGCTTCTCGATGCCAGCCTGATCGATCTCCGCCTCATCCAGCGTTCCCGTCGGCCAACCGTCATCGCGAGAAAGCGGTGGATGATAGGCATAGCGACCCGGGTGCCTGCCGCGGGGATAGAAGTCACTGGAGTCGCCATCGCGTCGGAAATCGTAACTCCCTCCACGGTCCGGAAATGTCAGTGTAATGACTTCGTTATCCGCATCGTAAATGCCACTCGCCACTTCGCGTTCATTGCCATGACGTCTGCCGATCAGCTTCACGGCATTCCCGTCGCGAGTCATCCGATCGACGCCGAGCCAGGCGCCGTAGTCGCGCTCGGGATTGCGCAGCAAGACGGCCAGCGTGCCGTCCGGTCGTTTCCGTGCCATGAGATAGAAGGTGAAGTGGACAGGGGGCGGATCGACGTTGCCCCGCAGGCGATCAGGCCCATCGGCGCTGAGCAATATGGGGGTCGCACTGTGATTTCCGCTGACGGGTGTTCCAGTCGAAATCCAGTGACCGGCGAGGCGGCGCCCGCCTGGTTCCATGCGTCCGCTGAACGAGCCCTCACCATTTGGCAAAGCGAAGGCGAATTTCTCGCCGTCAACGTGCACTGGAATGGTCCGGCCGAGAAAATCGGCAGTCCACCCGGAAGGTGTCCGCTGAATGATCAACGGTCCATGTGAATCGAGGCTAAACCAACGCTTTGCTTTCCAGAGACCCGCAAGTTGGTCGACCGACCCCGCAGGCGATTCGACCAGTTGCGCCGGCGTCTGGGCGGAAGCGGCCAGCGAAAATAGGATCAGCCCGCAGGCGAGTCTGGAGTCAAATCGCATACGTGCCTCGGATCCCGGATCCCGATCCCATGGTGCTCGCGGTACCAGGCGCGCGACGCCTGAGGATCCTCTTGCCTTGAAGAACGCGCCAGCGATTCCAACGACGCGAGTCCTCGTCACAGCTCATAATTCGGCGAGCCATCGGCCAAATTCCCGCTCGGTGCGCTTGCCGACCTTGACGGCTGCGCTGCGCGCGAAGGAAGTGCTCCCGTGGATGTGGATATAGCCGCCGAGGTCGCTTGGCAAGTAGAAGTCCCCATACTTCAATATTGCTGTCTTCTTCTTGCCGAAGTGCCCGTAGAAGTAGCCGAACTCGAAGAGCACATTGAGATTCGGCACGAGGACGGATTTCTTTCTGACGGTTGATCTGGCTTCAGGCGAGAACAGCAGGACAGCACCATCCACCCTGCCGCGGATATGGTCGAGGTCCTCGAGCAATGTTCTGCCCGCGGTGAAAGCGTCCCACCAGGGCAGAAATCTCAGGACCGGACTCTGGAACTTCGTGACAAAGGCTCGTGCCTGCGACTTTGCAGCTGCCGACGAGCCGATGAATAAAGTGGTCTTGGGCAAGGCTGCCTCCCGCATGGCTTCTCGCTGCCAACTCCAGCTGTCACCGGGCTTCCGTTGAATTCACCGCCTTCCGTAGTGCGGCTCGCGCCAGCAGCCGCGTCGAATCCAAGGTGGGCAAGGGCGAGTTCGCGTCGCTCAGGATCAACGGTATCTCGGTACAGCCGAGTATGACCGCGTCGCAGCCCTGTTCCCTGAATCCCTGGATGAGCGACTGGAAACAGGCGACGCTCCCGGGCTTGAACACGCCATAGACAAGTTCGTCCATGATGATTCTGCTGATCTCGTCGCGTCCGCGTGTGTCGGGCCTGACGCATGCGAGTCCGTGCTGGCTCAGCTTTTCCGGATAGACCTCGCTGTCGACGAGCCAGCGAGTACCCGTGAGGCCGAGGCGCCTGTAACCGCGCGCGGACGCCTCCGAGGCAACGATTTCAGCTATGTGAAGCCAGGGGAGGGGGGATCGGGCCTCGACGTACGAGAACGCCTGGTGGATCGTGTTGTCCGGGCAGATCAGGAAGTCGGCGCCCGCGCCCGCCAGTTTCCGGGCCGACGCAAGCATCAGTTCACCGACTCCGGCCACGTCGCCGCGGTCAAGGCACTTCACATACCCGGCCAGCGAGGGCGTGTGCATCGATATCTCGGGGTGGGCGTGCGGCCCCAGCAACGCCGCCCCTTCCGCACAGATGGTCCTGTAACAGAGCGCAGCGCCCTCAGCCGAACAACAAACGATACCGATGTGTAACGGCACTTTCGTCCTAGCGCCGCTTGAAGAACTGGATCTCTCGCTCATGCTGCTCGGCAGCCGCACGCGTCGCGAATGTCCCGAGGTTGCGGCGCCTGCCTGTCTTCGGATTTATCGACCGCGAGTACAGGCGGTACTTTCCCGAGGGGAGTTTCCGGATCACTTTCCAGTCCTTTTGCCCGATTACCAGGTTTCTCCGAACGGTCTCGCCTCAACCTCGAATGACCATGCTGAGCGGTCCTGTGTGCACAGCTGATATACCGTCGCCGCGATCGCGGACGGTTTTATGAAGAATTCCTCGCTCTTTCCCGGCATCTTCTCTCTTGTCGATGGCAGGTCAACGACGCCGTCGATGATCAACAGTGAGACATGAATTCCAAGAGGCCAGAGATGCCGTGCCATTGATTCGGCCAATGCTCTCTGGGCCGCTTTGGCAGGAGCAAATGCCGCCGTCTTTGCGCCGCCACGTCGCGATGCGGTAGCGCCAATGAATACAATGCTTCCATGGCCCGATTTCTTCATGGCAGGTATGACCTGCTGCGCAGCGAGAAAGGAACCGAGCGCATTGACTTTCCAGTTGTCCTCAAGTGTGGATGCCGTGATGTCCTCGATCGTTCCCCACGACCCGGATCCGGCGTTGTAGACGAGGACAGCAATGTCGCCCAACCGCTTGCGGACCTGGGCAAACGCCGCCTGCACGTCCGCCTCGATCGTGACGTCGCAGGTCACCGCGATGGCGCCATTCAGTTCCTTCGCCAGCGTGGACGAGAAATGCGGGGTACGCGCCAATAACGCGACCTTGTAGCCGGCCTCCGAGAATCTACGCGCGATCGCGGCGCCGTTGCCAGGTCCTGCTCCTACGACCACGCATACCGGGTTGCTCATGGTCGGTACCTTGATGAAAGTTGTAGCCGCCAGCCATCAGCTAGTACTCGACAGTCCGCGCCAGCGAAGGCGCATGCGCCTGGGTGCTGAGTCATTCACCATCTCGCGTATAGCGCTCGTGCAATTCGACCGGCCGACCAGCGCGTTTTCTCATCCGGATGTTGAGCACCTCGACAGCGACTGAAAACGCCATGGCAAAGTACACATAACCCTTCGGCACATGATGATCCAGCCCGTCAGCGATCAATACAACGCCAATCACCAGCAGGAATGCAAGGGCAAGCATCTTTATCGTTGGGTGTGCCGAAACCACGCGTCCGATCGCGCCTGCGAAGGCCATCATCAGCAACACCGAAATGACGATCGCTGCGACCATGACTTCCACCTGGTCGACCATTCCCACGGCGGTGATGATTGAGTCGAAGGAAAAGACGAGATCAATGATCGTGATCTGCAAAATCACGGCCGAAAACGTGGCGCGGACCGCGGCCGACGCTGTGCCCGAAGTGCCCTCAAGTAACTGGTGGATTTCCTTCGTGCTCTTCCAGAGCAGAAAGAGCCCGCCGCCGATCAGGATCAGATCGCGACCGGAAAGCTCCTCACGGAACAGGGAGAAGAGCGGCTCGGTGAGTCCAATGATCCAGGACAGCAGGAACAGCAGCCCTATTCGCATGAACATGGCAAGGAGCAGGCCGATCTTTCGCGCCAGCTCACGGCGGCCCTTGGGCAGCTTGTCAACAAGAATCGATATGAAGATGACATTGTCGATTCCGAGCACCAGCTCGAGGGCGGTGAGCGTAAGAAATGCGATCCAGATCTGTGGGTCGGATAGCAGGTCAATCATGTGACTTCTCTCGCAGCAATACGCCTGGGTCTTTGTTCACACTTGCGCGCGCCCTGGAAGTTTCATCGCGGCCCGATCCGCAGATTGGCGGTCGCTATGAATATTTCGCGCAGAAAGCACAATAGGCCCACGAAGAACGTGGACATGGCGCCGACGAAGAGGACGGCAACCGGAATTGAGGCATCGAACTGCAGGAAGGCCCCGACGAACAGGGTCGCGATCACGGCGCAAACGAGGAGTGCCGTGATCGTGCAGAAGGTAATTGCGAGGTTGATGAACTTGGCGCGGCGCGAGAAGATTCGCAGGTGCCCATGCGAAGACGCGAGATCGCCGGGGGCCTCGCCTGCGAGACGAGCTTCAACTGCGCGTGCGCGGTCCACAACACGCGCCAGGCGATTGGTCATCACGGCGAGCATTGCGCCAATGCCCGAGAGCAGGAAGACGGGCGCCACAGACAACTGGATGACGTGGCCGACGGTGGCAAGGGCGGTTTGTTGTTCCACTGCGACTCCTAGAGCGACGCCGGCATATTATCGGCTACCAGGACCCGTGCACGTCTTTCAGCGAACCAATCGTGGTCTTTCATTTCGCCTCATCAACCATTCTTATGGTCTTCTCCTCGACCTCTTTCGCAACTTGCAGCAAGGCCGCATCCTGGGACAGCATCGAAAGCATCTGTAAGGGCTTTACAAGCCCGATCTTGGTCTTGCCGTTGTCGGTAAACACCGAGATACGACAGGGCAGCGCCATGTTCAGGCGCATGTCGGCGGACAAAACCTTTGCGGCTTGTCCCGGGTTGCATACTTCAAAGACCCTGCACTGCTCCTGGAACGGAATGCCCTTGCCGCGAAGCGTGGTCCCAAGGTCGTGGATGTGCAGCACACCGAAGCCATGGCGCTTGACCGCCGACTCAAGGTCCACTGACGCCTGGTCAAATGACTTGTTGGTGTCAACGAGGTAGTACACGAATCACCTCAGTCCATGTGGTCGACTCTTGATGTCGGTGCTGAAACACTGGCGGCCGCTAGCTTCGGCTCGATATGGCACTGAAGCCAAGCCACACGGCAAGCAAGCCAATAACTACGGTAGAAAGCACATAGCCTCCGGCCACCAGGACATCACCCCGGCGCAGGAGAAAGAACGTTTCGAAGCCGAACGCGGAAACCGTAGTGAAGCCGCCGACAAGGCCGGTAAAAAGAAAGATGCGCGTATCGCCCATGAAGAAGTCGTGCTTGACGGCTAGACCCCCGAGAAGTCCGACCACGAGGCAACCGATGACATTAACGGCGAAGGTGCCCAGCGGAAACCGCCAATCTACGGAGTGATGCAGCGCCCAGCCGGAGAGGAGATAGCGAGCGATCGACCCCAGCGCGCCGCCCAGACCAACGAGCAGGAGTGAATTCATCTCATGCCTGATTGCGGGCATGCCTGCCCCGCTGCTCGAGATTACTTCTCACGTCCCGGGCCATTGCAAGGGCTTCTCGGGCATGTCCTGGTCGCGGTTGATCGGAGTCACAGACCGAGGTCGGAAAGTGCTGCATGGTCGTCGGGACGCCGCCCCAGTGGCCAACGATATTTCCGGTCGCTCTCCCGGATCGGCAAGTCGTTGATGCTCGCGATCCGGCGCTGCATGAAGCCGTGCTCGTTGAACTCCCAGTTCTCGTTACCGTAGGATCGAAACCAGTTTCCTGAATCGTCGTGCCACTCGTACGCGAAGCGGACCGCAATGCGGTTGCCGTGGAATGCCCAGAGTTCCTTTATCAGGCGATAGTCCAGCTCCTTGTTCCACTTGCGGATGAGGAACTGGATGATCGCTTCGCGACCGGTCAGGAACTCGGAGCGATTGCGCCAGGTGCTGCCGGGGGTGTAAGCGAGCGCAACGCGTTCCGGGTCGCGGCTATTCCAGGCATCTTCGGCCATGCGCACTTTCTTGGCGGCCGATTCGGCATCGAAGGGAGGAAACGGTGGCCTCGGGCTTTCAGTTGCGCTCACGTCGATTTCCTGTGTGATGGATGGCGGGTCACCGAGTGGCCCAGAGGATGACGCCCGCGTACACCAGTGCATTGCATGCCAATACGGATATACCTGCCACAAGCTCCAGCTGCCGTGGCATCCCTCGCGGGTAGACCAGTTGTCCGACGTAATGCTGCACAAAGCCGCCCGAATATTCCAGCTGGCCGGCGCGGCTTCGCAGGGACTTTTCAAGTGGCGTCAGGGGGCAAGTCCAGCTCATCAGGTTTACGACGCCAGACCATAGCACCACCGGAACATGCACCCATGACCACGCGGGGTTGTAGAAGGCCAGAACTCCCCCGAAGACAGCAAACGCCGCGAACAGAAAGTGCGCCAACAACACCAGATCTGCGCCAATTCGATACAGCATACCCGTAAGACTATGACTGGCGCGGTCCTTCACTTGCCGGGAGGGGGTTCCCAGAGTTCAACCTTGTTTCCTTCCGGGTCCATAACCCAGGCGAACTTTCCGTATTCCGACTCCTCGGTCTTCTCGAGCACATTGCAACCTTCCGCCCGCAAGACTGAAACGAGAGCGTGAAGGTCCGCGACGCGGTAGTTGATCATGAAGGACGCTGTACTTGGAGCGAAGTAAGCGCCGGCGGCAGTGCCGATAGACCAGACGGTTGTTCCCGCAGTTGGCTTGCCTTCTTCGTCAGTCCATGAAAACGCAGTGCCACCCCAGTCCTGAACATCGATGCCCAGATGCTGCCGGTACCAGGCCCGGAGCGTCACGGGATCCCGTGCATTGAAGAAGATCCCTCCGATACCAGTGACTCTCTTCATCTACGTCTCCATGGCGCATGAGTGCCCGAAGTGTCGCCCCTGGCTGGCGGCAAGCGCAAGCGTGCCGACGGAGAGGGCGAGGCCCGTATTCAATAGCAAATCAGTGAATGGCCCCTCGGGCGGTACGGTGCTGCGACCGGAGAGATGGGCCACCAAGCGCATGGCAGCCCGGAGCAGGACAATCTCATGGATTCACTTGTCTGAACCCCAGTGCCCGCAAGAAGCCCATTGAGTCGACGTAGACGTCCTTACGTGCGACAAGGTTGCCGTGGAACGGAATTACATCAACGCCATTCCAGGAGACGATCTTTCCTGTTGGCTGCACGGTGGCGGCGTCCTTAGTGTATGGAATGGCCAGCGTGCCAGTCGCTGTCCATTCCTGCGTCACCAAACCGTCCCGTACGTAGGTCCGGCGCGCATCGAAATGGATATCGGGAAATGCGGCGAAGATCCCCTTCAGGAGCTCGCGTATGGCGTCCTTACCGACAGCCTTTCCGCCGCTCGTGTGGTTCTCGAAGACGGATTCCTCGGTATGCATCGCGAGGATGGCCTCTACGTTGTGGCTATTCCATGCTTCTCCGTAAGCGGCAATGACCTTCTCGAGCGGATGCTCAGCGCTCATCGTACCCTCCTTAGCCGGAAGCAAAGCCACTCATCAACTGGGCGCAAGGTTGAAGTGACGCCCAACGACCCGGTCCACCACCGCAGCGTGTCGCCGACAAACACGCTGCAGGCCGTCAGAGGCCCAACGCCCAAGGCGAGCATCGACCGGCCGACCATTACTTGCCACCCGTCTTGGAAGCGAGCCAGTCCAAGAGCAAGAAGCTGCATACGATGTACGGAAACACGCCATAGAGAGTGTCACTGACAGAGTGGGAGTGCCGATCAATTGCAATGAACACCTGAACACAAAACGCCAGGACAAGTAATGACGCCACCCACCCCGCAGCTGACACTGGCCAGAACAGCCAACCCCAGGAACGAAACCAACGACGATTCATGCGATCGGTCCTGTGCAAATCGAGATCCAGGCTCGATGACTGCCCGGAAAGATACGCCGCAAGGATGCGGTTGGGTAGGCCGGGACCAAACTGGCTGCGATGCCGCCCGGAAAGTCGCTGCGGGCGCGCTTGAGCGAGGGCTTGAATGGCGCCGCTGTTTGGGACCCGGACAGGAGAAAGAACACCCGGTCAGTTTGGCGGTCGGTGCTCACGAAGAAGTCGTTGCTTCCGACGCAGGAAAAGCCCGCCTTCGAGCAGAAGAAGCTGGCTCTTGGATTGCGCTCCCACATGCCTGGCCATAGGTCGCGACCGCCGAGCTCTCTCTGTGTTTCATGCACCGCGAGCATGAGTGCGTGTGACGCAGCCTGGCGGCGCCTTGCGCCGAACCTGTGCGTAGGCGACAAGCACTCGGTCCTGGTGGGCGAGCAAGGTGATGACCTTTGGATCCGCAAGCTCCGCCGCAATGCCATGTAGCGCCGCATCCTTCATGCAGACTCGCTGTGAGTCACGATTTCGTATTTCATGCCTTCGGGATCTTTGAAGAAGAACGCGTAGTACCCGGCGGGCGAGTATTCTGGGTACTCTCGAGGTGATGAAACGATCACGGCCCCGATGCCGGCGACTTTCTGGTGGAGCTCGTTTACCTCGTCGCGAGACTTCGCGCGAAATGCCAGGTGGTGCAGGGAACCCGGTCGTCGTCTGTGGATCTTGTCGGCTCGAAAGGCCTGTCTTGGAGAGGTGATCGCGAACGCAAGTCGGGGGTGACTGTATTCCACTACTTCGAAGTCATGCTCCGGGATGGTTGCGCGGGAA
>Ga0209464_10000560_pt1 | contig 11991 bp, 11 predicted proteins | sample DOMMetBare1Fresh_2_FD_187473 | JGI IMG/M metagenome (GOLD analysis project Ga0209464, IMG submission 187473) | Wetland sediment microbial communities from St. Louis River estuary, USA, under dissolved organic matter induced mercury methylation -... | ecosystem: Environmental > Aquatic >... | reverse complement strand
TGGATCCGGAAAAAGCAGCCAAGCTTCGCGCAGCCCTCGAAGCCAAAGCACGCAAAACCGCACGCCATGGAAAGGAAGGGGAGTAATGGGACAGCACACCGTCATTCCATTCGGTCCGCAGCATCCTGTATTGCCGGAGCCGCTTCATCTTGACCTGGTAGTCGATGACGAGAAGGTCATCGAGGCCATTCCCCAAATCGGCTTCATCCACCGCGGTCTGGAAAAGCTGACGGAGACCCGCGATTATAACCAGTTCATCTATATCGCAGAGCGCATCTGCGGCATCTGCGCTTTCGGCCATAGCATGGGGTATGCCGAAACCGTCGAATCGCTCATGGGCGTGCAGGCACCCAAGCGTGCGGAATACCTACGGGTTATTCTCCACGAGCTTTCCCGTATGCATTCGCATATCCTCTGGATGGGCCTTGCTGCCGACGCGTTTGGCTTCGAGAGCCTGTTCATGCACTGCTGGCGGCTTCGCGAACGCGTGCTCGACATATTCGAAGCCACAACCGGTGGCCGCGTTATTCTTTCGGCAGTCCTCGTAGGCGGCATGGTCCGCGACCAGGATGCCCAGATGCTGCAGTTCATAAAAGACAAGATCGCCAGCATCGAAGACGATTACGCCCAGTTATGCAAAACGTTCTTGGAGGATTCCAGCGTTAAAAGCCGTCTGATCGGAGTCGGCACCATCAGCGAAGAGGATGCACGCAACTACGACATGGTCGGACCGTTCGCCCGTGCTTCGCATGTCGCCAACGATGCCCGCAGCCTCGGACACGGCGGCTACGCTTACCTGAGCGATTTCCAGCCTATCCTCGCAACCGATGGTGATTGCTATGCCCGTGTCAAAGTGCGCGCTGCAGAAGTATTGCAAAGCATATCGATCATCAACGAGATGATCGATTCCATTCCCAGCGGTCCCATCTTCGAACCCGTAAAAGGCATGCCGGCAGCAGGAGCCCAAGCCTGCGGCGTCGTTGAGCAGCCGCGCGGTGAATGCTATTATTACGCACTTGGAAACGGCACTAAATACCTTGAACGCATGCGTATGCGCACACCCACAAGCATGAACCTCGCAGGCATGGCAACAGCTCTTGCAGGTTGCGATCTTGCCGATGTCAATATGATCGTGCTGACCATCGACCCCTGCATAAGCTGCACGGAAAGGTAGGACCATGGGAAGCTTCAAACTGGGAAAAATGACCCTGCGGTCGCTGTTCGGAAAACCCGAAACTATATGCTATCCGTTCGAGACCAAACCGGCTCCACACGGCCTCAAGGGCTCTATCAGTATCGATATGGCTCAGTGCATACTGTGCGGCATCTGCCAGAAAAGCTGTCCGGCAAGCGCCATCACGGTCGACAAACCGGCGGGAACATGGTCTATCGACCGATTCCGTTGCGTACAATGCGGCTCTTGCACCCGTGTTTGCCCGAAAAGCTGCTTGACGATGGAACCCGACTACCAAAAGCCCGCGACTTCGAAATTTGCCGATGTCTTCGCAAAACCCGAAGAGACGGATGAGGAAAAGGCAGCCAAGGCCGCAGCGAAAGCTGCTAAACTAGAAGCAGCAATGAAGGCGAAAGCCGAACGCGCCGAAAAGGAATAGCAACGATTCGCATACACATGCGATCGATTGCGACGCGGGGGTCGTTTATCCGTCGGCACATACGGTAGAATAACAGGCCGGGCGCGTTATCAGCGCCCGGTTCTGCGTAAGGAATAGAATGACCCATTTTGAAAAAAAACAGGTGAAGAAAGACAGAGCCATATGGACCGGCGATGTCAGCGATAAGATATGCACCATCCCCAACCTTATCAGCTTTATTCGGCTGTGCCTTATCCCTATATTCTTCGTGCTGTTGATGCAGGGCTCCGATGCTCTAGCAGCCTTCGTATTTGCGCTTGCCGCAGGCACCGATTGGATCGACGGCCAGATTGCACGGCGCACGAACGCCGTCAGCAAGCTCGGACAGGTGCTCGATCCCACCGTCGATCGTCTGCTCATGATCATGGGCGTCATCGGCATATACCTGGTCGGCCGCCTTCCTCTTTGGATCATCATAGTCGTTCTAGGCCGCGATGCCTGCTTGCTTTTGGGCGGTGCATTCCTTCTGTCGCGCTATAGAGTGCGCGTCGACGTCATCTATGCTGGAAAGGTCTCTACAACCTTTTTCTTTCTAGGTTTCATCGGGCTGCTGATGAATTGGCCGCTTGTTGCAGGCCTCGGCTTTTCTGCGCCCGACTGGCTTCCCGGATTCACGGCAACTTCCGTCTCGTGGGGAATATGGTTCGTCTATGCAGGCCTCATCCTCGGCATGTGCACCACGGCGTACTACATCGTCACAGCCTTGCATACATGCCAAGATGCTAGAAAAACGGAAGGGACCGAATAGGCTCTATGCCGACCACGCGTCGAACAGCCCCCTCAAGGCCTTCGACCGGTTCGCGGCGCCCCTCAACAGGGCATCCCTTCGGATCGGCTGCAAGGCCGCATGCCAGCGCATCGCAGCATGCTCGAACCGCCTCGCCTTCTTCGAACCGCACACCCAGATCTTCGCATTCCCCTCGGTCTTCGAAACCGATCTTCTTTCAGGTCTTCGGCTATGCATGGGCGCGGTCCCGGGTCTTTCGCTCGACATTGATCGTCCTGATCCTAGTTCTAGCATTCGGCGCATTCGACGGCATATCCAACTTCGGCAAGATATACGACGGCGTGCATGCGGGGGAAGTCGACATAGGGGGAATGACTCCCGAACAAGCAGAAGCTGCCGTCGCCGATACGTATCAGAATCGTCTTGATTCACGAAGCATAACCGTTTATGCAAATCAAGCGGCTATGGATGCCCATGCAAGCAACACGCCCATAAGCGACGATGCTTCCGTCCAAGAAGCCCAAGCTTCGACGGTTTCATGGTCGACGGATGCAAATTCCCTGCAAGCCTGCATAGATTATACCTCTATAGCGCAAGACGCCATGGCAACTGGAAGGGGAGGGCTCTTAGACAGGCTCGCCCTGATCTTCAATCCTCGCACTATCGATATTCCCATACAGTACAACCAAAGCTGCATCGAGACGCTTGCCCAGAGCATCGATGCGACATTAGGGCAGCCTTATCGCGATTTCGGGATCCAGGTTACCGACGACACAGCCTCGGTAGTCGACGGCTACGACGGCAACATGGTCGACCGAAACGGATTCGAACAGTCCCTTTCGGCATGCTTTACCCCCGACCAGAGTTCCTGCTCGTTCGTTGCCACAGTCGGATACGCACCCGCTCGCATTCACCGCGAAGAAGCACAGGCGGCGGTCGACACCGTGAACAAGGCTATTGCATCGGGTGCTGATTTTGTCTGCGATGATGCAGAATGGACCGTCGATGCATCCTTGTTGGGTAGTTGGGTAAAAACCGACGTTATCACCCAGGCAGATGGAACATCCATCCTGCAGCCGTCATTCGACGAGCAGGTCGCAAAAAATGCCATACTCACGCATATACAAGCCCGCTTCCAAAACGGGGCAGGAAAAGTATCCTTCGAAAAGTCCGACGGCACGATATACGTTCATGCGGAAACATCGGGAACCATACCGTTGGTCGATGACGCGGTCGATGCGCTTGATAAAACTCTTTTGCAGGAAAACGATTCAGAACAAAACCGAAACGGCAACGGCACGCCCATCATCGAAGTCCAGACAGGATCGATACCCGACAGAATGACTCTGGACGAAGCCCTTTCTTATGGCGTAGTCACTCGTATAAGCACCTATACGACCACCTATACAGGCGGAGCAACAGCGCGTAATGCAAATATTCACCTCGCTGCCGATTTGCTTGATAATTCTGTAGTTTCCTCAGATGGGGGCGTATGGAGTTTCAACGGCATAGCAGGCGAGTGCAATGCCGCGAAAGGATTTCAATCAGCAGGGGCGATTGTAGAAGATGCGACAGTCGATGAAATAGGCGGGGGCATCTGCCAAGTCGCCACAACCGTATTCAACGCGGTATACAATGCCGGATACCCCATTGTGGAAAGAACCAATCATTCTCTCTATATTGCCAGCTATCCGGCGGGGCGAGATGCAGCCATCAGCTGGCCTGAACCCGACTTGAAATGGTCGAACGATACCTCGTCGGATATATTGGTGGAAATGGGCTGGAGCGACACCACGGTAACGGCTTCCCTCTATGGGGTTGATCCTGGCTACAAGGTAACTACCAGCGTCGGGGATTGGCAGGCCGGGGAAGCATCCAAAACCACCTACACGTATGATTCCACCTTGGCAAAAGGGACCGAATATACGAAGGTCAAAGGCTCCGACGGTCGCAAAATAGCCATATCCCGCACAGTAGCCGATTCGAATGGCCAGATACTTCGTTCGACGGAATTCACATCCGATTACCAACCGCAGAATACCGTCATCGTGCGCGGAGGGACCGAAGCAGACTACCCGGCATCTTCTTGACGACGGTATGCATGCATCCGTATCAGCCCTGCCGCCCCGTTTTTCAACCATGCTCTTCCGATTGAAAACGCTAGCGCAAGGTAAAGTGCCGATCTCGATATGGTATAACGGAAAAACCTCCTGCTGCATCCTGCAATCAGGAAGGTGGATTGAAAACGAAGTTTCAAGGGACGTTCGATTTCAGCAGCGTTCTGCCGCTATAGTTGGACAAGAGCTCGTTCACCATCGCTGCGAAACCGCATCGAGAAGAGAGAGGATGGCGCGTGTATTTCCAAAAGGCTATCGAGACCATGCCCGAAGAAGAACTGCGAAACCTGCAGCTCCGAAGGCTGAAAAGACTGGTCGATTATTGCTATAAGCGCATTCCCTTCTATCGCGAGGCTTTCGATCGCGCAGACGTGCTCCCCGAGGATGTGCAATCGCTTGCCGATTTGGCAAAACTTCCTTTTACCACGAAACAGGACATGCGCAATGCCTATCCGTTCGGCATGTTCGCCGTCCCGCGCGAAGATGTCGTACGCGTGCATTGCTCGAGCGGCACCACGGGCACGGCAACCGTCGTGGGCTATACGCAGAAGGACCTCGACAATTGGGCTGACTGCTTTGCCCGCGCTATTTACGCTGCTGGCGGCAGCAAGCACAGCGTTCTGCAGGTCTGCTATGGGTACGGCCTGTTCACCGGCGGGTTGGGCGCCCATGATGGCGGCACTAGGGCAGGATGCACCGTATTGCCAATGTCTACCGGCAATACGGATCGACAGATACGGCTGATGAAAGATTTCGGCACCGATATCCTCTGTTGCACGCCCAGCTACGCCCTCCTCATCGCCAATCACGCTATCGAGCAGGGCTTTGACCCCGCGCATGATTTCAATATCAGCATGGGGATCATGGGTGCAGAGCCATTTTCCAACAACATGCGCCGCGAAATCGAAGAGAAACTGGGAATTCGTCTCTGCGATATCTACGGTTTGTCCGAAATCATGGGCCCCGGCGTTTCGTCCGAATGCAAGCAGCAGCACGGGCTGCATGTAAACGAAGACCAGTTCATCATCGAAATCGTCGATCCCGAAACACTTCAGCCCGTCCCTGATGGGCAATGGGGTGAAGTGGTGTTTACGACGTTATGCAAAGAATGCAGCCCGCTCATCCGCTACCGCACCCGCGATGTCAGCCGCATTATCACCGGGCAATGCGAATGCGGGCGTACGTTCCGTCGAATGGATCGCATCCAGGGCCGCACCGACGATATGCTCATCATCCGCGGCGTGAATGTCTTCCCCAGCCAGATCGAAGAAGTTATTACGGAAGCTCCGGAAGTAACGCCATATTATCAGATCGTGCTGACGAGCAAAGGTCCTCTCGACCACGTAACGCTTCTCGTCGAGCCGGTTCCCGAATTCCCCTTCGACGAGGTTCGCAAGCTCGAAGAACTTAAAAAGCGACTCGGTGCAGAGCTCAAGAAAAACCTGGGCGTTGCGGTCGAAATCAAAATCGTGGAACCGAAAACCATCGAACGCGCCGAAGGAAAAGCCAAGCGCATTATCGACAAGAGGGGAGACACCCTATGATTTCCCAGCTCACCGTTTTTATCGAGAATGAAGAAGGACGCCTGGCCAGCATGTGCCGCGTTGTATCCGACGCCGGTATAAACATGCATGCTCTGTTTTTGGCCGACACCGAAACATTCGGTGTGGCGCGTATTTTCTGCGACACGCCGAATGCCGCATGCGATGCACTGCGCAATGCCGGCTATCGCGCTTCGGTCACGCCCGTTATCGCCGTCAAGGTTCCCAACGAACCCGCCGGCTTAGCCGACCTGCTCGATTTCCTCAATCAACATGCTTTCAATATCGAGTACGGCTATTGCCTCCCTTCGTCAAGCGAATATGCCGTCGACGTACTGAAAATAGACGATTTATCTGCCGAAACCACTCTGGAAGAAGCCGGCTACGAATCCGTCCGTCCTGAGGATATCTATGCGGTCGATTAATCAGCTCATACATCCGAACGTTTCGAATACCGTCGCATCAGGCCCCAACCTCCTAGAGGCAGAAGCTTCCCACCATCGCATACGAGCCATGCCCGGCGCGCGCGTTCTCAGCTGCATCCTCTCCCTTGTTCTGGGCCTCTGCATTATCGCTCCGGCTTCAGCGTCGGCCGATGTGCGAAAAGCGGACCTCATCGTCGGCGAATCTGTGCAGAGCCGCGGCCTTGCCGTATCGCAATGCCCCAATATCAGCGCGCAGCATGCCATCGTCCTTGATGCCGATGGAACGGTCTACTTCGAACGGGATGCCGATACGGCAGCCTGCATCGCCAGCATTACCAAAGTCATGACAGCCGTAACCGCGCTCGACCTGGCACCCCTGGATACCAAGATTACCGTCAGCAAAACCGCAGCAGATATAGGCGAATCCAGTGCCGCGCTGCAAGCCGGCGATACTATGACCCTGCAAGAAGCCCTTAAAGCTATGCTGCTTCCCAGCGGCAACGACGGAGCAGAAGCCATCGGCGAATCCATCGGAGCCCTGATCCTGCAAAGCGAAGGCAAGGATTCCAGCGACAGCCAGGCATGCGTCACCCGTTTCGTACAAGCTATGAATGATAAGTCTGCAGAACTGGGCATGACCGGCTCCGTCTGGCGCAACCCCCATGGATTGGATGATGGAGCTTACACAGGGGACCAGCATAGTTGCGCACGCGATGTCGGGACGCTCGCGGTATATGCGATGAAGAAGCAAGCCATCCGCGATATCACGAACCAAGAATCAGGAACCTGCACCGTCACACGCGATGGACAGACGGTTTCGCTGGCCCTTTCGACCACCGACGAGCTTCTTGGGGTCTACGATGGCGCCTGCGGCATCAAGACCGGCTTTACCGACAAAGCAGGCGCCTGCTTTGCAGGAGCGTGCAGCCGAAACGGCAAAGATCTCTATGCAATCGTCCTCGATTCCAGCGATGAAGCCCAACGGTTCACCGATGCAGAAACCCTTTGGGATTGGGTATACGGCCATATGGTGAATTACACACTCTGCAATACGCCCCAGACCACCGTCAACACCTCGACGGGTGCAACCGTTCCCCTGGTTGCCTCGGTTGCAGACAGTGCATGGACTGACAAAACCGTCGATGCGACGCTGCAAGATCCCACGCAGGCCGTCAGCGTGTTCAGCCTTTCAGGCAATGTAAGCCAGACGGTGGATTACAAAGACCTTTCAGGCGATGTGAAGGCGGGAGACGTTGTCGGAACTATCACGTTCAAGCAACGCAATGACATCGTGGCAACAGCTAATCTGGTAGCAACCGAGAACGTACCCGGACCGGGTATACTGGAAGGCATCGGAATATGGTGGAACAAGTTCATTAGCGGTTTTTCTGGCAGCAAGGCCAGCGCAGACAGCGTACTGTACAACACCACTCCGTTGATAAACGATAAATCGGCTTAAACCTGCATTTTCGAAATGAGTGCGGTATGCTTTCATCAAGGGTCTTCCAGAACCCTTTATTTCGATGAAAGCGGGAACAGGAGGATGGCATGAGCGAACGATGCCCGGTATGTAATGGACCTGTCACGCCTCAAGATTCATCGTGCCCTTCATGCGGCTTCAAGCTTTTAGGAACAACCCAAGAGTTCGAGCCCATCGACATGAACGAGCACGATGCCGTCAGCAGGCATGCGAAAGCCGTCCAAAGCGCAAGCTTGACAGTGGTAAGGGGCCCGCAAATCGGCACCTGCTATCAGCTAGACGATAAAGAGCTCACGGTAGGGCGCTCGCCGCAATGCGACATATTCCTCAACGACATGACGGTATCGCGCGCGCACGCTATCATCAAGCCTGAAAACGGCGCGTTCGTTATTCGCGATCAGCAAAGCTACAACGGCATATGGATCAACAACGACAGCGTCGACGAAGCCATTCTACGGCAAGACGATATCGTCCAGATAGGTGCTTTCTGCCTGCTCTACCAGAAGTAGACGATTTCCCAGCACCACTCAGGTCGCTTGCATAAAAAGACGCACTCGGTTGTGCTAAAGTGGAAAACCGCTGGCAGGCGATTCGTTGGAGAACCGCATTCTCGCCACGACCGATGGCGGCATTCCCATGCTGCATCAACCAGAAGAATATCGAGAAGGATACATTGATGGAATTGCTTTCCGGAAACGAAGCCATTGCACAGGGTGCTTGGGAGGCAGGTGCCCGTATAGGGGTAGCCTACCCAGGCACGCCGAGCACGGAAACTATGGAAGCCTTCGCCCAGAAGGATGACGTATACGCCGAATGGTGCCCGAATGAGAAGGTGGCTGTCGAAGTCGGCGTCGGAGCCTCTGCCGCTGGAGCCCGCGTTCTTGCCACCATGAAGCATGTGGGGGTCAATGTCGCTGCCGATCCGCTGTTCACAGCAGCATACACGGGGGTCAATGGCGGGTTCGTCATTCTTGCCGCAGACGACCCGGGCATGCATTCCAGCCAAAACGAGCAGGATAGCCGTTTCTATGCGCTTGCAGCCCGCATACCGATCTTCGAACCTGCAGATTCTGCAGAAGCCCGCACATTCACCAAGATGGCATTTGATGCATCAGAACGTTTCGACCTGCCTTTCCTTATTCGCTCGACCGTGCGCATAAGCCATGCAAAGACTCCTGTCGAAACAGGTCCGCGCGAGCAGGTTGCTCTCAAACCCTACGAAAAAGACCCTGCGAAATGGGTCATGATGCCAGCTTTCGCAAAACCTCGGCGCTTGTCGCTCGATGCCCGTATCGCGACGGTGCAGGAATGGGTCGAATCGTGCCCCTGTAATACGGAAACGATACGCGATACTTCGATAGGCATCATCTGCGCGGGTGCTTCGTCACGTTACGTGGCCGATGCCCTACCTCATGCCAGCGTCTTGAAACTGGGAATCACCTGGCCCGTTCCTGCCAACTTGATCAAAAGCTTTGCAGACAAGGTCGAACGGGTCTACGTTATCGACGAAGCATCCGAATACCTTTCCATGCAAGTGCGCGCTTTGGGAATTCCCGTTTCGGATCCGGTCCACCCGTTGCCGAAAAACGGAGAACTGACACCGGGAACCATTGTGCACGCTTTCGGCAGGCAACTGCCCGACCATGAACAGCCCCAGACGGATCTTCCCGGTCGTCCTCCGGCTTTGTGCGCCGGCTGCCCTCATCGCCTGGTATTCAAGGAGCTCGCTTCGGCGCGTTGCATCATAACCGGCGATATCGGCTGCTATACGCTCGGTGCATTGCCTCCGCTTTCGGCCATGGACACTACGGTCGACATGGGTGCCTCGATTTCCATGGCCCATGGGTTCGAGATAGCGCTTGCCGGTACCGAGCATCGTCCGGTAGTCGGCATCATCGGGGATTCTACCTTCGGCCATTCGGGTCTTTCAAGCCTGTTGAATACGGCATATAACAAGGGGGCAGGAACGATCTGCATTCTCGACAATCGCACAACGGCTATGACAGGCCACCAGGGCAATCCGTTCAACGGGATAACCTTGCAGCATCGCCCGTCTCGCGAAATGGATCTTGAGGGCTTGGTTCGGGCTCTCGGCATAGAAGACGTACGCACCGTCGACCCAAATGACCGCACCGCCGTCCGCACCGCCATTGCGGAAACAACCGGCGCGGAAGACGAGCTTTCGGTCATCGTCTTCCGCAGCCCCTGCGTTCTTTTGCGCGATAGCTTCAAACTGCATGCACCTTATACCGTCACCGATGCATGCGTGTCGTGCGGCGCCTGCGCTTCGCTCGGATGCCCGGCACTTTCGTGCGACGGCACGACATCAGCTGTTATCGACGCCGAGATGTGCGTAGGGTGCGGCCATTGCGCCCAGTACTGCGGATTCGGTGCCATACAGCAACGGGAAGAAGGGAAGTAAGCATGGCTGCTTCGATGAATTCCACGGCGCAGGCCGTCCCATACAGCGACGGAGCCCTGACGGTTCTTCTCGCCGGAGTCGGAGGACAGGGAACCATTCTCGCGGCCGACCTTCTTGCTCGAACGGCTATTGCAAACGGCATGCAGGTAAAGCTTTCCGAAATTCACGGGATGGCACAACGAGGCGGCTCGGTCACCACCGTAGTGCGTTTGGGCAAACAGGTGAATTCCATGGTTGCCGACGAAGGATCTGCCGATTATATTCTCTCATTCGAAACCACCGAGGCGCTTCGGGCCATTCCCTTTCTGCGCAAAGGAGGCTTGCTGCTCGTCAATGACGAATCCATCAAGCCGCTGCCCGTCCTAACCGGCAAGGCTTCGATGCCGGCGAATGCTCAGAAACGGCTTCTTGCATACGGCGCGCATCTTATTCCCGCAAGCCGCCTTGCCCGCGAAGCCGGTACCGTCAAATGCGCCAACGTCGTGCTGTTGGGCGCACTGGCTGCTGGGATGGATTTCCCCGCTGAAAGCTGGGAAGACCAGATTCGTTTGAAGGTCCCGCCTAAAACCATCGACATCAATATCGCGGCATTTCGTTCCGGAATGGCATGTATAGAACCGGCATAGCCGGAGCATAAAGCTCCAAGCCCTAAGAGGTTGGAGCCGGATACGTTGAAGAAGAGGGGATAGGTCACATGGGTGTTTCGCAAGTCAGTGTATTTTTGGAAAGCCAGCCAGGACACATGAAGCGCGTCCTCGACGGCTTTGTCGAAGCAGGGGTGAATGTCCGCGGATTTTCCGCTTCGGACACGGGCGACTACGGAATCGCCCGATTCATAGTAGATGACCCCGCATTGGCTTCGGATGTTCTTCGCAAAGCCGGATGTGCAACGACGACAACCGAAGTACTGTGCATACGCCTCGAAGATGCTCCGGGTGAATTGGCACGGGTTCTCGGCATCCTTTCCGATTGCGATATCAATGTCGACTACTGCTATTCCTTGATCAAAACCTATATCGCGTTTTACGTCCACGACCTGGCTGCTGCCGAGAAAATACTCTCCGAACAGCCGGTTGAGCTGCTCTCACAAATCGACCTGAAGAACCCGATTGCATAGGACCCGAAGATGACCTTGCTCGATTTCAATGAACTTCCCATATACGATCGCACGCACGAATGCATGCCTCGCGAGCAGATACGTGCATTACAGCTCGACAAGCTGCAGAAACAGGTACGTTGGACCTATGACCGCGTAGAGTATTACCGCACGGCAATGGACGAGCGCGGCATCGAACCCGAAGATATCAAAACGCTCGAGGATGTCCGGCTGCTCCCCTTCACCGACAAAAGCGTACTGCGCGACCTGTATCCCTTCGGCCTTTTCGCCGTGCCCATGAATGAGGTTCTGCGCCTGCACGCATCAAGCGGTACGACGGGAAAGCCTATCGTTGCCGGGTACAATGCCCACGACCTCGATCTTTGGAAAGAGTGCATCGCTCGCGTCGCGCAGATGGCCGGCGTGGTTCCTGGCGATCGTGTGCAGATGGCCTTTGGATATGGCATGTTTACCGGCGGTTTCGGGCTGCACTATGGCCTAGAGCATCTTGGCTGCTGCATTGTACCCGCA
>Ga0209464_10000559_pt1 | contig 12009 bp, 7 predicted proteins | sample DOMMetBare1Fresh_2_FD_187473 | JGI IMG/M metagenome (GOLD analysis project Ga0209464, IMG submission 187473) | Wetland sediment microbial communities from St. Louis River estuary, USA, under dissolved organic matter induced mercury methylation -... | ecosystem: Environmental > Aquatic >... | reverse complement strand
CTATGCGAAGCAAAAGAGTTGGTTTTTACTCAATCCCAAACAAATTGACCACAATAAATTTCAGGAATTTAAAACCCTGAAATACAGTTCGCGAACTCATTTCGGATCAGGAATAATTGTTGTTACCGAGAATAAAAGAATACTTCCTCACGGTGATTTAGCCAGCCGTACCATTGGTGTCCTTAATAAAGGTGTTTATGGCGGCGTTCACGGAAATGTAGGTTATACTGGTGTGGAAGGCCTTTGTGAAAATTTTCTGGCAGGTGTCAATGGATTAGCCCTTAAACGAAATTTCTCCGGAAGCTGGATTAGCACTCCGCTTGTTGAGCCGCAGGAAGGAAAAGATGTAATCACCACCATTAATGTCAATCTTCAGGATTACGCGCAGACTTCTCTGGGGAAACAGATGGAAATCAGTCAGGCTGAATGGGGAACAGCCATCGTAATGGAAGTAAAAACCGGAAACATCAAAGCCATTGCCAACATGGGCCGCAAAAAAGACGGTACTTATGGTGAAACCTACAATTTCGCTTTTGGTGCGCATGGTTGCAGTGAGCCAGGCTCCACATTTAAATTAATGTCGTTGATAGCAGCGATGGATGCTGGTTATGCTGATACTTCTGATTTGGTTGATACAGGTCGCGGTCTATGGGAATACAAAGGACAGAAGATGAAAGACAGTGATTACGATCATGGAGGTCATGGATTAATCAGTTTAAAAAAGACTTTTGAACTTTCATCAAATATTGGCACTGCTAAAATAATTTGTAAAAATTATGAAGGACGGGAGAAGGAGTTTATTGACCGTATTTACAGTTTTGGATTGAACAAACAACTCGGCCTTGGATTTCTTGGAGAAGCTGAACCACGGATCAAATATCCGACCGATTCCGACTGGTGGGGCCCATCACTTGCCTGGATTGCTCATGGTTATGAAATCAAGATTGCACCAATCCAAACGCTTACATTTTACAATGCTGTAGCGAATAACGGAGTGATGGTGAAACCAAAATTCATCGAAGAGATTCATGAAGACGGGATTCCTGTCAGGAAGTTTCCGACGGAAGTTATAAATCCTCAGCTTTGCTCTAAAACAACCCTGATAAAGGCTCAGGATATGCTAAAAGGAGTATGCATCAGAGGGACTGCACGATCGATGAAGAATCCGTATTATACTATTGCCGGTAAAACTGGTACTGCTGTTATCGCCAACGATAACAAGGGTTATACCAGCGAAGGGGGTAAAAAATACCAGGCATCTTTTTGTGGTTATTTTCCAGCCGATAATCCTAAGTATAGCATTATAGTGGTAATTGTTGGTCCAAAGGGTGCCTATTACGGTGGGTCGGTTGCCGGTCCGGTTTTTCGCGGAATCGCTGATAAAGTGTATGCTTCATACCTCGAACCTGCACCCGATTCTATTCCTCCATTCAACGAAGTTCCAGCAGTAAAACCCGGCATCAAAGAAGATGTTATGCTTTTTGCGCAGGATCTGGGTTTTAAAACACAATCACAAAATATGACGGCCGATCACGTGGCTATTGCATACGACACTATGACTGTCTATGTGAACGGGGTCAACGATATTCCCGGATTGCTGCCTGATGTGGTTGGCATGGGAGTGGGCGATGCTGTTTTTCTTCTTGAAAAGGAAGAATATAAATCGAAAATAAATGGTTTTGGCAGGGTATTCCGTCAGTCTCCACGAGCTGGAACTCCTTGTATTAAGGGAGATTTAATCAGTCTTGAACTTGGTTTTGATGAACTCGAAATCATGAAGAATGACAGTATTGCCAAGGCCGATTCCATTCAGGGACCTGTATTGTCGGCAGTACCGATTGAAAAACCAAGGCCTGAAATCAAAAAAGTAACACCATTGGTTTCACCGGAAGTTGAGCAGAATTCACCTTCAAAAGCAAAGGTCAACCAGCCAACAGCAGCAAAACCAAAAGCAAGTCCGGAGGCCATTAAAAAATGGAAAGCTAAGGTTGCTGCTCAAAAAGCAAAACCAAATCAGGCAGCTATCGACCGGTGGAAAGCAAAGGTTGCGGCTCAGAAAGCTTTGGAAAAAAAGAAAAGTGCAGCGAAAAAGTAATATAAGAACATATAAAAAGTGCAGCAATGAAATCGTTAACTGACCTCTTAAAAGGAATTGATTGGCTCGAGTCAAAAGGCGATGCATCTGTTTTGATTCGCGGAATCCAGTTCGATTCACGTCAGGTGAAAGCCGGCGATTTGTTCGTTGCTGTTAAAGGATCGCATGTTGATGGTCACCAGTATATTTCAAAAGCCATTGAAAAAGGCGCTGTTGCGGTAGTTTGCGAGGAAGTTCCTGCCCAATTTCCTTCCGATGTTGTTCTGATTCGAATCAATGATACGCAGTTTGCCTTTGGAAAAATGGCATCTGCTTTTTATAATCATCCTTCCGAAAACCTGAAAGTGGTTGGAGTAACCGGAACAAATGGCAAAACAACGATTGCAAGCCTTTTATACAAAACATTTTCCCTCTTAGGTTATAAAGTTGGGTTGATTTCAACCATTAAATATTATGTGGGCACGGAAGAATTTCCGGCAACACATACCACACCTGATGCGCTTCAAATTCAGGAATTAATGGCGCTGATGGTCGAATCGGGATGCGAATATTGCTTCATGGAAGTCAGTTCGCATGCCATTGATCAGGATCGGATCAGCGGGATAGATTTTGATGGTGGCATTTTCACCAATCTCACACACGATCATCTTGATTATCATCTCACATTTGCCGAATACCTGAAGGCTAAAAAGAAATTTTTTGATCTGTTGCCGGAAACAGCCTTTGCACTCACCAATGCCGATGATAAAAACGGAATGGTGATGCTTCAGAATACAAAAGCCAGTAAACAAACTTATTCACTCAGGTCGTTGGCCAATTTCAATTGTAAAGTGATTGAAAAACATTTTGACGGCATGCTTCTGAATATTGACGGACAGGAAGTCTGGACGCATTTTACAGGAGTTTTCAATGCCAGCAACCTGATGGCAGTAATGGGTGCAACCATGTTGCTTGGAGTAAATCGCGAAGAAATTCTGAGAATTCTGAGCGAATTGCGTCCTGTTTCGGGGCGGTTCGAAATTTTGCGGTCACCGGACGGAAAATATGCTGTAGTGGATTATGCTCACACTCCTGATGCGATCCAGAATGTTTTATCCGGAATAACCGAAATCCGAAGCGGTAATGAACAGATCATAACGGTGGTAGGTGCTGGTGGCGACCGCGACAAAACCAAACGTCCGGAAATGGCCAGGGAAGCGGTGAAACAAAGCGATAAAGTTATTCTGACATCTGATAATCCAAGATCGGAAGAGCCTGAACAGATTCTGGCTGATATGGAAGCCGGGATTGAAATGCATCAGAAGCATAAGGTTTTGTCGATTGTCAACCGCCGCGAAGCCATTAAAACGGCCTGCATGCTTGCCAAACCTGGTGATATTATTCTGGTGGCCGGCAAAGGGCACGAAGATTATCAGGAAATAAAAGGAGTCAAATATCATTTTGACGACAAGGAAGTGATTAACGAACTGTTCGGCAACAATTAAAATACGAGGATATGTTATACCATTTGTATCAGCTTTTAAAAGATTGGGACATCCCTGGACTGGGAATGTTTCAGTACCTTTCTTTCCGGTCGGGGGCAGCAATCATTTTATCGCTGTTGATTACCATTGGATTTGGAAAAAGCCTGATACGATTCCTCCAAAATAAGCAAATTGGTGAAGACGTTCGTGATCTGGGGCTCGAAGGACAAATGAGTAAAAAAGGCACACCAACCATGGGCGGGCTTATTATTCTGGCCTCCATTATTTTGCCTACCATCTTGCTTGCCCGTCTCGACAATATTTACATTATTCTGATGCTGATCACCACCATTTGGCTCGGACTGATCGGTTTTGCCGATGATTACATTAAAGTTTTCCTGAAAGATAAAAAAGGACTGGCCGGAAAATTCAAGATTTTGGGTCAGGTTTCGCTCGGAATAATTGTAGCCGCTACCTTATATCTTTCTGATGATGTGGTGGTCCGCCAGCGGGTTGTCGATACGAACGGAATGTTTGTGAAAGAAATGGTGACCGACAGTGTTACCGGACAAAAAAGATTGCAGCATGTCACCAAACCGGTGAAGTCGACCAGAACGACTATTCCATTCATGAAAAATCATGAATTTAATTATGGTATGCTGGTGTCCTTTATGGGCGAAAGTGCCAAAACATGGCGTTGGATTGTCTATGCTTTGGCTATTATCCTGATCATTACTGCCGTTTCGAATGCCGCTAACCTGACTGACGGAATAGATGGTCTGGCGACGGGCACTTCAGCCATAAGCGGGGCAACACTTGGAATATTGGCATACGTGAGTGGTAACGTTATTTATGCCGATTACCTGAACATCATGTACATCCCGAATTTAGGAGAGCTGACCGTTTTCATCGCCGCGTTTATTGGGGCAACAGTTGGCTTCTTATGGTACAACTCTTATCCAGCACAGGTTTTCATGGGCGATACCGGAAGTCTGGCACTGGGAGGTATTCTGGCTGTATTTGCCATCATCATCCGGAAGGAAATTCTGATTCCGATTTTATGCGGAATCTTCGTCATCGAAAATCTTTCAGTAGTCATTCAGGTAAGCTATTTTAAATACACCAAACGAAAATATGGTGAAGGACGGCGCATTTTCCTGATGAGTCCGATCCATCATCATTTTCAGAAAAAGGGAATTCCGGAAGCCAAAATTGTAACCCGCTTCTGGATTGTGGGGATTATTCTGGCTGTACTGACTATTGTAACATTGAAAATGAGATAAGGATGCCCCCTTCTAATTCCCCCAAAGGGGGAAGGTGGGCTACCGAAATAAAAGAAATAAAGCTCCGTAGGAGCTAAAAATGTGTGAACTATAAATTTAAATAGACCCGGTTTTAAGCCCCCTCTTTTGGAGGGGGTTTGGGGGAGGCTGATAATGAGCAAAAGAGTCGTCATACTTGGAGCCGCAGAAAGCGGAATTGGTGCAGCCATCCTGGCCCGCAAACAGGGATATGATGTTTTTGTATCGGATTTTGGAACTATCAAGGAAAAATACAAAAAAGAGCTGATCGAACGTGGATTCGATTTTGAGGAAGGGCAGCATACCGAAGAGAAAATTGTAAATGCCGACCTGGTAGTTAAAAGTCCGGGTATTCCGGATAAAGCGCCGCTGATTAAAAAACTGAAAGAAAAAGGTGTGAAGGTTATTTCCGAAATAGAATTTGCCGGAAGATATACTTCTGCAAAAAAGGTGTGTGTTACCGGAAGCAACGGCAAAACCACGACCACCCTTCTAATCTATCATATGTTTCAGAAAGCTGGTTTAAACGTTGGATTGGGCGGAAATGTAGGACAAAGCTTGGCCCGGCAGGTTGCCGAAAATGATTTCGATTATTATGTGCTCGAACTGAGTAGTTTTCAGCTTGATGGTATGTATGACTTTAAAGCTGACATTGCCATTCTGCTGAATATTACACCCGACCACCTTGATCGGTATGAGTATAAATTTCAGAATTACATCGATTCCAAATTCAGGATCACACAGAATCAAACATCGGATGATGTATTTATTTACTGCACCGATGATCTGGTGATTAACCATGAAATGACAAAGCGAAAGCTTTCGGCCAAATGTGTACCATTTGGATTGGGAATACCACCTGCAGTTGGCGCAGGAATTATCGATAACAAAATGATTATTAACTGGGAACAAAATATTTTCACTATGTCAATTTTAGATATTGCATTACAGGGAAGTCACAATACCTACAACTCAATGGCTGCAGGTATTTCAGGAATGGTAGTCAATATCAGGAACGAAAAAATCCGCGAGAGTATGGCCGATTTCAAAGGCGTGGAACACCGGCTCGAACGATTTTTAAAAGTTCATGGTATCGAGTTTATCAACGATTCAAAAGCGACCAACATCAATTCAACCTGGTATGCTTTGGAAAGTATGACTCAGAAAACCGTCTGGATTGTTGGAGGGATCGACAAGGGAAACGACTATACTGAATTGTACGAATTGGTGAAATCGAAAGTAAAGGCGATTGTTTGCCTTGGGCTGGATAATTCGAAAATCCTGGAAGCATTCCGGAATCTGGGCATCGACATGGTTGAAACTCAATCGATGGAAGACGCCGTCAGATCGGCTTATTACCTGGCCAAAAAAGGTGAAACCGTATTGCTTTCGCCGGCGTGCGCGAGTTTCGATTTGTTCGAGAATTATGAAGATCGCGGACATCAGTTTAAACATGCAGTAAGAGCATTGTAACATGGCAGCAAGACTGACGAAAATATTTAAGGGTGACCGAACGCTTTGGGTAGTACTGATTTTATTATCATTGTTTTCATTGGTAATCGTTTACAGTGCAACCGGAAAACTGGCTTATCGTGAGGCACATGGAAATACTTTGTACTATCTGGTTCGTCAGGTGGGTTTCATTTCGGTTGGATTTCTGGTAATGCTTTTCCTGGTTAATGTTGTTCCTATTGTTACCTATTTTAAACTTTCACCTATTTTCATCGTCATCACGGTTGTGGCCCTTGTTCTGGCTTACCTTCAATATAAACTTACGGGAAGTGCCGACAAGGAAACCTCCCGGTCGCTCAGTTTATACCGGTTTAGTTTCCAGCCTGCTGAGCTGGCAAAAATCTCACTCGTGATGTATGCGGCACGCTTGCTTTCAAAGGCCCAGCGGACTGAAGAGGAATTGAAAATTGCTTTTTACTGGATTACCGGTGTGTCGGCTCTGGTTTGTTTTCTGGTTTTCATGAGCAACTTCTCAACGGCAGCCATGATCTTTTTCACCATCATCATTCTCATGCTTATTGCCCGGGTTTCGATTAAATATATTTCGTCCATCATCGGTGCGGGCATCGTTTTAGTGATAATGATCTATTTCACAGCCGATTTATTTCCTGAAAGTTTTGCCCGGGTTCATACGGTAAAGGGACGAATTGATGACTTTGTAAAAGGCGATAACAACGCGGTGGAAGGTACGACCCAGGCTGATTATGCACGTCTGGCCATTTTTGAAGGAGGAATGCTTGGGAAAGGGCCTGGCAACAGTGAAGTGAGTAATTACATGGAGGCCGGTTACAACGATTTTATTTATGCCATTTTTATTGAAGAATATGGATTTGTTGGAGGTGCCTTTCTGGCCATGCTTTACCTGATTCTTTTGTTCAGGGGAGTGATTATTGTGCGACGATGCGATCGAACCTTTCCGGCTTTTATGGTTACAGGGCTGGTTTTGCTGCTCACTTTTCAGGCCTTTATCAATATGGCCGTTTCGGTGGGAGCAGTTCCGGTTACCGGACAACCTTTGCCCTGGGTGAGTATGGGTGGATCGTCGATGATATTTACAGCTGCCTCCTTTGGTATCATTTTGGCAGTCAGTGCAAACAATCAAAAAAATAAGGCAGCAGCCGAACCTTTGGTGGTGGTTGATGTCCCGAATGAAGATCAGGCCATGTAATATGGAAAAGTTAAAAGTCATAGTCAGTGGAGGCGGAACCGGAGGACATATTTTTCCGGCCATTTCAATTGCGAACGAAATAAAGGCTCGTTTTCCGGAGTCCGACATCTTGTTTGTCGGTGCATTGGGTAAAATGGAAATGGAACGGGTACCTGCAGCCGGGTATCGCATTATTGGCTTGCCGGTGATAGGATTTCCGCGTAGAATTTCCTTTCAAATGATTACTTTTTTCCTGAAATTATTCAAAAGCATGCGTTTGGCGAATAAGGTCATTTCCGATTTTAAACCTGATGTGGCTATCGGAGTGGGCGGGTTTGCCAGCGGACCTGTGTTGAAGGCAGCTGTTCGGAAAGGAGTGCCGACCGTACTTCAGGAGCAAAATTCATATGCTGGAATTACCAATAAACTGCTGGCGGCTAAAGTGAATAAAATATGTGTGGCTTATCCCAAAATGGAACGGTATTTTCCCGCTGGTAAGATTGTACTTACCGGAAATCCGGTCCGGAAGAATCTGGTTGATGCAGTTGTCAGCAAAACAGAAGGACTGGAATTCTTTAAACTGGTAACCGAAAAACCAGTGGTTCTGATTGTGGGCGGTAGTCTTGGCGCCCGCACCCTGAATGAAAGTGTAATGGAAAATCTGGAATTAATCAGGAAAACAAACGTTCAGGTTATCTGGCAGACGGGCAGCTATTATTATAAGGAAATGGTTGAGCGTTTGGGAACAAATTTTCCCGGTAATCTTCATCCAATGGAATTTGTTTCGCGTATGGATTTGGCCTATGCTGCGGCTGACGTTGTTATTTCAAGAGCTGGAGCCGGTACCATTTCTGAGCTGTGCTTACTTGGTTTGCCATCGGTTTTGGTGCCTTCGCCCAATGTGGCTGAAGACCATCAAACCAAAAACGCGCTCTCACTGGTTAATAATCAGGCAGCTTTGTTGATAAATGATGCCGATTCGAAGGACGATTTGTTCATTGAGACCTTTAAATTGCTCAACGATAAAGCACAGTTGAAAAGCCTTTCAGAAAACATATTGAAACTGGGCCGACCCAATGCCGCCAAAGATATTGTGGATGTGATTATGGAAGTTGTAAAAAGGAAAGCCCCCTTCTAATTCCCTCTAAAGTGGAAAGTCTGGGGAGTCGGATTGAAGTTGATTTCAGCCCTGAAAGGGCGACATATACTTGCAAAGGGTAAAGCCCTGTGAAAATAGGGAACATGACAATCCGTCCGTGGGATAAAGAAGAAAAAGGCATTGACCTTCTTTCGGACGAAAAGGAAGACGCCTTTAAAAATGAGATTATAAAAAAAAACATAGAATGCTGAAATTTTCTGACATCAAACAAGTGTATTTCCTGGGAATCGGAGGAATAGGGATGAGCGCTCTGGCACGTTATTTTGCCAGCAGGGGAATCGCTGTTTCTGGTTACGACCGTACAAAAACCGAATTAACCCTTCAGCTTGAGAAGGAAGGAATTTCAGTGCATTACGTTGACGATCCATCTTTATTGCCAGCCAAACTATATATTTCCAATTCGCTCATCGTTTATACTCCGGCGGTACCATCCACTTCTTTGGAATTGCATGCTCTGAAGGATCGCGGTTTCAATATTCATAAAAGGGCTGAAGTTTTGGGTATTATATGTAACAGCAACCGGACCATAGCCGTGGCCGGAACGCATGGAAAAACTTCGGTTTCAACCATGACTGCGCATATTCTGAAAACTTCGGAGCTTGGCTGTGCTGCTTTTTTGGGTGGTATTTCAAAAAATTATCAAACAAATTTGCTTCTCGATACCACCGAAAGCGAATGGATTGTAGCGGAGGCCGATGAATTCGACCGGTCGTTTCTGCATCTTCGTCCCGAATTGGCAGTGATTACTTCCATGGATGCCGACCACTTGGACATTTATGGTTCACACGAAAAAGTGATCGAAAGTTTCCAATTGTTTGCCGGAAATATTACTGAAGGCGGGTCACTCGTACTGAAAAAAGGCTTGCCTTTGGAATCTGATCTTTCAGAAAAATACACCACGTATACGTATTCGATTACTGAAGAAGCTGATTTCTTTGCCGAAAACATCGAATTGAAAGATGGTTATTATCAGTTCGATTTGGTTTCTCCTGAAATCAGGATTGAAAAACTGGTACTGAATTACCCGGGATTGCTGAATGTTGAGAATGCAGTGGCAGCTTCAGCATTGGCTCTGCTGGCCGGAGTTTTACCTGAAGATATAAGGCAGGCACTGGCTACTTATTCAGGAGTAAAACGGCGTTTCGACGTCCAGCTGAACAACGAAAATTTTGTTTTGATCGACGATTATGCACATCATCCGGAAGAACTTCGGGCAACCATACAATCGGTTCGTGACATTTATAAAAACCGGACCATTACAGGGGTTTTTCAGCCACATTTATTTAGCCGGACCAAAGACTTTGCCTCCGGATTTGCAAGTAGCCTCGATTTGCTCGATGAAATTGTATTGCTCGATATCTATCCGGCCCGCGAATTACCCATGGAAGGGGTTAGCTCGGAAATGATATTTAACCAGATCAGGAATAAAAATAAAAGATTATGCACCAAAGCTGAATTGCAAAACCTGGCTGGCAAGTTCAAGCCTGGAATCGTAATCATGATGGGTGCCGGAGATATCGATACGCTGGTTGAACCGGTAAAACAACAATTGCTGAAGTATGAAGGTTATTAAAAAAATATTGGTCATACTTGCCTGGTTGTGTCTTATCGGAGCAATCGGATTCACGGTATATTACGCATACAGTGAATGGATTGCTGTGCGCTGCCAGTCGGTTGAGGTGCGCATAAATCCCAGTTCGCCACGTTTTATGGACGAGGACGAGATTGCAGGCATGATTGAAAAATCAGGTTTGCCAATCATCGGGCACCGGCTTTTAGCCATCGACATCAACCAGTTGGAGGCTAAACTGAGTTCGTTTACGACTCTGAATAATGTTGAAATCTTCCGGAAAGTGGAGTCAAAGGGAATGTCCTTTTCCGGAAAGCTGGTTATAAATGTGGATCAGCGTACGCCGGTACTTCGGATCAAGAATGCAATAGAAGATTATTATCTGGATCCGACCGGCATCAGAATTCCAACCTCACCCAAATACGTTGAGCGGATTTTGATTGCTACCGGGACCATTCCGGATGAAACAGTAAAACGAAATCTGCTGAAAATGACAGATTACGTAAATAAAAATCAGTTTTGGAGTGCACAGATTGAGCAGGTTTTTATTCAGGCCAACGGAGAATTACTTCTGGTGCCGCAGGTTGGCGATTGCCTGATTGAGTTTGGAACTCCGGAAGATTATGAAATAAAATTCAGGAATTTGAAAGCAGTTTACCAGGAGGGATTTAAAAATATTGGTTGGAACAGGTATAAGCTTATCAGTGTGAAATATCGGAACCAGGTTGTTTGTACAAAAAAGTAGGTTATGGACAAGAACGAGAACATTTTTGCAGCAGTTGACATTGGGTCTACAAAAATTGTAGCCCTTGCCGGGAAAAAGAACGAAGAAGGAAAAATCCAGATTATTGGTCTTGGGCACAGTGCCTCACGTGGCGTTAACCGGGGAGTGGTGGTAAATGTGGAAGAAACCTTTGCGGCAATCAGCGATGCGGTTGATCAGGCTGAACGGGAATGCGGCTCCGTCATCAACGATGTATTTGTCAATATTTCAGGACAGCATTTAATCACACTGACCTCGAAACAGCAAAAAATACTGGGTAACGACAAGGTCACCGAAAGCGAGGTTGTTCAAATGATGGAACAGGCCAAAAGGGTCCCGCTTGAGGAAGGAATGTTCATTTATCACATCAATCACGAATCATATACCATTGATGACGAACCTGTGCCCAACGGAGTGGTAGGAGCTGTAGGTAAGAAAATGGAAGGAACCTATAAAATACATGTAGCTCCCGATTCGTATCAGCGAAATATTGCCAAGTGCTTTGAAGGCGGGGCGATACAGGTTCGTAAAGCGATTCTTGATCCGATAGCTTCTTCAGAAGTTGTACTGCTGGAAGAAGAAAAGGAAGCTGGGGTTGCGCTTGTTGACATTGGTGGAGGAACAACCAAAATCTCTATTTTTTATGATGGAGTTCTATGTTTCACTTCCATGGTTCCGTTTGGAGGAAATGTCATTACCAAAGATATCAGGGAAGGTTGTTCAATAACTGCCAAAGATGCAGAATCAATGAAACTGCAGTTTGGTCAGGCTATTGCTGATTTTGCACCTGAAAACAAGGTGGTTACCATTCAGCGAAATGGTTGGGAACCCAAGCAAATGTCGTTTAAAAGTCTGGCCCACATCATACAGGCCCGCATGGAAGAAATTGTGGTTCATTTTTTCTACCAGATCCGCAAATCGGGTTATGCCGATAAACTGGGCGCCGGAATTGTAATTACCGGAGGCACCTCTTTATTGCCCAATCTGTCGCAACTGATC
>Ga0209464_10000558_pt1 | contig 12016 bp, 3 predicted proteins | sample DOMMetBare1Fresh_2_FD_187473 | JGI IMG/M metagenome (GOLD analysis project Ga0209464, IMG submission 187473) | Wetland sediment microbial communities from St. Louis River estuary, USA, under dissolved organic matter induced mercury methylation -... | ecosystem: Environmental > Aquatic >... | reverse complement strand
CGGAGGAGAAACATTTGACAAGATCTTCGGCAGCAATGTCATCAATATTGTTCCTCAGGGCTCTGCAGAACTAATCTTCGGAATCAACATCTCGCACACTGAGAATCCTACCCTCTCCGAACGACTAAGGACCATTCCAACTTTTGACTTCCAGGAAAAGATCCAGATGAATGTGACCGGCACTATCGGAGATAAGATGCAACTGGGTATAAATTACAACACCGACGCTATGTTCGAGTTTGAAAACCGTACCAAACTTGAATATTCAGGAAAGGAGGACGAGATAATCAAAAAGATAGAAGCCGGAGATGTCACTCTTCCTCTGAACGGTACTCTCATCTCAGGAAGCTACAGTCTCTTCGGACTGAAGACCGAGCTGCAATTCGGCAAACTTACTATGACAACAGTCTTTTCGCAGCAGAAGGGCGAGTCTTCAACGGTGGAGGTCAAAGGCGGCGCCCAGCTCACTGACTATGAGATTACTGCTGATGACTATGAGGCCAACAGGCACTTCTTTCTTGCACAACACTTCAAGGACAGCTTTGACGAATCCCTTAAAAGCCTGCCAATTGTTAGCACCGGCGTGAACATCGAAAAGATAGAAGTGTGGGTCACAAACAAGACAAGCCGGTTTGAGGACGTCAGCAACCGTAATATTGTTGCTTTTATGGACCTGGCTGAGAACCAGGGGAATATATACAATACGGTCCCGACGTTTCAGGGAGTCCCGGGTAGTCCTCCCAATCCTGCCAACAGCAGCAACGGTCTGTACGGTGAGATGCTGACCACATACGCCGGAGTTCGCAACATAGACGAGGTGGCGGACGCCTTCGCGTCGCTCTATCCCGCATTCCAGATAGGCCGTGACTATGAGAAGATAGAGAATGCACGCAGGCTCACCGAGCGGGAATATACAGTCAACAAACAGCTCGGTTATATATCACTCAACGTGGCCCTCAACAATGACGAGGTTCTGGCAGTTGCCTATGAGTATACATTAAACGGGGTGGTATTCAAAGTAGGAGAATTTTCAACTGACGGTATTACCGCACCTGATGCGCTCATACTGAAGCTTATAAAGGGCACCAGCTTGAGCCCCCGCCTGCCTACCTGGCAGCTGATGATGAAAAATATCTACAATGTCGGTTCCGGGCGTATCGAGAGCCGTAACTTCAAGGTGGATGTCCTGTATCAGGATGACAAGACCGGCAACGCTATCAACTACCTGCCCGGAACACCGCTTGACGGCAAAATACTCCTGCAGGTAATGGGCCTCGATCAGCTTAACTCGCAGCTCGACAGGCAGCCTGACGGTGTCTTCGACTTTGTGGAGGGTGTCACAATCACGGCTGAACGCGGCAGGATAATATTCCCGGTCAGGGAACCTTTCGGGAGATATCTGCTGAATTTTATCACTGACCCTGAGCAGATTAGAAAATATGTCTTCACCGAACTCTATGATTCCACCCAGACTGTTGCCAGGCAGATAGCGGAGAAGAACAAGTACATCCTGAGCGGACAGTTCTCCTCGGCCTCCGGATCAGAGATAAGGCTTAATGTTGCCAATATACCGCAGGGTTCGGTAAAGGTTACTGCCGGAGGTGTGACACTGACAGAGAACGTAGATTATACAGTTGACTACAATCTCGGATCTGTCAAGATCATCAACTCTGCCATAAGTGAATCCGGGACGCCGGTGCAGGTCTCCCTGGAGAGCAACCAGTTTTTCGGGCTGCAGACGAAGACTCTTATCGGCACTCACCTTAATTACAGGTTATCGGAGAAATTCAACCTGGGGGGAACTGTCCTTCGCCTTACTGAGAGGCCATACACACAGAAGGTCACTTACGGCGACGATCCAATATCAAATACAATCTACGGTTTTGACGCGTCATACCGTACTGATTCACGGCTCCTCACCAAGATGATCGACCTGCTTCCCTTTCTCGAAACCAATACCCCTTCATCGGTCAATTTCTTCGGCGAGTTTGCCCACCTGGTGCCCGGACACAGCAAGGCCATCACTTCCACTGGCGCTGTTTATATCGATGATTTCGAGGCCAGCGAGATACCTCTTGACCTCAGGGCTTTCAATGCCTGGTCGATGGCAAGCGTTCCGCAGGGGCAGGATGCCCTTTTCCCCGAAGCCAAACTGAGCAAGGATCTCCGTACCGGATTCAACAGGGCAAGGTTAGCCTGGTATGTAATAGACCCCCTGTTTCTCAGGAACGGATCGACCACACCTGACCATATCAGGGCGAACAAAGACCTGCAGTCGAGCCACTATGTCAGGGAAATTTATGAAACGGAAATCTTTCCATTCAAGGAGTCTGTAAGCGGTATCCCGACAAATATTGCCGTGCTGAACGTGGCATTCTACCCTGAGGAACGGGGCCCCTACAACTTTGATGTTCTGCCCGGGATCTATTCAGCAGGTCTGAGTCCCGATGGCCTCCTGAATTCTCCCCGCACACGCTGGGGAGGTATGATGAGGGAACTGCTCACAAATGACTTCGAATCGGCAAACATTCAGTATCTGAAGTTCTGGGTCATGGACCCCTTTGCCGAAAACACAGATCACCAGGGTGGCGATTTATTCTTCAATCTCGGCAACGTATCGGAAGATATCCTCCGCGACTCGCGCAAGCAGTATGAAAACGGATTACCGGTATCACCGGTGCTTACAAATGTGGATACGACTGTGTGGGGAAGGATCCCGACGGTACAGGCCGTGGTGCACGCTTTTGACAATGATCCCGATTCACGCCGCTACCAGGATGTCGGACTTGACGGCCTCGGGAATGATGACGAGACTGCATTTTTTGACAGTTACCTCCTTGCAGTCGGAGCCGTGGTCAGCCCGGAAATCCTCGACCGTATCTTCGAAGACCCTTCCAATGATGATTTTCACTATTTCAGGGGCAGTGACTATGATCTCCTTCAGCTGGGCATCCTTGAAAGGTATAAGAAGTTTAACGGCACTGACGGAAACTCACCAACATCAGAAATGTCTCCTGAATCATATCCCACAAGCGGTTCCACATTGCCTGACATGGAGGATATTAACCGTGACAACACCCTCAGCGAGACGGAGAGCTACTACCAGTACAGGGTGAGTCTCAGGCCCGAAGATATGGTAGTGGGGAAGAATTATATTGTGGATCAGCTCGAATATACTGCCACCTTCGCCAATGGTGTAAAATCACCTGTAAAATGGTACCAGTTCAAGATACCCGTTGCAGAATATGAAAGAGTCGTCGGCCCGATACGCGATTTCAAGTCGATCAGGTTCCTGAGGCTTTTTATGCGGAATTTTGACGAGGAGGTGGTCCTGCGGTTTGCACGCCTAGAACTTGTGAGGTCTGAATGGAGAAAGTACAACCTTACATTCTTCGAAGGAGGCGAGCGCATCACTGTTCCTGAAGAGGAGGACGGCACATTTGAGATCAGTTCTGTCAGCATTGAGGAAAATGCAGGTAAGGAACCTGTGAACTACGTGCTGCCTCCCGGGTTCACGCGTGTCATTGATCCGCAGAATCCCCAGCTGAGGCAGCTTAACGAACAGTCAATGGTACTGCGTGTCAGGGACCTCACCGACGGGGATGCCAGGGCGACATACAAGAATGTCACACTCGACATGCGCCAGTACAAAAAACTTAAGATGGAGGTGCACGCCGAGTCACTCATCGGAGAGCCGCTCCTGAATGACGAAGTCACCGTTTTTGTCCGGGTAGGTTCTGATTACAGAAATAACTTCTACGAATACGAGATACCCCTTAAACTTACGCCTTACGGACGTTACAGCAATGACAGCGAAGAACAGAGAACGGTTGTCTGGCCTGAAGCAAACAGGATTGACATTGACTTCGCACTTCTTCTTGACGCCAAACAGGAGCGTGATGCTGCGATGGCCTCAACAGGATCCACGGTAAGTGTCGGTGATATCTACTCTGTTATGGCAGGGGCGGCGCGAATTTCAGTCAGCGGAAACCCGAACCTGAGCAACATAAGGGTCATAATGCTCGGTGTTCGGAACCCCATAAAGACGAGAAATCCATTAAATGACGACGGTGCTCCGAAAGCTGTTGAGGTATGGGTCAACGAACTCCGTCTCAGTGACTTCAGGGAAGAGGGAGGATGGGCTGCCAATGCACACCTGCAGGCAAGGTTGGCTGACCTTGGAACACTCAACCTGGTTGGACAGACAAGCACCCCGGGATGGGGCAGTATTGACAAAAAGGTCAACGAACGGAGCAAGGAGGAGGTGATGCAGTATGATATGTCCACCAATCTCGAGCTAGGCAAATTCTTTCCCGAAAAAATAGGGGTCCGGATTCCGGTATATATGGGATATTCAGAAAGCAGGGTGAGACCGCAGTATGACCCCCTCGATCCTGACATCCTCCTGAAAGAGTCACTTGACAACGCGCCTGACAAACCAACACGCGATTCAATACTGAACCTGGCAGAGGATTATTCGAGACGAAGGACATTCACTGTCAGTAACGCCGGTATTACGAAACGCGGAGAGAAGCCAAGGGCCTGGGACCCTGCAAATATTTCAGTTTCCTATTCCTTCAATGAGGTGCTGAACTCGAATACAAAGACTGAAATCGACGTTGAGAAGACCTACAGGGGAGGCATAGCGTATGACTTCGAGGCAAGGCCGAAGAATTTCACCCCGTTCCAGAAGGCACGATTTCTTTCATCACCTGCCCTGCGCCTTATCAAGGATTTCAACATATATCTCTTTCCGAAACACCTTACTTTCCGTACCGACCTTTACAGGTTTTATAACGAAATCAAAACCAGGAACATCAGCAACAGGGATCTCAAAATAGAACCGACATTCACGAAGGATTTCCAGTGGACAAGGTTTTACGATGTCAAGTATGATATCACGAAGCAGCTGAAGGTAGACTTCACCGCCAGCAGCATAGCCCGCATCGATGAGCCTATGGGAGGGGTTGACCGCGACCGTTATCCTGATCTGTACAGTAAATGGCGTGACTCGGTTCGCGTCAACCTGTCGGATATGGGCAGAACCACCAATTACTACCATTTCTTCAATCTCAATTACAACCTTCCTGTCAACAAACTCCCGCTGATGTCATGGATCACCTCCAATGCGCGTTACGGAGCGCGCTACGACTGGCTTGCAGGTACCGTATTTCCTGACTCGATGAATATCAACCTTGGCAATACAATAAAGAACTCCAATAACGGCCAGTTCACTGTTCAGGCAAACCTCACAAACCTCTATACAAAGATCAAATTCCTCAAAGATGTTGAGGCCATGACCCAGCCGGGAGGCAAGAAACGGATGAGCCTCGGTTATGAAGAGCTTACACATACAAGGAGTAATATTCCACTGCGCGCCGGGAAAGTGAGGATTGTCAATCATAACCTTAAGTCGAAGGATCTGACAGTCACTGTAACAGATGCTGACGGTGCCCCGGTGAGCGGGAAGTTTAACATAATCTCCAATATGCGGATAGACTACATACCGGATACAGATGTTGCAAAAGCCACCATTACAGTAAAGGGCAGAGTCGAGAAAAAACCGAATCCGATCGGTGTCGCAGGACGTTATGCAATCCGTGCCCTGATGGCTGTCCGCAATGTTTCAGCCACCTACACCATAGATCAGGGTCAGATACTGCCCGGCTATCTTCCGGCAACATCTTTCATGGGACAGCAGAATTACGGAGGTATGCTCTCTCCGGGCTGGCGTTTCCTGATGGGCCTTACCGATGAGCGGTTCTTCGATGATGCTGCTATCAACGGCTGGCTGACACCTGATACGCTGATAAACATGCCTGCCTCATTCAGCAAGCGCGAACAGATAAATGCCAGGATCAACGTTGAGCCTTTCCCGGGACTGAGGATTGACATAACGGGAGACCGCCGTTATTCTGAGACAGTATCCTCATATTACCGTGCAGACAGAAACGGCAACTTTCCTGACAGCACACGCAATACCCGCATTACGGGCAACTTCACAATTTCAGTGCTCTCCTGGGGCACTGCCTTTGAAAAGGTTCCGAAGTCAGGTGATTATCTCTCACCCACTTTCGAAAAGTTCAGGGAATACACTGTCATTATATCGCAACGCCGTGCTGATGTGCGCAGTGCCGCTGACCCGGGTTATGACAGGACATTTGACCCTGTGACCGGAGAAATAATCACCGGTCCGTACGCAAGCGGCTACAGTATCACATCAAGCGAAGTAATGGTGCCGGCATTCCTTGCCGCATATACAAAGAGGGACCCGAACAGGATCTCGCTGGCGGCATTCCCCTCCATGCTTCATATGATGCCCAATTGGAGAATAAATTTCGAGGGACTGACGAAATACGAAGCTGTACGCAAAATATTCAACTCGGTCAGTCTCTCTCATCAGTACAGATCGACATACACAATCGGTTCATTCAACACGAACCTCTATTATGATCCGGATGAATCAGGCTTAAGCTATATAAGGGACCTGAAATCGAATTTCATCCCGCAGTTCGAAATAAACTCGGTCACAATCAACGAGCAGTTCAGCCCGCTGATAAATATTGACCTGGGCTGGAAGAACTCGCTGACCACCCGCTTTGAGTACCGTAAATCGCGCACCGTCACACTCAACATGACAAGCAACCAGGTGGCTGACATTCGTAATAATGAGATAACCATTGGAGCAGGATACCGGTTTGATGATGTTTCGATAGTGCTCAACTCAGGAGCCGGAATGCGGTCACTGAAAAGCGACCTTACACTGAGGCTGGATCTCTCGATGAGAGACAACAAGACCATGGCACGCAAACTTATTGAACAGGTCAATCAGCCGGTAGCCGGACAGAAAGTATTCACCCTCGGAGCCACTGCAGACTATGTGCTGAGCGACAGGTTCAACCTTCAGATCTATGCTGACCATACTCTGAATGATCCGTTTGTGGCAAACACTTTCCTGACCTCAAATACCAATTTCGGATTCAGCCTGCGGTTCACACTTGTGCAGTGATGCTGAGGCTTCACAGCCAAAAAATGAGAAAACTCAGGGGTTGAATATTAAAAAAGATGTATTTTTGACATCCTGAATGTGTTACAGAGAGTTAAACTTAATAAAGCATAAAGTGATGAATGTTCCCGGAAATCTTAAGTACACGAAAGACCATGAGTGGGTCCTTGTCAACGGCCACGAAGCAACAATAGGTATTACCGATTTTGCTCAGCATGAGCTCGGCGATATTGTCTTTGTAGAGATTGAAACCGTAGGGGAAAAGCTTGCCCACGGTGAAGTATTCGGTACTATAGAAGCCGTCAAGACCGTGTCAGACATGTTCATGCCTGTCAGCGGAACAGTCATTGTTAAAAATGAAGACCTTGACTCTGCTGCCGAAGAGGTCAATAAGGATCCTTACGGTAAAGGCTGGATGATAAAGGTCGAGATTGAAGACCATACCGAACTTGATTCACTGCTTGATGCTGAAGCATACAAAAAGCTCATCGGAGCCTGACAGGAGACAGCAATAGAATAAAAAAAGGAACGGGGCCAATCAGCCCCGTTCCTTTTTTGTTATAGCCCTTAAAGAGTCTTCTTAACCGACACTGTCTGGTATCCCTCGATAACGTCTCCAACCTGTATGTCATTGGAATTATCAATGTTAAGTCCGCACTCATAGCCGGATGTAACCTCCTTAACGTCATCCTTGAATCGTTTCAGTGATCCAAGGTTGCCCGTAAAGACGACAATGCCGTCGCGGATGACCCTTACTTTCGTGTTGCGGTTTATCTTTCCCTCGCGGACAAAACAACCGGCGATAGTGCCGACCTTGCCTATATTGAAGACCTCGCGGACCTCAATTGTCGCAACAATCTCCTCCTTGATCTCCGGAGAAAGCATACCCTCCATTGCAGCCCTGATCTCCTCAATGGCGTCATAGATTATAGAGTAGAGACGGATGTCAATTCCTTCTTTTTCAGCGATTTTGCGTGCGCTGAGTGAAGGTCTTACCTGGAAACCGACAACAACGGCATTTGATGCTGCTGCAAGCAGGATATCAGATTCGGATATCTGGCCGACGGCCTTGTGGATTATATTTACCTGGATTTCTTCAGTAGAGAGCTTGATTAGTGAGTCACTGAGTGCCTCCACCGATCCGTCAACGTCTCCCTTGACAATAATATTGAGTTCCTGGAAGTTGCCGATGGCGATGCGTCGTCCGATCTCATCAAGAGTAATGTGTTTCTGTGTGCGCAGTCCCTGCTCTCTCTGCAGTTGAGCCCTCTTGGTGGCAATCTCCTTGGCCTCCTTGTCAGACTGCATCACATTGAACTTGTCTCCTGCCTGCGGAGCACCGTTAAGTCCCAGTATCAGAACGGGTGTCGAGGGCGTGGCTTCTGTTATCTTTTGATTCCTTTCATTGTACATCGCCTTGACGTGACCGAAGCAGCTTCCTGCCAGTACAACGTCGCCCAGTTTCAGGGTTCCTGCTTTAACAAGAATCGTGGATACAAAACCCCTTCCCTTGTCAAGCGATGATTCAATCACGGTGCCGAGTGCCGGTTTGTCAGGATTTGCCTTCAGATCAAGCATCTCTGCCTGCAACAGTATTTTCTCAAGGAGAAAATCAATATTCAGTCCGCTTTTGGCAGAAATCTCCTGCGACTGATATTTGCCTCCCCATTCTTCGACGAGGAAGTTCATAGTTGCAAGTTCCTCGCGTATCTTGTCAGCATTGGCCTGCGGCTTGTCTATCTTGTTTATTGCGAAAATGATAGGAACCCCGGCTGCATGCGCGTGGTTGATAGCCTCGCGGGTCTGCGGCATCACACCGTCATCTGCGGCAACTACAATAATAACAATATCTGTAATCTGGGCACCCCTTGCACGCATCGCAGTAAATGCCTCGTGACCCGGGGTATCCAGGAAGGTAATTATCTTACCGTTGTCAAGCAGCACGCTGTAGGCGCCTATGTGCTGGGTTATTCCCCCTGCCTCTCCGGCAATGACGTTGGTGTTGCGGATATAGTCGAGGAGCTTCGTCTTACCGTGATCGACATGTCCCATAACCGTCACGATAGGCGGCCTGTGCACAAGGTCTTCAACTGTGTCTTCATCTTCCCTGACTGCTTCCTGGAGCTCGGCACTGACGAATTCAACAGAGAATCCGAACTCTTCGGCAAGCATAGCCATGGTCTCGGCGTCAAGCCTCTGGTTTATGGAGACTATAAGCCCGAGGCTCATACAGGTAGAAATAATGTCTATTACCGGTACTTCCATCATTGTCGCCAGCTCGTTTACTGAAACGAACTCGGTCACCTTGAGAACACTCTTTTCAAGTTCCTTCTTGTCATCCTCATCCCTCATCCTCTGGCTTACGGCATCTCGTTTGTCACGCCTGTACTTCGCAACTTTCGACTTACCCTTGCTCATCAGAAGGTTCACATCCCTGATGTTTTTTGAAACATCTTCCTTGTCAACCTCGGGACGGAGTGTCCTGAATGATTTCTTCTTGTCGCGATGATCCTTCTGCGGCACTGTGCCCGGCTTCTTGTCCTTCCTCGGATCAACGGGAGCAGCTACTGGCTGGTCAAGAGCGACCTTCTCACGCGGTTTGGCTTTTATGCGCTCGCGCTTTTTATGGTCATCACGCTTCTGGCGTTCATCCGCAGGTGATTCCCTTGGTTTACGAACCACGGGTTCAGGCAGGTTGATTGATCCGACAATTGTCAATCCGGACAGTTTACTGACATCCGGCCGGTAGATCTCCGGCTCTTTCGATTCTGGCTGCACAGGCACCGCTTCAACAACAGGCGGCGGAGCAACCGGCGGTTCCGGCTTAACTTCAGCCACGGGGGCAACTACCTTCACAGGCTCTGCAGGCTTTTCGGCCACTTTTGCGGGAGCGCCTTTTTTAGTTCCCTTTTCCTGTTTGCCCTGTATCTTGCTCAGATCGATCGTCCTTATTACTTTGGGTCCGGCTTTTTCTGTTACAGGTTCTGTCTTTTCTACTGCTGCAGGCTCTTCAGGTTTTGGTTTCACCTCGGCCACAGGCTCCGGTACGGGTTCCTTAACCGGGGCTTCAGGCTCCTTCCTGACCGGTTTCGCAGCAGGTGTGAGATCTATCTTGCCAACCGGTTTGATCTCCGGTTTCCTGACTTCAGTGCGTAAGTCAATATGTTTCTTTACTCCGGAGACATCTGTTATAAGGAAATCTTCATCGGGTTCAACTGATTCGCCTTCCGGACCTGCTTCCATATCATCGATGGAGAGGGTCTTTTTGGGCGTAATCCTCTCCTTGAGAGCCAGCTTGTCAGCATCCTTCTTGACATTAAGGTCGCTGCTATACTCTTTAAGGATAAGGAGGTAAGCCTCGGGCGGAATCTTGCCGTTGGGATCCGTTCCAATGTCAAATCCCTTCCTGTGAAGAAAATCAACAATAGTCTGAATCCCGACGTTAAATTCGCGGGCGGCTTTGCTTAAACGTGTTGCCTTCTTGTCTTCAGTCATATTTCCTTTATAACAACCTCTTGAGTTAACCTCTGTTAATATCTTGTGCTCCTTTCAGACGGAGACTGTTATTCTTTTTCAAATTCAGATTTGAGAATATTCACCACATCCCTGACTGTCTCCTCTTCAAGATCCGTCCTCTTCACAAGGTCATGTATTGTAAGCCTCAGTACGCTTCGTGCGGTATCACATCCGATAGATTTGAACTGGTCAATTATCCAGCCTTCAATTTCATCTGAGAATTCGTCGAGTGAGACATCCTCTTCGTCTTCATTGTCCGGTTCACGATAAACTTCTATATCATATCCGGTGAGCTGACCTGCAAGCTTGATGTTGAGACCGCCCTTGCCAATGGCAAGTGACACCTCGCTGGGCTTGAGGTAGATCTCCGCCTTCTTGTCAGCCTCAATAAGCCTGATTGAAGATATCTTGGCGGGGTTAAGCGCTCTAGTGATGAACAGGTTGATATTTGAGGTAAAGTTTATTACGTCGATATTCTCATTGCGGAGCTCGCGAACGATGCCGTGGATCCTTGATCCTTTCATCCCGACGCATGCGCCGACAGGGTCAATGCGTTCATCATACGATTCTACAGCCACTTTGGCTCTTTCGCCGGGTATCCTGACTATCTTTCTGATTGTAATCAGTCCGTCAAAGATCTCGGGAACTTCAAGTTCAAAGAGTCTCTCAAGGAATACAGGAGAAGTCCGGCTGAGAATGATATTGGGGGTGTTGTTTTTCATTTCCACCCTGATCACTACGGCCCGGATTGTATCACCCTTGCGGAAGTGATCTGAAGGTATCTGTTCGCCCTTGGGCAGTATGAGTTCATTGCCGTCATCATCAAGCACCAGTGTCTCACGCTTCCACACCTGGTAAACTTCACCGGTGACTATATCACCGATACGGTCTTTGTACTTCAGGTAAATATTGTTCTTCTCGAGGTCGAGAATACGTGCTACGAGATTCTGTCTCAGTGCAAGAATGGCCCTGCGACCGAAATCGAGGAATTTGACCTCATCGGAAACTTCTTCACCAGCCTCATAATCCTCATCGATCTTGTGTGCTTCCGAAAGCGGTATCTGGGTGTTGGCGTCTGTCAGGTCCGCATCTTCCACAACAACGCGGTTGCGCCATATCTCGAAGTCACCCTTGTCGATGTTGACAATTATGTCAAAGTTGTCTGCCGATCCGAATTTCTTTGCAAGAAGACCCCTGAAAACATCCTCGAGGACGCTCATCATGGTTGGCCTGTCAATGTTTTTCAGCTCCTTGAATTCTGAAAAGGTATCGATTAAGTTAACGTTTTCCATTGTGGTAAACAGTTCTGTTATTTGAATGATATTTTTACTGTAACTGACTTTACGTCTTCATAATTGAAAGAAGCCATGGTTGTTACCGGTTCCTTTCCTTTTTGTTTCTTTACAATATCGAGGTCAAAGCCTCCGGAGGTTACGTTGCGCAGTATGCCTGCCAGCTTGTCTCCCGTATTAGTTACAACCTCCACTTCATGAC
>Ga0209464_10000557_pt1 | contig 12017 bp, 20 predicted proteins | sample DOMMetBare1Fresh_2_FD_187473 | JGI IMG/M metagenome (GOLD analysis project Ga0209464, IMG submission 187473) | Wetland sediment microbial communities from St. Louis River estuary, USA, under dissolved organic matter induced mercury methylation -... | ecosystem: Environmental > Aquatic >... | reverse complement strand
ATCTATCTTACAAATTTTACTACGACGATGACGCGAGTCGCCGTGCGATTAAACGACAGCGCGCTTATTTAAATGCCGACGGAAGCATTGATACGCCAATTACGCCGTTGTTTTTAGCCCGTTTGGTTAACGTTGGCGAAAAGATTACGGGAACTTCTAGCGGTTTGCGTCATGTGTTGGCTTACATTGACGAGCGTCGATTAATTGCCAAAATTCCCTACGCTCCAGGCGATCCTAACCTGATCCCTCACATTGAAGAAATATTGGCTCAACCTCAAGTTATTTGTGGCGATTATCGTGGAGAAACGTTAGTTAAAAGTGGCTCTACAACTAGTTTTTAGTCAAAATTTAGACCCAAGTGGCATTAATTTATCTTCAAGATTTACTGGAGCGATCGCTTTTTTAATCGAAGCGCCATTAATCTCGTCAGAGCTTGAGATTGACGTGTTTTTGCAGATTTATATAGATGGCGTAGTCGGCAAGATCGTCCGCAATATTCCCCTAGCCAAAATCTCCGAACAGGCGATATTACTCAATCTTACAGACACCGAGATTATTCAAACTATTCCTGCTGAATTTGTCAACACGGGTTACGAGATGGCGCTGTTGTTCGTCCCGAATAGTGGCGAGACGACTTTTCTTTACGCCTCTGTCATCCAGCCTGACTGTAGTTTGTGCGAGCTTGACAACCGATTAAACGAGCTATCCGCCAAGCTCGATCTAATTACTAGCGCTTCAAACATGATGTCTCCGTCCGCATTCGCCTCGGCATCAAATAACGATTTTATTCAACTTAGTATTTTGGGATTAATTTAATGCAGCCCAACACGATTACGGTCAATAACGCTCAGTATCGAGTTTTTAGCGACGAACAAAACGTCAATCTACCCGCTCAGGCTGTTGGCATTTATGCCCTACGTCGCGTCTTTAGTCTGGCGGTCAACACGGCTAAAACCGTTAACTTTAACGATTTAAATGGTTTTTGGGCGATCGATAGCTGCTATATCTCCTCACCCGTAGACAGCGAAATCAAAATTGAAATTCTCGATTCTACTGGCGTGACTTTTTTTACCGACATCTATTTACGCAACACGATGCCTAAAACCTTTCCTACGGTGCTAATCAACAATACGTTAAGTCTCAAGCTTACGGCTATTCGTTCGCCAATTTCTTTAGTTTTAATTTACCTCAAACCCGCTCACCTAGCCTATTCTAAGGATTTTTAAAATGCTGTTACCTTCAGGCAAACGTGTAGAAAAACACACGCCTATTTATCCTGGTTCATTTTTCTCTTGGGCAGAAGCCACGGGCGACTGTACCCGTCCGATTATGGATTTGATTCTTAACGGCAAAATAGTCATTAGCGCCTTTGACATCGAAAAAAAGATTGTCGCTACCGCGCGCGAACTCGATCGCATCCGTCATATTTTAGGCGATCGCCCCCTACACGTTAATTCCTGGTATCGTCCGCGCCACATCAATCGCCAAGTCGGTGGAGCATCCGATTCGCGCCACCAGTTTGGCGATGCGGTTGATTTTCGCTCTAACTATTTTTATCCTCAACATATTTATCGACTGCTAGATAAATCTCATAATCGTGGCGGTTTGAGTGCCTATCCCGCTTTTGTTCACATCGACTTTAGAGGCAAAGCTACAAGATGGTAAATCGCTCTGGTAACTTGCTAGGTCTGCCAAGCGCTTCACTTAACTTTCTAAGCTTTGGTGGTGGCGTGTTCTTGATTTTAGCTGGCTTTAAAATCATTAACTCGAATGATGTGTCTATGCGCGTGGCTAACGCTCAACTAATCACTAGCTCCAGCGCGAGGGAGTTAACCGAATTAGCCAATAAGTTAGATGAGCAGGCTCAACTAATCGAGCAAAAGGATCTAGCGTATCAACAGCTAGACGCTATTTATCAGCGATCGCTCAAGGGAAAAGATCGCTACGGCAAGCTACAAAATGCGATCGAAACGGTGGGAGAACTTCCACAAGTACAAAAACTAGATGAGCTACAGAGTCAAATCAACCTGACTTTAGACCAATTGCAGGAGATCCAAGAATGAAAACTATACGGCGTATAGCTAGAGGTAAATTTGCTGTGGCGACAGTTGGCATATCCCAAGAGTTAATGCTTGATTTTAATCCCATTATCGAGCGCTTTGAATTGACGGGTAATTTTCGCCTGATTCACTGGCAGGCTAAACCAAAAGGTTCGAGGGAGTTTGGCATATACGATCGTGAGTCCGACACCTATCGCTCTTTAGTGGCGACCGATCGAGTTGGTTATGGTGCGATCGATCTGTTGATGCTAGATGATAGCGACACTAACACCATACCCAGTGCGGTTATTCTTCATCGTGGCTCTTTAAGATGAGACTTTTTTTAACTTTGGTATTGGTGCATTTTAGCGAGCATATCGCGCAACTTATTCAGCTATACGTTCTTAACTGGTCGCGTCCTGATTGTTTGGGACTCTTGGGATTGTGGATGCCGTGGCTGATGCGCAGCGAGTGGCTGCATTATGGTTATGCTCTATTTATGTTGATTGGTTTATACGTGTTTAAGGTCAATAATGCTTGGTGGCGTAGAACGATTTATCTGCAACAGTTCCATCACTTTGAACATTTGTTATTGCTAATCCAAGCGCTCTTTGGCGTGGCAATGGTCGATCGAACTAGTATTGGTGGCTTGTTTTTTCCTAGATTAGAACTGCATTTTTTCTACAATTTCATCGTGATGATGCCAATGGCGATCGCTTTGACCAAAAAACATTGTGGGGTTTCCTTTTAACTAATTATCCGCTCTAACCAGTTCATAAAACAAGATTCGAGTAGCTTTGAACAAAATTCTAGTCAAACTATCTTTACCTTTGACAGTTTTTCTTAGTTCCTGATAGCGATCGCTTAATTGTTTACCAATGTCGTTACCGATTAAATTCCCTTTACGAGATACCAGACAATAAGCCCAAGCGTAAAGGTGAGATCTGACAATCGCGTTGCCGTGAAACTTGCGCTTTAACCCTTGTCCTGACTGATTATAACTAAAGGATAAGCCTAGATATGCCTGGAACTTTCTTAAAGAGCGATCGCGCTTTTGGCGTTTACCTCTGCTGGTTTCATATTCGATCCAAGGGCGACCATTCACCAAAAATTTATCAATCGGATAGAGATTAATTAGCAGTATTGCCCTACAGGAAGTGGCAAACCTGAAGCGATCGAAGACTTGGTTGTAAGCAGCAAACTGAGGTAGTGCGATTAACTTATCTAATTCTTCTAAATGCTTAGTATATCTAAGTTCTAAGTCGATAATTGTATGAGCATGACAACGGGTATAACTGCTTATTTCTATGCCTAATTCTGGTGCGATCGATTGCCTGTATTTGTTGTCATATCTGGCGTTGGGGTGGTTAAAAGCTAACCAATAGATAATTGGCGTATAACCTCGGATAAGCGATCGCGTCATGGTGTGGCGTGCAGCTTCAGGGAATTCATAGCTCAACCTCTGACGTAGTTGAGAAACTAAGTTAGTTCTCAATTTTTGGAGCTGTTCCTTCTGGTTAAATAGTCCTCTAATGCGCGTGATGGTTGGATCGTGGTTTAAATTAATGAATCGCTTTTGCCCGTGAATATTGACAAACTGAGGATCGAAATAACAGGCGCAAAGACATAGAGCGTCTTCTTCATCGCGTTTGTTGGGAAAACCATAATGGGCGCGCTGACCAGATAAATCTGTATGCCCGATCCAATATATAGGGATGTTATTTTTATTAGCGACCGTTACCCAAAACTCACTATACCAATGTCCCGTTGGTTCGAGGACTATGCCCGTTGGCTTGAGGGATAGTAATTTATCTATTCCTGCTCTGGAACAGTCAACCTTGTAAAATTCTTTGGCATTACGTAGCTTTTTATAATGCTGCTGAATGTTTTCAGGAAATTCAGATAGACAGCACAAAACAGCCGATCCGCGACCAACATCAAGTCCGATTATTCGATTCATGTATTATAGGAGTTAGGTATTAATCAAATCTCGGTTGGCTTGTGAAACTCCCAAAGGTGGCGACCTTTTTCCTTTTATAAGCACGACGATTCGAGATTTTTTAATGGGAATTTTGGCTTAGGAAATATGAAAGCACGGAGTTAATAACTAACTACTGGCTTGTTTCTTAACGAAAGCCAATACATCCCATACGAGATAGGTTACGACGCGTTTTGAGTAAGAGTATTCTTACTCAAAAGCCGCCTTGGAATTACCCCGCGACTTTAATTACTAAAGTTTCGATCGCTACTCCATACGCGATACTCATCAGGCGGATACTTAATTTCTTCTGGTTCGTCATAATCTGATTCATTGATGACTAAAGTGTTGTCAGTATCGCCAATCTGAAGATAATAGCGGTTCTCACCTTTACTATTGGTCATTACACCACGGACATACAAATTAGTGTTACCCAGGCGATCGCCGATCTGATATTTTGGTTTATTCATCGCAGACAATACGCAAATCATAAAGAGTAATTGATTAATGCCTTATCTAGAATCAGCATTCTTAATTATTTATCTTTACCAGGATGTTAAATATCCCTTGGGTTCGGCATATGCTCGTGATTGATAATGCTGCTCATCAAGGGCATTAATGACCGCCATAAACTGGCTTTTGGTAATTTTCCCTTGCTGATAAGCGCTGGTCGCGGTCGCCAGTACGTTAGTTGAAGAAAAAGGTCGCTCATTTATCACGCTAGCTTCAATCGCCTTAGTGATTAAATTCAACCCCATAGCAAGCAATTGAGCTTCGGCTTCTTGGTTAATGTTACACATGGTTTTTTAGTTTTCTAGGTTCGTGTAAGACAATTAAAGGCATCAAGTGTTGAGCAAAATTCCCGTTCTGAACGACACTTGGTATTTTTTGTTGTCTCTCAATATCTACTTTAGTAGATGTAACTGTAAAAAGTCAACCTACAAAAGTAGATATTTTTAAGCTAATATGAATAAGAAAATATCTATAAAAGAAGATACTTTGAAAAGTTTAATCGAAAGTGCAGGTTATACACAAAAGGAGTTTGCGAAAGAATTAAATTTAAATCTTTCGACTGTGACATTTTACGTTGCAGGTCAAAAACTACCGCGTATCGACCGTTTTCTTGAGATGTGTAAAAAGCTTAAAGTATCTCCCTTGACACTGGCTAAATCAATGGGACTAGATGTTGAGGGCATTCCCAGATAAATAAATAAAGGCTCGTAATTATTCAAGCTTACGAGCCTTTGATCAATTCGTGTTGATGTAACTAAATAATAACAATGACCTGGACAAAAAAACATGACAAATTCGCTCTAGCAGTCAATTTGAGCGAATCAGAAGCATATGTTTTGCGTGATATTTTACGCAAAGGATCGACACACAAAGTAGTCGAAACTGAAATTGACTTGAGGAAAACCAACGACTGGATCGGTCGCGTTAGATTCAAAGGAGCATATCATCGCAAAACAATTACCAAAGCGATCGTCGCTTTGAATGATAAGACTCAGGGCATGGTCACGATCCTCAAAAGATATAATCCTTGGACTCATAAAATTCTCATTCGACCGCTTGCTTTTGTTGAGAAAATTCAAAGCGCAAAATGCGCATCACAGTCCAAGCTAAAAACGGGAAACCCTATGTACAGCGACGAACACAAAAAAAGGCTCGATCTACAACAACAACAAGATATATCTAAGATAGATTCTATCTTCAAAGCTGTGGGTTTACGGTTCACTCCTGATAATGTGGTTAAGCTGTGGGCGAAAGCAGGAAAATCACTATCAGACATGAAACTGGCGATCGAGTATTTGCTATACGCTCATAGTACTCAAAAAAAACCTATTGAGAGTGGCGAAGGATTCTTAACAGATTGCCTCACACATGGATGGCATAAAAGATTTAATTTGCTGTATCAGTCTAAACTACCAAAATTTAGCTCTAGCTCTGAAATAGCCAATTTTGTCGATGCCCTGATTGCTCCGACACCAACCTAATTTGCTCCGTTGATTTAATTTTTTTAAATCAATAGTATTTAAGTTTCTATCGGAGTAAGTCATGTCCGAACAATTGTGTCTATTCGATCCTGTTATCGACAACGAATCAGTGTCGATAACAAATAGTGTTAGCGATGCACAAACTCGTAAACAGCAAGCAATTCAGAAATATCTCGATCGCGCAGAGAAAGAACCTATAGCCTGTGTAAACCTGTATTACTCTGGCAGACGAGCAACAAAATATTATCGTCTTAGCTATCGTCTGGGTAGAAAAATAAAACATATCCACATCAGAGGAGGTAACACTAGATCGCAACTGGCGACCTATCGCGCGGGCAAAATTCAAGAGCTAATCGATCGCGGTGCAGAGCTAGCCGAAGTGATTGCCGCCGTTAAAACTTTTAATAGCGGTCAGGTATAAAACTTACGGCGGTAATGAATCACGTGACGACCGCTATTTTTACTCTTGTACTCGATCCAAATCTTTGCCTCCTCTAAGTAGCCAGTGCGGATTAAATGACGGCAATGTATATGAATCGAATTAACATGCTGACCTGTTGCCTGAGATATAGTCTTAACGTCAGTCCAAGATGAGTGGCAGTCAAAAAAAGTTTTAAGACTTGCTCTATTCAATTCGCCAAGCTGACGGGCGGTAAAAGTTTTACTCATGGATTGAGCGTGGCGATCGCGCGAGAACATTCACGCGGATCGTGATCGAGATAATGCCTTACTGTAGCAATGTTCATGCCCATAACTTCAGCTATAGTCACGATCTCAATCCCCGATCGTCTCAAGCTGTTGATCGTCCAACGGCGCGAGCTATGAGTCGAATAGCCAGTAAGGTTTAAATCGTTAAAAATAGAGCGCCAATATTTATCTACTGCTCTCAAGCTAACGTGACCGTGCTGACTATTTGAGGAAAATAAATAACCCTGTGATGGTGGCGTATAGCTTTCTAGACTCAAGCGCAAATCTGGATGGATCGACACTTGACGAGTAGCTGCTAATCCGTGCTTTGTGGCTTTTCTCGATTTTCCTGCAAAGGTAATTGTATCGAGTACTTTGCCCTTTTTATCATAAACATCACTAACGAGTAGCTGGGTAATCGCCCCCATCCGTTCGCCCGTAAACAACGAGATCTCAAAAATCAAACGCTGTTGGGGAGATTTAAGACGCGATCGCATTTTGCGAATAATCTGCGGTGTCCAAATTCCCGCTTGTCCTTTGCGCTTATTTTTCATAGTAACTAACAATAAAAATAAGGTACTGGTTTTATATTCATATATCTACAAAACCAGTAGTAATTAGCAATAAGTCATAAACATAATTGGCTACATCGTAAACGGGATAAAGCTGGTCGCCCATAGTAAAAGTACCTGTTCTATGTAGAACCAGTACCTTTAATTAATAGTTGAATCTGGGAATAGTAGAACAAACTACTTATTTTTACCATGGCAGATTTAACCTTAATTCAAAGATTTGGCGCTAGCGCAAATTTCAACGAGACAACTAAAATCTTGTCGGTCAATCTCAACGATTTGTCTTCCATCACAATTGCTGGCGTTGATTACGGCTTAAACATCTCAGGCATGACCGCAGCTAATAAAGACTCATACGCTAGCAAAATTCTTTGGGCGTTACTTTTGCTCAATCAAAAAAATCAGGCTGCCGATAATAACGATGAAACGGTCAAGCTCTACATGACCAATCAAGGCAAGCGATCGATAACGCGAAATAACGTGGCTCAATTTGGGTATCAATTAGTAGCTACTGCCTATCAAAATGACTCTTTAGGTGTAACTCTAGATCCTGACAATATCGCCTAATGGGTAACTGGCACTGTGTTCCCTCAAGCTGTGGAGAGGTGGTTTATCAAGAGTATGAGCCGCCGAAAATTCGCTATCGGTATCCTGGCGAAAGCTGGCAAGAAATTGTTGATGCAGATGATTACAACTTAGAACAGAAAAAAGGACAATGTTATAACAAAGCTTATCAAGCTTGGGGAACTTTTATAAGCACTTCAAGTAGGAGAAGTCAAACCCCTTGTGGAGCAAAAGCAAATTGGGTAGTCAATGATATTCCAGGAAAAATTATTTCTTGGGAGATTATTTTTCCTGCACCATCTATTGGACTACACGTAACTTTAAAAACAACATCTGAATCAGCAAGTGGACAAATTACGACTAAAAATAGCAGTATTGTTCCTTACCAATTAACTTGTACGAGTAATTATATTGTTGCTGGAAAAGACATTGAATTCTTAGAATTTCGCGAACAAAGTTCTACTGTACAAGGAACTGATTGTGATTTTCTTTGTATTTTTACTGTTACTAAAAATGGTCAAACAGTATACACAGAAACTCGCTCTGTATGCCCTGAAGTTGAAAAAATACCTTGTAAACTAAGCACGACTAAAAAGTCAATCAAGATTGAAAAATTACCTTATTTAGAAAAAATTGAAGTAGTTCCTTATCAATATTCAGCTTATAGATTTCCTGGTATTCCCGCTCCAATAGTTCAAACCGATAAAATACCAACTGAATGTTTAAACATTTATAACAATGCCATTTTTGTTATACCTCCAACAGGAGAAGGCATTTATCCAAATGCAACGCCGTTTGATAGCTTAGTAACTCAAATTTGTTCTTATCCTGGCTGTCCTTCACCCGAATATCAGGTTATTTGTGATTGTGGAGAAAGCTGTAAATCATGTCCTCCGAACACTTGCGCTGTTGAATGTGACGGACATATTTGCTGTTACGACGATTCTGGTATTAGCGTCGAATCGATAGCATTATCAGACTATTGTGGAGGTGGATCGTGAGTAGCTGCGATAATCTCTGCACGGCTGCTCAATGCGAAGAATTAAAACGCCGTTTGGCTGCTGTAGAGCAAGCTTTAGAACTTTTAGAGGCATCGTTTGAAGCGCATACCAATCAAGCAATACCAGAGGCTCATGATTATCAATGGGATGCGGATTACTGGATACCTATAATCTCAAATGAAATAGAAATAAATTTAAGACCAAAAATAAAAATCGAAATAGAGCAAGAAATTGAAAAAGCATTGTCTGGTCTTACAGTACAGGTTTCTGCTGCTGTTGATAGCGCTGCTAATACGATCAAAATATTCGTGGCAGTAGGCGATAAAAACGATTCCGCTACCGTTACTTTACCCGCGCGGAACGATACAAATTTAAGCATTGATGGCAGCTATCAAAGCAATGTTTTAACTCTGACTATTGCCGACGGTCAAAGTTTTGACACCGCACAAATAAATTTACCAAGTGCGCGCGGTCAAGATGGACGCGATGGCATTGATGGACGCGATGGCATTGATGGCATTGATGGCATTGACGGACGCGATGGACGCAATGGAGCAAGAGGAGAAGACGGACGTGATGGCAAAGACGGACGCGATGGCGAAGACGGACGCGATGGCATTGACGGACGCGATGGCATTGACGGACGCGATGGCATTGACGGACGCGATGGCATTGACGGACGCGATGGCGGAGGTGGTATTAATCCTGATGGCTGTCAAATTAGTTTGCTCTATCAAAATAATAAATTGATTGCCGAATTAACAATCGGTCAATGCGTCGCTTATGACGAGGTGGATATTTTGGAGTTTAGTTTTATTGAAGTTGAAGAAATTGCCTGCAACAACGGCGAAGTTGAATCAAATAATATCCAAGTTGCCGTGATTAAAGGTACTGAAGCTGCTGAGATTGCAGCCTATAAAGCTAGAGCCGAAATACAGAAAGCTCAATGCTTGCTTAAAGAGCCTGAAGTTGTCAGCATTGTTGCTGCCGATCGCTATGTTCCCAATGTTAAAAACAAAGTATTGATCCTACATTTTGTTACTCTTGATAATTATCCCAAGCGCGCGCGAGGCTCTACTTATTGGCAAATACAAATACCTGGCGCTCTTGATGAATACAAATGGGAGCGAGACTTTAAAGAGTTAGTTTTTAATCGTGGTAATCAATACGCCGAACTACAGCTAAACGAATATACAACGCGCGTCTCTGGCTTTTTTGCCAGCGAAACGGCAGCTAACACTTATTTTGATGCGATTTTAACTTTAACTAGCGCCACTGAAAAAAATCGCATTATTCCCAAGCATAAAACTCCGCAAACCAGCGTCACGCAACAGATTACGCGCCCCTATCGCGCCTTTATCGAACGAGTAAACGCCGACGGTCGCGCCGAATGTTTGATCAAATACGTTCCCCCTATAAAAGATGAGCAATCCACCAATTGAGCCAGCAATTAAAATTGGCGGTAGCGCTTTTAATGGCAGCACGATCGCAGGATCGCGTCCATTATGTCGGATAAAGGATAAAGACTATCTCAAAGTAACGAGCTTACAACAATGGTGCGATCGCAATTTTATCACTCGCGATGTTGGCTACAGATTAATCAAGCTCAAATATTTGCTGGCTTTCCGCCGACACGGTTATTACTGGGTGTGTGCCAATCCTGATTGCGTGGCGCAGCTTAAAGAATACCTTGGTGTAGAAAAACTATTATTTGATGTTCAACAGTAAGAGCGGGTGGTTAACCCTTAAGGGTTGACCACCGACTTGTTAAAAACAAACATTTCACTAAAGTTAGTTTAGGCATAACTTACAAGAATTTTTATAGTTATGCCTAAGCAAGTTATTTCCGTTCAATTTAATAGCAGTGCTAACATTCCAACACCCTACACGATGGATATGGGCAACACGATTACTGCTACTGGTCGCTTCGTTTTGCCTCCAGATATTCCCCCCTCGGAAGCTTCTACAATCCTCACGGCAATCGGCGCACAGCCACTAAGTGGCATTATCGAAGGGCAAGTGTGTAACGATGCGCTCAATGCTCGCTTGAGAAAGCTAGTCTTTTTGCGCGACAACGGCGGTTCGATGAGCGTTCCCGTAGGGAATAGAGCGAATTTACTCAATGCTGCCACCGTTATTCGTGGCTTGCTTAATTCCAATGGTTCGGATGTAGTCTGTATCAAGCTTTTGGGCGAAATTTTCCCCGACGTTGCCGACGAGTTGGGCATGAATTATGACGGCGATTTTGCTACAAGCCACGTACCACCTTCTACTGTTGGTAAACAATACTATCATTCAGGAAACGTGCAGTATGAAACTGATGGTTCTGGAACTGTATTTCAGCCTGTAAAAGGCATATCCGATCTTGAGGATGCGCCTAGCACTCAGTTAACCGCAGCCTGGACTGGTTGTGTCGGAACATTTGCTAATGCCCTTGCCTGTCGTGGTAAAGGTAAACGCAACCCCCGCAAACATCGTCGCTATTTATTGACTTTTGCCACTAAAGGCGATCCTGCCGACACAGAACAAGTGGCAAAAACTGAAACAGCAGAACTACCAGTTTCTAAAAGTGCTGCTGCTGATATTAAATCTTGCGGTCAAGCTGCTGCTGCTCTTAACGGTGCATATTGTATTGGCTACTTTGGCGAAAGCTACAGCCGTTACCACAAGTTACTCGCATAACGACCGTGGTTTTAGTGTGGCGTAGCTATCAAAGCGATCTCGGTCGTGCATATCCGATGCTGCCAATAGCGATCGCCAATTTGTCAGATATAGCAACTGAGATTGATGTTGTAAATGACATTTTACCGAGTGCGATCGCAATTGGTGCCATAGATGTAAAACATCCCTGTTCCGTCTCTGGCTTGACTTCAAGGAAATTAGTGCTGTGGCTATCGGATGGCGCACAGATTGCGATTAGCTATCCGCAACCTTTTGATGTGGCGATCGCCAATCGTTTAAACGCTCTAACGGTCGTAGTGGCGTGGGAATTTATCGGCGAAAGACTCAAACACGGTCGTTTGAAAAGGATTTTAGATAATGCCCTCTAGAAGATATCTATCTTACAAATTTTACTACGACGATGACGCGAGTCGCCGTGCGATTAAACGACAGCGCGCTTATTTAAATGCCGACGGAAGCATTGATACGCCAATTACGCCGTTGTTTTTAGCCCGTTTGGT